>Ga0255743_10000908_pt1 | contig 25670 bp, 29 predicted proteins | sample 101ome_19_FD_179950 | JGI IMG/M metagenome (GOLD analysis project Ga0255743, IMG submission 179950) | Coastal salt marsh microbial communities from the Groves Creek Marsh, Skidaway Island, Georgia - 101405AT metaG (version 2) | ecosystem: Environmental > Aquatic > Marine > Intertidal zone >... | reverse complement strand
TAAATTTTTCAGATCTTATTCTAGTTTTTAAATTTGTTATGATTGAAAATTCAAGATTCGGATATCTACCTGACCAGTCTCCAAATTTTTCTTTAAATTTAGAATATATATTGGATTTTTCAAGAGGGTATCTCATTGATTTTTTATCAAGAGATTTAATATTTATCAAAAAGTTTGAAACATCCGTATTTAATTGGTTAATTTCATTCATATATTCATTAGCGTTTACCATATTTTATTATTAACTCAGCTATTATAAATCTAGCTCCATTTTATTTTTCTATAAAGATCATAGTATTTAGTTATCATTCTTATTTTATCTTCTTTAATAATATCATTTTGCATTAAATTAGAGTATAGATATACAAATTTATCCGGGTGACTAACAAGTAGACCTATATCATAATTATCAATTCCAAATTCTTCTGCAATATGCATAATTCCAAAAAATAATTTTAGATTATATTTATTATCACCTATATCAAAAAAAGAAAAATCAACTTCTTGTTTGAATGGATACATTTGCCTTTCGCCGCCGTCAGTTGCACCACCATAAACTCTCATTGGATATTCTGAATAATCTTCCAAAAAGTTATCTAAAGTATTTTGTTCATAACTATTAAAATTATATTCAATTTTTTCTAAAAAACTTTCATCGATATGGACTAAGTCTCTCAATTCCCAAGGAAATTGTTGCATATATTAGATATTCATTTTTCTATATAAGCATCACTTTACTTCAAACATTAATTTTATAAATTAAAGATTAGAAGCAAAAATGGCGAAGTAGCTCAGCCTGGTAGAGCGTCCGTTTCATGAGCGGAAAGTCGTGGGTTCAAATCCCATCTTCGCCATAACTTTTTTAAAGCAAATAATTAAGTTTAATTATGTTATTTGTTAAAAAAGATATAGATAAATTCAAAAAATTATTTGAATTTGTAATTTTAAGAAATAAGTTACTTTTCCTAGGTTTAATTTTTTTTTCAATAATTACTCAAGTAACAGCTGTTTCAGTAGATTTAATAATAGCCAAAGTACTAGAATATTTTGCAAATTATTCTCTAACAAGTGATTTATCTTTATTTAAAGAAAGTATTACCAATATATTACTTATATTAATTATAGTTATGATTTCAAGTGCAGTATCTTATTGGGCCGAACCAATTATGATAGCAAAAATCATAGGTAATACCGAACCATACATTAAAAAAAAATTATTAAAGAGATTACTTTTTTTAGATACAAAAGATATTCTTAATAAAAAAACAGGAGCTTTAGTTAATAAATTAAATAGAACATCTAAGTCTTTAGAAAATTTTCTATATAATTGGAGGTTTAGTTTAGCACCATTCGTAGTCGGAATGCCAACAGTTTTGATTTTACTAACAAGTATTAATTATAAATTTTTAATTCTAAATTTATTATATTTATCCATTTCAATACCCGTATCTCTCCGATATCAAAAAATGGGTGCCAAAATGTGGGAAAAAGCTTATCCAAAATACGATAAGTCTACGGGTATATTGAACGATATTTTAGTAAACATTCTACCAGTAAAAATAAATTCCCAAGAAAAATATACAATTAATATGTATTCAAAATCTATTAAATTTATACCCCGATTATGGTTAAAAGTTTCAAAGATTTATTCCAGATGGGGTTCTTCAACTTCCGCCATTAACCTTTTATTTTTAGGATTTACAATATATGTCGGATTTGATTTATTTATTAAAAATTTGATTTCTATTGACCAGTTGGCACTTACATTCCTTTTATTTAATCGAACTGACAGATATATGGGATATTTTGTTCATGCCATCGGTGAAACATACAGAATACTTGCTGAATTTGATGCTGGAATGAAAATTCTAGAAGAAAAAGCCACAATAATTGATGACTTAGATGCCAAAGAAATAAAAGTTAATAAAGGTAAAATTGAGTTTAATGATGTAACTTTTTCTTATGAGAACAAAAAAGTTTTTGATAAATTTAAATTCTTGATTAATCCCGGTGAAACAATAGGAGTAGTGGGAAAATCTGGAGCAGGTAAAACAACGCTTGCAAATTTATTATTTAGACTTTACGATATTGATAAAGGCTACATTTCAATTGATGGACAAAACATAAGACATGTAACTCAGAATTCATTAAGAAATTCTATCTCCCTTGTACCACAAGATACTCTTCTTTTTGATGATACCATATATAATAATATTTTATTTTCAAATCCAAACTCAAATAGAAGAGAAGTATTAAAGGCAATTAAAGAAGCAGAATTATCTGAATTTATTAATTCACTTCCTAATAAAGAAAAAACAATCGTAGGAGAAAGAGGAGTTAAATTATCTGGCGGACAAAGACAAAGAATTTCAATCGCAAGAGCAATACTTGCTAATAAAAAAATAATCGTTTTAGATGAAGCAACTTCGGCATTGGATTCTGAAACAGAATTAAAAATAAGAGATACTCTGGATCGAATAACGAAAGGTAGAACAACAATTACAATTGCTCATAGACTTTCAACTGTAATGAATTCAGATAAGATTGTGGTTTTCGATGATGGCAAAATTGTTGAAGTGGGAGATCATAAAAGTTTACTCAAGAAAAAAGGAAAATACGCAGAACTTTGGAAATATCAGACAAAAGGTTATCTATAAAATCGTAAAATTTATAAACGAATTATATAAAGAAAAATTATGGCAAGAGCTAAGTACGAGTATTTAAATTCAGAAAACACTGATCAAGTAATTTCAGATATTTACAAAAATAATAATATTGATACTTCTATCACATTAGATAGAGATTATTTAAAAGAAAATCATCCAAGATTATTTTTTGCAATTCAAAAAAGAAAAGGATTAGAAGCCAGATTGGGTATTGACAGAAAATTACCAGATTATTCCTGGGTAAGAGAAGATAATCCTGAATTTGAAGAAAACCTTAATTCATTATTAGAAGATTTAAATCTTAAAGATTGCACAAGAACTGGAATAAAAAACGCCCTTCCGGGATTATATCATAGATTAAGCAAAAGTGGAATGATTAATTATTTACCTAATAATTTTTCAAATCCATGGAAAGTTTTAGATATTGAAGAAGAAAATATTGAATTTATTGAAAATTATTTAAGAGAAAATAAATTAATTGGAAAATCATCATCTTTCATTAGAAAAAATCATCAAAAATTTCATGAAGCATTACGTCATAGATTTGATTATGACGGTATTCAAAGGATATTAGACCAATTTGACCCAAGAATTTCTAATTAGATCCACAATTATCACAAATTCCATACATATCTAATTGAAAATGACAAACTTTATTTTTGTAATTTGAAATAAAATCTATCTTGTCTATACTAATATGCTTTTTTGAGTTGCATTTTTCACAAATAAAATGAATATGATTATTTCTGTTTTTTGAATATATCTTTCTACCGTTACAAGTATATGAATGAATTTTAGCTTCATTTTCTAAATCCGATAAAAATCTATAAATTGTAGCAATTCCAATTCTTTTGTGATTTGAAACTTTATTATGAAATTCATCTACATCAAAAAAAGTATTAAAATTACTTAGTTCATTTATCATTATTTGTTTTTGCTTAGTTAATCGTTTCATCTTATTGATAATAATTATCAATAAGTTTATAAATATATAGTTTACCAATAATAAATGAAAGTTAATAAAAAAGCATCTCAATTAATATTTGCAATTTTAGCATTAATTATTTTATTTGTAGCAGCAACTGCAGACTATAGCTCAATAGAACATTCACATGATGATGAACATGACGATGAACATGACGATGAACATGACGATGAACATGACGATGAATATGATGATGAACATGATGATGAACATGATGATGAACATGACGATGAACATGACGATGAACATGATGAAGAAAAGGAGCATAACGATTAATGGTAGAAACAATTGTTGCACTTCAATATTCGGTAATTAGTACATTTATTGTAGGTCTTGTATCTTTAATAGGAATGTTAACAATCTCTTTTAATGATAAATTGTTAAAAAAATTAACCAAATATTCAGTTAGTTTTGCAACAGGAGCATTATTAGGTGCTGCATTTTTACATTTATTACCGCATTTACTTGAAAAAGGAACTTACTCAATAAATTCTGGTTTGTTAGTAATTTACGGTTTCTTATTTATGTTCATAGTAGAAAAGATGACAAACCTTTATCACTCACATAGTCACCATGATTTAGATCATAATCATTCTCATTCTAGAACTAAACAATTACCAATTCTAATTTCAATTGGAGATGGTATTCATAATTTTATAGACGGACTTATTATCGCAGGAGTTTATTTAATTAACATACCTGCAGGTATTGCAGTAACTATAAGTACATTTTTACATGAAATTCCAATGGAATTAGCAGATTTTGCACTTCTAGTTAGGTCGGGAGTGAAAAAGAAAAAAGCATTATTAATTAATTTTATTACTGCAATGACTGCAGTTTTAGGAGCTTTAACTGCAATTTATCTCTCCAGTTTTGTACCGAATATTCATAGAATATTATTGGCAATAGGTGTTGGAAATTTCACCTATATTGCATCTTCAGTATTAATTCCGGAGTTATTCAAAGAAAATGATTATGGAACTTCCGTAATTCATCTAATGTGGATAGTAATTGGAATTGCACTTATGATTGCTTTAATTCCATTAGGAGTATAATTAACATAATTTATTTTCTATCTTCATTAGAAGTCATATAATTCATTACTTTTTTGAAACCTAATTTTTCAAAAATTTTAATATTTTTATCTTCTGTTAATAATTCAATAGATTGGATTTTTTCTTTCCAATAATTATTTTTTCTGTATTCTCTTAATTTAGAAACTAATTTATTTGAAATACCTTTATTTCTATATTCTTTTTTTACATAAATATCTTCCAAAGATATTCTATATTTTTTACCATATTTTTCTTTTAATTTCGGATTTATATAAGTACCATAATTTTTTAATTTTGCAGACAAAAATCCAACAAATTCTTCATCATTTTTTGCTAATAAAATCAAATTTTTCTTATTTTTTATTAATGATTTTTGATCATCTAAAGAAGGTGCAACCCACCACTCGATTTCTTTTTCTGCAAATTTATCAAGTTCATATAAATTTTTAGCATATTTTGGAGTTGCTTTCAAAATAATAATATCTTTCATCTAAATAATATTATTATATGTATAAAAATATATTAGTTATGCACCCAGAGGGATTTGAACCCGCGACCCCCTGCTTACAAGGCAGGTGCTCTACCGAACTGAGCTATGGATGCATGAATTCTCATTTTTATAGATATTTTTAAAAGTTTCGACTATAGCTTAGACAGATAGTTTTTGATAAATTTAATATCATGTTCATTAACTCTCACTTTAGCTATATTATTTTTGGCTTCTTGTTTATATTTTCCTAAGTCTTCTTTTTCTAATTTAATATATGTATCAAATCCTTTTTTCTTTGAAGCACCATAATCGACATTTAATTTTCTAAAACTAATTATTGATTTTATAATTTTTTCTGCTTTTTTTGAAGATGTTAGAAGATAAATTGATTTATTCTTTAATATAGAATCTGCTATTTTTTCTTTAGTTTTTCTTGAAATAATAAGATCTGTTGCAAGATATTCAGATATTACAAATTTAGCTCGGTTAGAAAAATCAAGAATTAGTTCTGAGTTATATTCGTCTTCAATTCTTTTATTTATTTTTTTATAGTAATCTGATTTAGATTTTATTTGAGGCCATAGATTTGATTCAGCAATCAAAAAAGAAACGTTATTTGATTTAAATTCGAGACTTAAATCGTCCATAAACATATCATATTTTAGTTTAACAAATTCTGTAAAAGAGAGATAGTTTCTTATTTTTTTAAGTAAAAATTTTTTATGACGCATTACGTTCACCCTTACAAATTGGGCAATAATGCATACCTACATGATTTTTGTTTTTATTACATTCATGAGATCCGCCACAAACTTTTATTTTACATTCCATAAAAAATTAGTTAGTTTTATTATAAAAGATTTTACGGGCCTGACAGGATTTGAACCCGCGACCTATCGGTTAAGAGCCGATCGCTCTGACCAGACTGAGCTACAAGCCCGCATAGATATTTTTTATTAGTTTATTTATAAACATATCTAATTAGTACTTCAAAACTCAGTAACTATAATACTTGACTTGCAATAAGGAAACCAGCAATTAATCCAATTAATAAACCTTGGATAAATTCTTTAATTCCATATTCAACTTCTTCTCTTGTTAATCTTGCCATATTTAACCTCTATTTTTACCAGGTAGTACTTCTCTTACTTCAATTATACCTAGCATGATTAAAACTGCACCTGGACCAAAGAATAAAATTATAGATACTACGTCCATTAATCCGTATATTTGAGCTCCCGGAATTAGAATTTTATTAGCTATTATCATTGCACTTACTAATCCAAAACCTAACCAAATAGCACCTACAAAAATTTGTAATAATCCAATAAGTTCATGTATTTGCATATTGTGTTTAACCATATAGGATATACAAAGCTTTATTTATAACAATAATTAACTATTACAAAGTAACAAATTTAAAGTCGAAAGGTTTATAATTAAAAATAATCCGAAAAATAGATGGGGCCATGGGGTAGTTTGGTATCCTCTCTGGTTTGGGACCGGGTGACCGCAGTTCAAATCTGCGTGGCCCCGTAGTGCGGGTGTAGTGTAGCCTGGTATCACTCTGCGTTGCCAACGCAGCGACCCGAGTTCAAATCTCGGCACTCGCATTCAATTAAAATGAAAGTTTTAGAAATAACAAAAAAAGAGTTAGAAGGAAAAAAAGTTAATTTTATCGATGTTAGAACTAAAGAAGAACACAATTCAGGACATATCGGAGGAGATATACATATTCCCGTTTCTGAATTAGAATCTAGAAAAGAAGAACTTGATAAAAATAAAGAATATGTTTTATATTGTCAAAGGGGTACAAGATCGCTATACGGATCTATATATCTAATTTCTAAAGGATATAAAGTTAAGTCTTTGAAAGGCGGATATTCAAATTATATAAAATAATCACTGCTTAGTAACACTTATAAATCTTAATTTAAAACAATTTTTGCAATGGACGAACTAGATATATATAGAATTTGTATTGAAAATAACATAAATCCAAATAATGTTGTTAATATGGAATTTTTAGAGAACGAAAGAGGAGGTACTAATTTACGTATTCAGTATTATGAAGAATCAGATTTGATGCCTCATATAAACCATAATACCACCATTAATATAAATAAAACTAAAAATTCATATAATCCAGATTTTGACTTTCCTGAAAATTTTGAATTATCAAATAAATTATTCGAAGAATATTGGAATAAAAAAATACAAAAGCACGGTAGTTTAGAAAATGCACTCTATGTGATGCACAAAATCGGAATCAATCCGAATATCAGAGAAAATAATAATGCTTATTTAGAAAATAATAATTTAAATCAAGTATCAGAAGCTATTTCAATTAATGAAGACACATCTGATCTTGAACATAAAATGAGACAAATGAGTAATATCGCAAATTCAATAAAATTACCTAGAAATTGTTTAACTGATAAACAACATTATATTGGTCTACAACAATCAGTAAATTCTATAGTTCCAGGAGATCAATCTTCTTATTCTTCTTTAGAAAGATCACTTAATGAATTAAAGAAAAATTGGGGAAATATTTAGATTTATAGTCTAAAGTAAACAATAAGCGTTCAGTATAGTGTTTTTTAAAAAAATTCAATAAAAAGATTTATAAAGTCATTATTTAAACCTGTCTAGAGCACATTTCACCTCCGAAGTGCCATACTTCATTATGTGCTCTTATTTAAGATGGAATATAGCGTAGAAGATATACACAATTCGATTCATAAGATTGGAAAATCTGAAGCTAATTATGACACTGCTTTTAATAGTGGAAATTTAATTTCAATGGCAGAATCAATTAAAGAATTAGAAAACGAAGTTAGTTCTTTAAATGATAAATTACTACTAGAATCAGAATCTGTAAATCCAAATTCTAATAAAAAATCTAAATCTTCAGTATTATATAAAGTTATTAAACCAGTTTTAGCCGCATCATCTATTTTAACTAGTGCAATTATGGGTTCAGGAATTGCTAAAGAATTATCAAATAATACTCTTGAAGATATTATTTCTGAACCAATGCATTCTTCAGAAAATACAAATTCAATAAATTTAATTGATAATTTATACCAAATAAATAACGGAAGAATTAATCACGAATTTACTCCAGATAAAATATATGATCATGAAGAAAAAGTTTTGATAGAATCTAATCCAGGAGAAATTACTTTAACTTCAAAAAATATAGAATTTGATTTAAGAGATACCCAAGATAATTTAATTTATGAAACAAACAACGGTCGTAATTTATTTAATTCATTAGAATGGATTGGAGAAGGGGAAAATAAAAATATTGATAAAATAAATATTAACAAAGAAAATTGTTTGGATGAATATAATTTATCTTTAAATGAAAAAATCTTCATTAAACCAGATTTAAGACTTAATTACGGAGAAGAACCGTGGAAAAAATTTGTAACAGATAATAATCAAATAATACATACTACTAATGTAGATACTCCTAATGAATCTTCTAGAATTTTTAATGTCGGAGATACATTAGATTTTATAGACAATTATACTAAATTTTCTGGCATTGATTCGGATGGAGATTTTATTGTTGATAGAAATATAACTAAAAAATTTTCAAATGAAAAGCTATGGATTGGATCAAATAACTATATTAATTCAGATGTTAGAACAGATATATCAATTAATAGTCTTAATTTAATTAGTTTACCAGAAAATTACGAATCATCTCAATCGGACTATTTTGCCTCCTATGAAACAATAGTTATACGTGAGGATGTAGTAAAACAAAATATCGATCTACCATTAAATCAACAAAAGAAGATAAATATTTCTGATGGATTAGAGATAAAAAGATTACAAAATTCAAATCCAGATTATACTGATCTTATTGAAATAACATACAATGATTCAATGGGCGATAATCAATTTGAAAGAATTTTATTTAATAAATCATATAATCGTCAATCTAATATAGATAATCCTAATTCAGATATACGGATTAATTATAATTCTGAAAATAATCTATATAGTGTAGAAAAATCTAACTTTATAGAAATTCCAATAAATATTTGTAATCAAAATAGTAATTCTATATTATTTAGTAATATAAACAGAGACTTAATTAAAGGTAATGAGTTTGTAAACGGAGAAAATACAATTATGCCTTCTAAGTTAGACAAAATAAATTTTTCAAAAAATGATAACTCAAATAATAATTTTACAATAACTGCAAATTTTTCAAAAATCGATTTAGTTTCTCCGTATATAGGCGATTTTAATTCTTTTGAATTTAATTCAAATTTAGATTTTGATATCCAGGAAGAAAATCTAAAAAACGTTAATGTCAAGTTAAATGGATTAAATCAAAATTATAATATTAAAGATACTAACAGAGCAGATAGAAAAATTTTACAAATAGAAAATATCAGTAATTTAAATAAAGGATCTAATAATTTAGAAATAATATTAGAAGACTTATCAAATAATAAAAGAAACTATAATTTAGAAATATATAAATATATACCAAAAAATATGGATTCAAATTTAATTGATACTTCTATAGATCATAAAGATAATAATATAAATTATTTCATTGCTTTCGATAATAAACATGATAAAAATATTACATTAAATATTTTAGATAAAGATAAAAATAAATTGATATCAAAAAATTTAGATTTTCTTCTTAATAATACTGAAACAAATTATGATAGAGGTTTTATAAATTTAAATATAGATTGTGAAGACACAAATGAATTAAATTATGAAATAATTGAAAATATTGATAACTATAATATAATAAGAGTATCTGAAGACGAAGATCATAGTGCTATTGATTATTGGGGTTTTTTTAACGAAAATGGATCAAAAGTAAAAATTGACAATTTAGAAGTATTAGAAGATAATAAATCATACAGATTAAATTTTACAATAGATAATAAAAATCATAGCATAGTTAATACAAAAGAAGGAGATGAATTATATGAAAAACTAAATTCATTAAATATTGAAAATATTGATAATCGATTGTTTGTTCCAGAATTAGATAAATATTTTGTTTTAACAGCAGAAGGTAATAATCAATCAGGTTTTTATTACCATTTACACTCATTCAATAAAGAATTAATTCAAAATATAAATTATAAAAATAACTTAATTAGAGAAAATATTAATCAAGATTCATTTGAAGAGTCAATGTTTATAGATGAAAATTTGATAAGAGATTACCCCGAATTTTCAGATTACTTAAATCAAACATTAAATTTATCTATTTCAGATAAAGAAAATAATAAAATATATCTACTTGATGTTACCAATAAAGATAAATTAATTATATCCGAAGAAGAAGATTATTATATAAACGTTAAAGATTCAGATAATAATAATAATATAATGAATCGTACTGAATATTCTTTTATAAATAATAAATTTGCTCCAACTATAGATAGAAATGAAGTGTTTAGATTATCAAATAAAAATAATTTAGAAGAAAAATTAGCGGAAGGTAAGATAAATTTGGATTGCGATATTAAATTACCAGAAAATCCAATATATAATCAAACAAATGAAACAGAAAATCCAATATATAATCAAACAAATGAAACAGAAAATCCAATATATAATCAAACAAATGAAACAGAATTACCAAAAAACCCAGTATATAATCAAACTGAAGTAAAAAATGAAACAGAAGTTACAAATGAATCTGAGTTAGAAGCTGTAATTGAAGAAAAAGATTTTATTGGACCTAAAGAAACTAATGAAACTATAATTTACCGAGAAAATGAAAACTCTTATTCAGGTAAAGATTTAGCAATTGTTGGTGGATTAGCCTCAGGAATTACGGGATTAGTTGGTGCTATATATAGTAAAATTTCTAGAAAAAATAAAGATAAGAAAGAAAAGGAATTAGCTAATATTTACGAAGCAACACAATTGATAGTAGATAATTTATTTGAAAATGAGTACAATTAATGAATTTCTGAACCATTTTTGACTTTCTTTTCTGGAGAAATAAAGATTACATTTTTACCATCTTCTGCACATAATATCATTCCTTCAGAAATTTCTCCTCGCATTTTTCTTGCCGGAAGATTTACAATAAATACTGCTTGTTTTCCTTTCAAATCTTCAATTTTATAGTATTCTTTTATTCCAGATAATATTTGTCTTTTGAAAGAACCAAAATTTACTTGTAATTTATATAATTTATCTGCACCTTTTATTTCTTCAACTTTTGTAATTTTTCCGACTCTTAAATCAAGTTTTGCAAAATCATCTATGTTAATTTCAGTTTTCATATTTAGTAAATAAGTATTCTCCTTTATTTATTTTTTGTCCAATTTTAATTTTATCAGATTTAAATTTTGGAATATTTTTTAGTCCCAGTTTTTTTGATATTTCAAGGGATTTTGACGGAATTATAGGATATATTAATCCACAAATTAGTTTAAGAGATTCTGCAAGATTGTATAATACATTTTCTTTTTCTTTACCTGATAAAGTCCAAGGTTTTTTCATATCAATGTATTCATTTATACTTGAAATGAAATTCCAAATATTTGAAACAGCCATATGAAATTCAAAATCTTCAATATTTTTGTCAATATTTTTTAGTAGTTTTTTATAGTTTGATTCAATTTTTTTATCTAATTTTCCTGACGGAATTTTACCTCCAGATTTTTCAATTAAATTTAATGATCTAGAAACCAAATTACCCAGATTATTTGATAGTTCTGTATTGTGTTTTGTTATTAAATCGGATTCGTCATAACTTACATCTTGATTAGAAGGAGCTCTAAGTAAATAATATCTTAGCGAGCTTGCACCATACTTATTTACTTGTTCAATAGGATCAACAACATTTCCTAAAGACTTTGACATTTTTTTACCATCTTTGTCATTTACAAAACCGTGAGCCAAAAGTTTTTTTGGCAGTTTTAATTTAGCAGATAATAACATAGCAGGCCAATATATTGCATGAAATCTTGAAATATCTTTACCAATAATGTGTGCATCAGCAGGCCAAATTTTTTGATAATTTTTTTCATCAAATCCATATCCGATTCCAGTAATATAATTAGATAATGCATCAGCCCAAACATACATTACTTGATTTTTATCATTTGGAACGGGAATACCCCAAGGGAGTTTAGATTTTACTCTTGAAAAAGAAATATCTTGTAAATCTTCTTTAAGAAAAGAAATTAATTCATTTTTAACGGCCTTTGGTTGCACTTTGTATTTTTCTTTACTTAATATTTGAATTAATTTGTTTTGATATTTAGATAGTTTAAAAAAATAATTTTCTTCTTCTACAATTTCTAATTTTTTACCGGGATGATATTCACAAAAACCATCTATTAACTCACTATCGGTTTTGAAAGATTCGCAACCAATACAATAATTGGCATTATATTTTTTTAGAAATAAATCTCCGGATTTAATTAGTTCATTCCAAAGTTTTTGAACACCAGGCCAGTGAATTTTTTTATCAGAAGTTCTTATAAAATTATTATAATCTATATTTAGTTTTTTATAGAATTCTTTAAATTTTTTAGAATTTGAATCAACTAGTTTTTTTGGAGTTGTATTTTTTTCTTTAGCTGTATTAAATATTTTAATTCCATGTTCATCTGTACCGGTTTGATAATAAGTATTTTCTCCTTTCTGGATATAGTAACGATTATAGAAATCTGCTAAAATTTTTTCATATGCATGACCTATATGTGGTTCAGAATTTGGGTAGTCTATTGCTGTTGTTATATATCTAATTTTCAATCTATTCTCCTTTTTATAAAAAAGTATAAATAACTTAAAAATTTAATTAATTTATGTGGTTTTGGTTAACAAGTAAAATTCATGAGAATATTGTTTTGATTCTATTTGTTATAGTATTGGGATTATTATTTTTCCCTGAACCTACTACAAATGCAGCTGGAAACGCAGCAGGTGCAATAAAACCAGCTTCTGAATTGGCCATTTATACTTCCAAAGGTATTTTTAATATAACTTCAGGTATTTATGAAGCAATGTTTACTCAATAACTAAAATGTTTTTATATATTTCAAGTTAATTATTATATGAGGCACGAATTATTCTGGTTTACAGTATTTATTCTATTCTTAGGACTATATTTTGATACAGAAGTTACAAAAGAATTTGTGCAAGGCTTTTTAGTAAGAACATCTGAGATTTTAGTACAATTAGCAGGCAAATAAAAACGTTTATAAATAAAATTTAAGATACTTGTATGAGCAAAGCTCAAAAAAATAAGTGATAAAAATGGTAGAATTTAAGACACTGAGCTCCGAAGATTTAAAATTCGGTAAAAACAATTTCGTCGAAGTTGCTAGGAAAGTAGCTATTACAGAAGACGGTGAAAACGAATTCGTATCCTTGTCAAGAGGATTTTACACCGAAGAAGGTGAAAAAAGATACGCAAGAGGTAAAAACATAGCTTTACCAGCAGATTCTGACTTATTAAAAAAGATTTCAGAATTATTAGCAGAATAGTGAGGGTAACACCTCACTATCTTTTTAAATTTTTACTTTATATAAAAATAAATGCGAAAAATTAAAGACAATGAACGTATTTATGAAAAACAAGTTTTGGATCAAGCTTTAGGTAATTCAGATATTAATCCATTAAGTTGGCCTGATTTTGAAGTGGATATACCTGAAGATTCGGGCAGACCGTGGTATAAAGATGAAATTATAAATCATCGAGAGAAAATTCACCCTCAACTTACTCATATTATTGAAAATCGTTTAATTGAAGGAAAAAATCCAGATTCATTTATACAAGTCAGAGAAGATTATATTACTTGGTGGTATAATAATCAAAATAGAAACAATCCTTTATCAATGTCAACTGATTTAAACGGATTAGTAAATTTTTATAATAAAAATCCAAACTTTTTAGGAGATGATAAAGAAAAAAAGCTATTGCGGCTAAAAAATTTATCTTCATTAGTTGTACCAAAAGATGCAGAGGATTTAGAAGATATTATTAAGATAATTAGAAAAGAATCAGGAGTCCATATGAAAGATATTTTTAATGACGATAGTATGGACGATCAATCTTATATTTATTCAAATCTTAATATAAATACTGATTCAATGAAAGGTTTTTCTAAATCTAGACCCGATTTTGGAACTTATAAAGAAGATAATGTATTATTATTGTTTTCAAATAATCATTTATTTACATATGTTGATGGTAAATTAAAAAGTGCTATTAAATCAAATGATAATTTAATTACAATGACAAATCCTTCTGAATATATTTCTGAAAAAACTTTTGGTGCTTTTGATACAAGATTAAGAAAAAAATTGGTTTCTCCTTATTTAAATTTAATGGAAAGATTAGCCGAAGATTCAGATAATCAATCAGATAATATACTTGATTCAGAATGGTATAATATTCATTCAATTTTAGATAATATTACCGCAGGTAATGCTCCATTAAAAAGTACAAGAAATGGACATTGGAGAGAGAATGAATTTAAAGAATATTTTGCAAATACTGGCAATCAAAAATTATTCAAAAGATTTATTGGATTATATGGTACTCAAGAAGAGGCCACCAAAGAATTATTGTATAGAGGCTGGAAAGAAGGATTGATTCCAGATCCGCTGTCCGCATTGGAAAGAGGACAAGAAATGGAATATAAAAAAGACAGAGAAGTTGATTTATACATTTAATTATTAATTAATTTAATTACTTTTTCTCCAGATTCTGCAAGTCTATTATCATGTGTAACTATTATTAGCTGATTTATTTGCGATTTAATATTATTGTTAATTATTGATATAAAATTATTTACGGCATTATTATCTAAGTTATGAGTAGGTTCATCTAATATTATTAATCCAACACTTGGAGACAATATTTTTGAGAAAGCTATTTTTGTACTTATACAGGATAACATTTTTTCACCACCAGAAGCATATCCGACTATGTTTTTCCATTCCCCTTTATATTCTTTAAGTTGAACAAAATAATCATTATTGATTGGCATTATTCTTAGATTGGTAAAATTATCATAAGGGTATAAATCAATCCATATATTTGAAAGCTCTTCATTAACTGCAAGTATTAAATCATCTCTAAGTAGTTCTTGAGACTCAAATAATTTATTTTTAAGAATAATTAAAAAGTTAATTTTATTCATTATATTTTTTAATTTAAGATTTAGATCGTCATATGAGTTAAATTTTTCTTCAATTGTTTTCAATCTTTCAATATGTATTTTAATATCATTATCAAATTGTTTTAATTTATACTCAGATTTAGCCATATCATTACTTATAGTTTCAAATTCTGATGACAAAATATCTAAAAGATTTGGGTTAAAGTCTAAATTTAATAATTCTTTTTCTAATAATTTAATTTCTTGATTAATATTATTGAATTCAATTTTTTTATTTATGTTTTCTTTTTTTTGGTATAATTTTTTAAGATGCAATTCATTATGTTCTAATAATTTTTCAACATCAACAACATTTTTTTTATTATCAACTATATTTTTATCTATTTCAAAAATTTTATTTTTAATATTGTTAATTTCATTTTCTATTTTACTTAAATTAATTTTTACACTATTATAATTATCTAAATTATTTTTATATTGTTCTTCTATATCTATGTATTTTTTTAAATTTGAAGTTTTTTCCTCACTATTTTCGATTTTCTCAGTTAGTTCATTTTGTTTCATTAAAGTAATTGCTATTTCACTTTTTCTTCGCGATATTAATGATTTTTTATTTTCTTCATCTATTATGTTATCGCAAACAAAACATTTTGATTCCATGTTATTTAATCTATCCAATGAATCTCTTAAAGATACTAATTTAATTTTTGAAGATTCAAAATTTCTTTTAATTTCAATTAATTCCGAATATAATTTTTGATAATTATTATTTATTTCATAGAAATTGATATCAGAATATTCTGAATAGTTTTTTTCAAAATAATTCATTTCTTTTTTATAGTTATCAATTAAATTATTCATATTTAAAAGATTTTTTTCATAAGTTATCTTTTCATTTGATAATTTTTCTAATAAAGAATGTATTTGTTTTGATTCTTGTTTTAAATTTATTATGCTATTGTCTAATTTTTTAATTTCAAATTCAAAATCTATTTCCGGAGTTTCTTCATCAATATTAATTGTCATAATTTTACTTTTTAGTTTATTTAATGACTCTGTCAAAGATTTATTTTTATATTTTTTATCTTGTATTAAATTTAATTTATCTTTTATTATAATATAATTATTTTTTAATTCAGGTATATTTTTTTCAAATTCTACTTTATTTATATTTAATTCTTCAATTTTTTTCAATGTTATTTCCTTGTGATTAAATAAATCTTTTTGATTGAATTCATCTAAAAATTTTTTATAAATTTCTTTTTGATTATTCAATTTATTTATCAATGATACAGCATTTTTTCTAACAATTTCAAATTCTGTTAAATTCATTAGTTCATCAATTATTTTTTTTCTATTTGTTGGTGTAACTTTCAATATAGTATCAATATCATTTTGAGAAGAGTAAATTGCCTTTAGAAAAACATCTTCATTTATTTTCAGTTTTTCTTCAATATAGTTATTAACTTCAACTGTAGATGGACCTGCCAAATTTTCTTTATTATTTCTTATATTTGCTTCAGTTGTTTTTCCTTTTTTTATTGTTCTTTCTATAATATATTCATCAAAATATAATTTAATATTACATTCATCTTTACCATTCATGATTAAATCATCTGTTTTAATTTCCCTGCTTTTTAGTTCATTAAAATTTCCAAATAAACAATAATTTATTGCTTGAAGTATTGAAGATTTACCCGTACCCATTTCACCTACAATAACATTAACTCCCTTTGAAAAATCTAATTCTAGAAATTCATGTTTCTTCCAATTCTCTAAAATTAATTTTTTTATCATATTATTTCAATAACTTCCTCTAACTTATTATTTTTAAGCAAATGAAATATTTGCTCAATTTTTTGTATATCTTTTATATCCATTTTTTTACTTAAAATTTCAAGTCCTAATTGATTAATATTTTTTTTATCGCTCTTTGCCCGTCTTATCAATTTTGTTTTTTCTGATAATTTTTTGGAGATTATATTACTTTTGTCTATGTTTAGAATAACTTTATCTTCAAAACGTTTATTTATTGTTTTAAAACTAATATCAGATGGAAGAAATCCTTCATGTAATTCTCCTTCTAATTTTATTCTTATCATAGGAATCAAAGGATGGTTATGATATTCAATTATTTCCTTTATTGATTCATTTATTTTTACATTTATCTCAGAAGGTTTTAAACCCATAATATTAATTTTTATATATTTTAATTTTCTTGGTTTTTTAAGTGGTAAAAAATTTATTTTTATTTCATCTGAACATTCAACTATAAATATTCCTTTGTTTGTAATACTTTCCTGTCTTGTCATTTGTGTTGCAACAGTTGATCCAGTAAAAATAATCGGATTATTTGATTTCTTATGTTTAAATTCTTTCATCCAGTGTATATGTCCCAAAAATGATGCATCTATATAACTGGGTATATCATCAATGCTCAATATCTCTTCCGTTTGATTTGGTAACATTTCTCTAAAATTTTGATGCATTAATAAAATATTTTTTAAATTTGGTATTTTTTGAAAATTTCTTTTTTTGAAAATTTCTTTGGCATTTTGGTGAGGAACATTAGAAAAACCGTGTATTGCCAGTCTCTTATTATTAACTTCTATAATCTCAGTTTCACTTTGAATATAATGTATTAGATTTGCATCATATAATAATTGGACGGGATTTACAAACTCTTTTGGTCTACGATCATGGTCTCCAAGTATTACTAGTATAGGTGGTATTTTTTTATTTTTTAAAATTGATTTATTTTCTATATCGATGGTTTCAGTTAGTTTTATTTTTTCAATTTTTTTATTATATTCTGATAATTTTTTGAGAACAGGAGAAATTACTTCCGGTTTTGGCAGCCTTTCATCAAAAAAATCCCCGACTTGAATAATAAAATCTACTTTTTCAGATATAGCCAGATCAAATGCTTCAAATCCATTTTCGAATGATTCATTTTTTCTTTTTCCTGAAAAATTATATCCAAAATGCGTATCTCCGATAACGGCAAATTTCATAATATTATTTAAACGAATCCTTTATTAAATTCTGTATAAAATACTATATATGGCTTTAAAAAATAAAAAATCTAATTTTTCAGAATGGTATGTAGAATCTTTACTTTCAGGAGATTTCATAGATTATTCAAAAGTCTCCGGAGCTTATATCTATAAACCAAATTCATACTCAATATGGGAGTCTATACAGACATTTTTAGATAAAAAATTTAAGTCAGATGGAGTAAAAAATGCATATTTTCCATTATTAATACCTGAAAACTTACTTAATAAAGAATCAAAGCATGTTGAAGGTTTTTCTCCAGAAGTAGCATGGGTCACTCATACCGGAAAATCAAAATTATCTGAACGTCTAGCAATACGTCCAACTTCAGAAACAATTATGTATGATTCATATTCCAAATGGATTAGATCTTGGAAAGATTTACCGCTTAGATTAAATCAATGGGCAAATGTAGTTCGTTGGGAATTTAAGCATCCCACTCCATTTTTAAGAAGTAGAGAATTTTTATGGCAAGAAGGACATTCAGTTTTTGAATCAAGATCTGAGGCAGAAAAAGAAGCTTTTGATATTCATTCAATGTATAAAGATGTTTATGAAAAATTACTTGCAATACCTGTATTATCCGGTATTAAATCTGAAAAAGAGAAATTTGCTGGAGCTGAAAAATCGTTAAGTCTTGAAACAATTATGCCAGATGGTAAAGCAATACAAGCATCAACATCTCATGAGTTAGGTCAAATATTTTCTAAAGCATTTAATATTAAGTTTTTAGATAAAAATGAAAAAAAGTCCATACCTTATCAAAATTCATGGGGTATTTCTACTCGAAGTATAGGAATTATGCTTGCAGTCCACGGAGATGATAAAGGATTTGTAATTCCGCCTAAAGTTGCTCAAAATAAAATAGTAATTGTTCCAATATTATTTAAAGGTAAAGAGGCCCCCGTCCTAAAAAAATCTAATGAATTGACAAAATTATTGAAAAAATATGGAACCATATTGGACGATAGAAATGATGTTTCTGCAGGATATAAATTTAATCATTGGGAAGTCAGAGGAATTCCTTTACGTATCGAAATTGGACCAAGAGATTTAGAAAATAAATCTGTAACTATTGTTAGAAGAGATACTGGAAATAAAGAATCAGTAAAAATTATTAAACTAGAATCAAGAGTATCCGAATTATTAAAAATTATTCAAAAAGAAATGTATGAAAAAGCCAAGAATAATCTTGATAATTCTATTATTCACGTTGATTCAATTAAGGAATTAAAAACAGTCGTAAATTCCGGTAAAATAGCAAGAGCATTTTGGTGCGGTTCAATAAAATCTGAAGAAGAAATAAAAAAATTAACGGGTGCTAAAAGCTTAACTTGTAATTATATATCCGAAAATTCTAAATTAAAAGATAAATCTTGTTTTTTAACTGGAGATAAACCTAAATTTTATGCATATTTTGGAAAAAGCCATTAGTATTAGAAAGATTTAAAAAGTAAAAATAATAGCATTAATATTCTGATTAATATGGAAGAAAAAATTAAACCAAAGAAAGGTACAACAACCGTTGGAGTAACATATAAAGACGGAGTAGTTTTAGCAACAGATCAAAGAGTTACTTTAGGAAATATGATAATGTCCAGAGTTGACAAAGTTTTCCCAGTAACAAATAATTTAGCAATTACTACTGCAGGTACAGTTTCAGATAATCAAATGTTATTAAAATATATGCAAGCTGAAATGAAATTATTTGAATTAGAAACAAAAAAGAATGCTACCTTAGAAACTCTATCCACAGTTTTACAAAATACTGTATACTCCGGATACAAAAGATGGGCACCATACATGATACAAGCAATTATTGCCGGTTTATCCAGAGATAATTCATTCAAATTAATTTCTTTTGACCCTTCGGGAGCATCTATTTATGATCCATATACTGCAACAGGATCAGGTATGATGTTTGCATTAGGAGTATTACAAGATAATTATAAAGAAAATATGTCAGAATCCGAAGCAGTTGATTTAGCAACTAGAGCAGTTTACTCTGCAATAAGAAGAGATTCAGCTAGCGGAGAAGGTATTGTTATATCTATAATCGATAAAAAAGGATATAGAAAACTTGAAACTAAAACTGTTTCTTCACAATTAAAATAAATATTTTACAATGACACCAATATTAGAACAAGTAATAAACGAGATTCCGAAGAATAAACTCATTACTAGTCAAAACTATGAAGGAGCTAATTTAGTATTATATACTAAAAGCAGAGATTTTTTCAAAGAAGGTAAATCCGATATAAGAAAATTAGTTGATAAGTTTAAGAAAAGAATAGATTTAAGGGCAGATCAAAATTTACTTGTTGATGAAAAATCTGCAAAAGAATTTGTCCAAAAATTAGTACCAAAAAGTGCAGATATTACTCAAATTATGTTTGAACCTGCCAGAAGTTTAATGATTATTGATGCAAGAAATCCTAATGATGTTATTGGTCCAAAAGGATCAATTGCTAAAGAAATAAAACGAAAAACATTTTGGACACCTCAAATAAGAAGAGATTCAATAGTAACTTCTAAAATTACAAATCTTATTAGATCAACATTACACGAAGATTCTAAAGAAAGAAGAAAATTCCTTAATGATGTTGGAAAAAGAATTTACGAATTTAATAGATCTAGAAAAAATTCAGAAATGTGGGTAAGAATAAGTTGCTTGGGTGCAACTCAGCAAGTAGGTAGATCTGCATTTTTATTACAAACTCCTGAAAGTAATATTTTGATAGATTGTGGTATTAATCCGGCAAGCACAAATGAAGACGCTTATCCTAGAATTAATTTACCTGAATTTAGCATTCCCGATTTAGATGCAGTAGTAATCTCTCATGCACATATAGATCATTGTGGATTCTTACCTTATCTATTTAAATACGGTTACAAAGGACCAGTTTATTGTACTGCTCCAACAAGAGATATTATGGCAATGAGTCAATTAGATATGACATTTATTGCTCTTGCTCAAGGTCAAAAAAATATTTTTGATTCAACCGATGTAAAACAAGTTGTAAAAAATACAATATCACTTAAATACGGAGAAGTAACTGACATAACTCCGGATGTAAGATTGACATTACATAACGCAGGACATATTTTAGGTAGCGCTATGTGCCATTTTAATATTGGAGATGGTTTTCATAATTTTTTATATTCAGGAGATTATAAAGTTGTAGATACCAGAATATTAGACGGAGCAAGTCATGTTTTTCCTAGAGTAGAAACATTTATGACAGAATCAACTTATGGTAATCCCGAAAGAACTTCTCCGGAACGTGCAAAATCTGAAGCAGATTTTCAAAAATTTGCTAAAAAAATAATTGACCAAAAAGGTAAATTGTTAATACCTGTTTTAGGAGTAGGTAGAGCCCAAGAAATTATGATACTTATTGAAGAATTATTTAGGAAAAATAAAATAAAAGATATACCTGTTTACGTTGATGGTATGGTTTATGATATTACGGCTATACATACTGCGTATCCTGAATTTTTAAGCGAATCATTAAGAGAACAAATCTACGCAGGTAAAAGTCCATTTGAAGCTGAATTTTTCAAACAAGTAGGTTCATTTAAAGAAAGAGAAAAATTAATGCAAGAAGGACCGTGTATAATTATCGCAACATCGGGTATGTTAGTAGGAGGACCTTCGGTACAATATCTTTCAAAATTACATGATGATCCAAAAAACGGTATTGCTTTTGTTGTTTATCAGTTCCATAATAGTCCTGGAGATAAATTACAAAAAGGTGAAAGAAATATAGTTCTAGAGAATGAACAATTAAATGTTAAAATGGAAGTAGAATCATTTTCTTTATCAGGTCATGCAGTGTTTAATGAATTAATGGATTATATGACAAAATTAAAACCAAGACCTAGAAAAGTTTTAACAGTTCATGGAGAAAAATCTATGACAATAAATTTAGCAAGAGAGATACATAAAAAATTTAGAATAGAAACTTTAAGTCCAAAGCCAGTAGATGTAATAAGATTAAGGTAATTATAATTTCAAAATATATTCCCAATCAAAATGACTATAGGTCTGTTTAAGTTTTTTTAATTGCTTTTCATTATCTTTATCCATAAAAATTTAGAAATCAGTTATTGTTTATATAATTATTGTAAGTTAGCTTTCCAAATTATAACATCATTTATTGGATAAATTGGTTTTAAATCTTTTTTAAGACCAAAACTTAATTTTTTAATAAAATCAGAAGTAAATACTTCATTATATGTTGATTTTGATAATTTTTTATTAATTAAAGATTCTGAAAATAATCTTAATTCATTTTGTTTTGCTCTAGTAATATTTTCATTTACTAAAATAACTGTCTTTAATTTAATTGAATTATCATTTTTATCTTTTGTATTAAATACATTCAAGATTCTTGTACTTTTTCTTCTTGAAAATCTAGAAACTTGATTATCTGAGGTTTCAATTCCGATGTTATCAGTATATGCAGTATCTCCTTTAACTTGATTTATTTTCAATTTAATTGATACATTTGAATCTCTTGCTGAATTAGTTAATGCTTTTAATATAATTGTAATATGTCTGTTTAATAATGATTCTGGATCATATGCTGTAATTCTTGTTATTTCAGTTTCATTATATGCTTTAGGTCCCAGAACTGGAAACCATCTTTTCTTTCCTTTTCTTAATTTTAATTTTGAATTTTGTTTTTTAGCCATATTAATCTATTAATAATTCTGCAGCCTCCCTCTTATATTTCCACGTAGCAGGAATTCTGCCAGTTGATTGATAATATTTTTGTAATCTTCTTATTTTTGACTCAGTTAAGTTTAGTCCTCTCATACTTGTTTTATCTTTTTTATTTTTTGACATGTGTTTTGTTATGTTAATTGCTCTTATAACTAAATTTCTTAAATCTTCAGGTAATTTTGAAGTTGATCCACTTTCTTTCATTAATTCTGTTATTGAACTTCCAGTTATTTTTTTAACACTTGGAACTCCATGTAAATCTCTTAATCTTAACCCAATTAATGCAGAACTTAATCCTTCTTCAGTCATTGATTTAATTAATTTAAGAACATCAGCTTTAGATGGTAAACCTGTAAGTTTTGTATCTACCAAAGGTTTATTGCTTCCTGATTTTCCTCTTACTCTTGCATGTATTCTTGCCATCTTATAGCTTAACAAAGTATGATTAGAACGAATTCTGATCAAAGCTCGTAATAACTAACTTTGTCTAATTTCAACTCAATATTTATGTTTAAAAATGTTTTTATTTTAGCTAACTCGATTATATCTTACTCTGCTTTCTATTTTTTTTAATCTATCTAGAACTTCTTTATCAGAATATTCTTTTGAAAATATTTTCCATAATTTTCTATAGTTTTTTGAATGTCTGCTGTTCAAACATTCTTTGAACAAATGAATATCTGTTGCTTTATCTTCAATTCTATCAGTAAATTTACTTAATCCAAAATCAATAAGATAAATACTATTTTCCTTTACTAATACATTGGACGTTGTTAAATCGCCATGTACTATTCCGTGCTTATGAAGTAATATGATTTGGTTTGCTAATTTTTTAACAAGATCAGGTTTTTCTTCTATAATTTCTGAAAGTTTATTTCCATTAATATATTCCATATAAATTTTATTATCCTCTGTTTTGAGAATTTTTGGCACATTAATACCTTCAGTATAAGATTTTTTGTATATTTTTTCCTCAGATTTTATTCTTTGTTTTATTATTTTTTCATCAATTAATTTGTGCCGGTATTTTTTATTGATTCTTTCTTTAATTATAATATTATTATCTAAATATATTTTTGCCTCGGCTCCTTCAGAAATAAGTTTCATATACTGATTTAATCGTTCACTATAAAAATGTTATTCATTATATAAATATCCCGTGGATTATTTAATTTCAGCATTTTATATGATTCAACCTGAAGAAGAGAATAAAAAATATGATCTTATCAATGTCAATAATCAAAACTTATTTCAAACAAAAAATGGAAATTCTTATACTCCCGAAGATACTTATGAGTTTATTGGTTTTGTTGACGGTATAAATTTTAATAATTCACTATATGAAAGTATTTCAGACAGTTTAACCGAAGGTATAAGAGTTAGATCAGGATTACATAAATTTTTTGGTAAAAATGATTGGACAATAGAAGATATAATTAATTCTTCAGAAATTCCAATTCAAATTAAAGATAGAATGAAAACAAAATTTGATTCAAAAATCTTAGATACTTATTTAATTAGTAAAAGAGTTTCAGAATTTGAAAATCAAATATTTCACGATTTTCATGATTCAGAAATTAAAGTAGATGTCAAAGTGGGATTAAGTTTTCCAATTACAAATGAAGATGAATTAAGAAACTCCATAACTCAAATACAAAACGGAGATTTTGATTTAATAAATGCATTTGAAAGGAAATACATGAGAGGCTTTAATTCAGGTTTGGCTACTTTTGTAAATTTTATTTCACCTGAAGATAAAATAATTCCAGTTAATGATGAATTAATTTCTTATTATAATAATACAAATTTAAAACCAGGTTTTACAATGGATGATATAATTCTAAAATTAGAAAAAGCCTGAAAATATATCTCCAATAATATATCCTGCACCTGCAGCAATTAATGCCACAACTAAAATTTCTATTCCCGATTCAACAGCTTTTCGATCAGTATATTTTGATTTAATTGCTCCTGCTAAAAATAATGATAAAATTGTAATAATAATTGCCGGAAGAATTCCCGAAGTTTCTGAATAAAATAGAAATGCTAGCATTGGCATTAAAGCACCCAACATAACAGATAATCCCATTACAACTGATGAAAAAATTGGACTTTTATTTTCAGCATATTCTTTACCAAATTTTCGATCGTCTTCATCAACTTTGAAATAATCTTTTTCAGATTTGACTGAGATATAATTTCCAGAAGTCATCGAAATTGTTTGAGCAATCATTGTAGAAACCCCTGCTAATAAAATAATATTATTTGGAGACAAAGCTTGAGCCATACCGATTACAACACCCAAATTACCTATTGCACCGTCTTGGAAACCAAAAATTAATTCTCTTATATTGTCTCTTATACGGTATTTCATGTAACTATATATTTTTTTCATTTATAATTTTATTGTATAATTTTTTGAAATATTAAAAAAATTAAAGAAATAATTATCATTGTTGTTATTGGAAAATAAAAATGAAAACTATTTTTTTGAATATATATGTCTCCTGGTAATCTTCCAATAAAAGTAAGTCTATCAT
>Ga0255743_10000895_pt1 | contig 25868 bp, 15 predicted proteins | sample 101ome_19_FD_179950 | JGI IMG/M metagenome (GOLD analysis project Ga0255743, IMG submission 179950) | Coastal salt marsh microbial communities from the Groves Creek Marsh, Skidaway Island, Georgia - 101405AT metaG (version 2) | ecosystem: Environmental > Aquatic > Marine > Intertidal zone >... | reverse complement strand
GACCTGACTGGTAAAGGAGGTTCCACCTACGGGAGCGGTTCTCACTTGAAGCGAGACGTCGCACACGGTGTGTTGATGGCGCTGGCTTGGCTCATATTTATGCCGTCGGCGAGCGCGGCGGCGCTGCTAAAGAATATTATTCCCAACGGCATGTGGTTCAACGCGCACCTCGCGTGCGTCGGCGCGGGCTCTTTACTTTTCGCAGTCGCCCTCGGTCTCTTGATTGGACGCGATGAGCACGGAGAAGATGATGATTTAGAGAAACACTACGCGCTCGGCGTTGCCGTCATCGCGCTTTGGCTCATTCAGCTCGCTCTCGGCGCGCTTCGCCCGAACAAAAATCCAGAGCAAGGCTCCCGTCTCGGTTTCATCCCGACAGCTCTTCGCCCGTTATGGTTCTTAGCGCATCGCATCATCGCTCCCTTGGTGATTATTCTCGCCGCCGCCACTTGCTGGGTCGGCACCGAGCTCATGGAGGATAGATACGATAGGTACGACTCGATCGGCACGTACGTGCTTCAGCGAGGCTTTATATTTGGCATCTTCGGCGGCATCGTCCTCGTCGCCATCATTCTTTACTTCTCCGTCCAACGCGGGATGACATCGGGCGTGCGAACGCGTCGCGGCAACGATGGTTTCCACACCATGACGGCTGTGCGAGGCTACGAGCTCGCTTAAATTCGTCCTCCCGGACAGTTGTGTACTTTCATTTGTGTATTTCATTTGTGTATTCATTTTCGTGTTTAACCGAAATCCAAATATCTCGAGTAATGACCCGTCAAATAGGTAGTGACTCCCAACGAAACCAATCCGTTCCGTTTCGCAGACGGTAGTCACTCGCGCGCGCGCGCTCGGAACGACGCGACGATGCCCGGTCCGACGCTCGATTTTAGTTTTCTCAACGCCTCCGCGAGAGGCGGTGACGTCGGTAAACACGTCGAGGAAACGTACGTGCGAGACGACGACGACGACGACGACGAACGCGAGATCTTCGTTGAGCCGTTTTCTCAACCTCGGTTGTTTGAACGCGCGCGAATGTAGACTGACGACGCGACGCGCGCGCGATACAGGCTCGATGAATTGAAAGGAACGGTGCACGAGTGTAATTTTAAGTCACCGGCGGTGGAAGACGTGCGTGTATCGACGATGCGATGGGTGTAGGAACGCGAAACGGGGTTGAGATCGAGACGCGCGCGTAGGTCAAAGGCTGGGCGCTCTCGGGAACGAAAGACTGACGAGAAGGCTTCATCGTGACTGTTTTACTCGCGCGCAGTTTGATTCCTTCCAACGCGAAGTGATCAATTACGTTAAACCCGCGCACGGTACGACGACGTTGGGTTTCATCTTTGAGCACGGGATCGTCATCGCCGTCGATTCTCGCGCATCTCAAGGACCGTACATCTCTTCGCAAACGGTGAAAAAAGTGATTGAGATCAACCCGTTTTTGCTCGGTACGATGGCTGGTGGCGCTGCTGATTGTCAATTCTGGCAGCGCAACCTGGGGATTCAGTGCAGATTGCACGAATTGGAGAATGGAAAGCGAATCACGGTGCGCGCGGCGTCCAAGCTGTTGGCCAACACCTTGTACAGTTACAAGGGCCGAGGCTTGTCGATGGGCACCATGGTTGCGGGGTGGGATATCAACGGCCCGGGGCTTTATTACGTTGATAGCGAAGGAACTAGACTCAAGGGTCAGCGATTCAGCGTTGGATCGGGTTCGCTGTTTGCGTACGGTGTTTTAGACCAAGGATACAGATGGGACTTGTCAGTCAAGGAGGCGTGCGAGCTCGGACGCAGAGCCATCTATCACGCAACCTTCAGAGACGCCTTTTCTGGTGGTACGGTGAGCGTGTACCACGTCGGTGAGAATGGATGGACCAAGGTGACTGGAGACGACGTAGGTGAGTTGCATTATGGCTACTATCCGTCTGAACCGGTGCCGGATGTCGACGCGCACTGTGGCGGTTTGGGCAAGAAGGAAGCCGAGGAGCGCGAGCGCGCCGAAGCCACCGCGATGGAGACGTGAACGTGAATTAGCTGTACCTATGAGAATACTTAGTTTTTGAATGTCGATGAAAATGATATCATCCTTTAAAAAATCTACTTAGTGTGTCTAGTGGAGCCTAAAATCAAACGTCGTCTTCCTCCAAGCCTTTGAACAGGGGAGATTTGATTGGACTCGCCAAAGGCGAGCGCGAAGAAGAAGAGGGTCGAGGAGACCTTGGCGAACGCACCGGCAAGGCTGTGATCGGTGTCGGTGCAGGTCTAGAAATCGGAGAGCCCGGCGTCAAGCTTCCGGGAGTGAGCCAGAAGGAACGACCGGGAGAACTTTGAGGCGAACTCGGCATCGGAGATCCCCCAGACATGCTCGTTTCCAATGTTTTCAACCTCCTCGAGAGAGATTTTACTTGCGACTTGCTGGCTGACATGGCGTCGTCCTGGAGTTTTGTCAGCGCTTCGTAACGATCGAGCTGCGAGCGCAACTCGTACGCTTCCTCTCGGGCCAACTTTTTCGTCTCCAACGCTTCGGCGAGTTCGCGTTCGAGCTGCGAGACGCGCTCCTCATTCTCGCTCGCAATCCGATCCGCAGACATTTCCAACCCTCTTTTCATGGCTTCAATTTCGAGTTGTGCCGTCTCCTCTGCCCGCTTGACAGCGATCGCCGTTTCCGCTTTCGCTTCTTCCACCTGCGCTCGCAACGCGTCGAGCATGGAAGATAACGAAGACGATTCATCCTTCAGACGCTCCATCAACTCCTCGTCATCCGCGCTCGCAGACTTGCGCTTGTTGAGAAGGGTTGTTAAATCACGAACATTGGCTTGAGACTCCTCGAGCTCTCCTTGAAGCTGCAAGATTTTTTCGTTGAACGTGCTGCGTTCCGCCTTGAGAGCGGCGACGTCCTCATTCACAGCGATGAGAGACACTTCGAGCGCATCACGCTCGCGAACGCTCGACTCGAGCTTTTCAGTCGCTTCGCGCACAGCCATTTCCGCGACAGCTCTAGCTTTTTCGGCTTCTATGGTGCGCTGCGTGGAAGCGCGGATGGATGATTCAGACGCATTCGAAAGAGCGTCCCGCTCGGCTTCAAGAGCCGTGCGCAGCACATTCTCGTGCTCCCGCTTCAAGCTATGAATCTCATCCTCTAGCTTTCGAACTAAGTCTTCTAGTTCAATTACTCTCTCTTTGCTTGATGCGCTCAATCGCTTTTCGTAGTAGTTCGTGATTTTCGACACGACGTCTCTGACGTCTTGTGCGCACTTGCCCTTCATGACGCACATTTCATCCACGAAATACTTCTTCATCGAGGTGTTTTCCTCCTTGGCGCGTTGTATCTCAGCCGTTAGGTGCGTCAACCTCCCCTTGAGCATCATAATCTTACGTTTGTGTCCTCCCACGTCGCCCAGCACACCCTCCAAAGACGACACCTTGATTGATAAATCCTGATTCTTCACTTCCAAGCGGCTGACTTGTGCGCGCGCATCCTCGCGTTCCGATTCCATCGTTCGTAATTCACGACGCAAACTGGCGATGGAGTCATCCCGCGCGTGAAGCAATTCCCTCGAGCTCGCGAGTTCTGAGCGATACGACTCAAACTGTCCCACGGCTTCGTCCATGTCGCGTTTGGCCGCCGCCGCCGCGTGCGTCGCGTTCAGTCGTTCCTGCCTCGCCTTTTCGAGCGCCTTCTCCATGTCCTTCAGTTTCGATTTGAGCGCGTTCGCTTCTCTCGCCGCCGCCACTTCTGTTGAAGACGCTAAAGCGCCGAACCGACCGATCGAATCTCGCGCGCGCTTTGCCGCTTCCCGCTCCGCCTCGCTCAAGCGTTTTTCGTACTGCGCCACTTGGTCGGCAATCCGATCATCCACGCGAGCCGCGGCTTCGTTCGCCTCGCGCATCCTCAGCTCTGCGGACTCGCGCATGGCGTTAATTTCACTCAACTGCGCGTCTCGCCACTTTGAAGAGGACGACTGGAGTTCTTGCAATCGGCGCTCGCTCGCCGCTCGCTCATCCTCCAGGCGTTTATTCAACTCTTCCACTCTCGCATTCGCCGCTTCTTCTCTCGACGTCGACGTCTTGAGCGCCGCGCGCGCATCGTCACGTTGTCGTAGTACGATTGCCGCGTGCGCACCCAGTTCTTCGTACTTGTTACGCGTCTGAGAATGCGCCGCGCGCTCTCGTTCCAAAACGCTCGCTAACGCGTCCGAGCGCTCCTTACTCGCCCGCGTCCCATCCGCGGCGCGCGCGTCCAAGCCTCGCTTCAACGGTGACGGCTTCAACGGCGACACCGCGGTCGACCCCCTTCGTCGTTGCGCGAGCAAGGGATCATCCCTCGGCAAATTACTACGCAGTTCCTCCATCAAATCGTCATCATCCTCGACGCCCGCGCGTTGAAACCGCGCGCTCAAATTTTCCGCTCCGAAACCGCCGCTCGACCCGCGCGCCCGCTCGTAATCACCACCCGATCCTTCACCCTCCCGGGCGAAACCACGAGACGAAGACCCACCCCGCGCATCATCCTCCCGCTCCACCTCTCGCGCCATTCTCTCCGCGAATCCGCGCACGCGACGAATGTACGCGCTCGACGGTTCCGCGCGCGCCGGCGACCCCCACGTCGGAACGCCCGCGAAATCTTCCCCGGGCGACTCATCCCCAGACGACGGTCCGAGGAGCGCCTTATCGATCAACGCCCGCACGCCAGACATCCCGACGACGCGTTTCGACGCGTTTCGACGGCGCGCGCACCGACGGCGCGCGGTCTCGAGCGACGCGTGTTGGAATTCAATTCAAAACTGAAAACAGCTGGAGGTCGTTGAAATTACGCTTCGTTCCGGTTCGCGTGAAATCAACGCGCGCGCAGACGACGACGACGACGACGACGACGACGACGATTATGCGCGCGCGCACGCGCGGAGGTACTTTTTCTACAAACGTCGCGCGAGCCGCGTTGTGACGAAATCGTAATCGTCATCAGGCACTCACTCATCTTTTTTGTACGCGCAAACGCTGGCGCTCGACTAAGTATTAACAAATCATCCAAACTAACTACACAGCGACTACCGCGCGCGCGCGCGCGCAGACGGCGACGGCGCTTTCAATTCGCCGCGTCGCCTTGACCGGATGCGATCTTTGCCGCGCGCGCCCGTTCGGTCTCCATCGCCCGACGCAAAGCCGCGTACGCCTGGGATGGATTGGTACCTTTGGCCAACAAGACGCGCGACGTCTGTTTATGTCCCCTCAACAATGACATTTGCGTCAATCTCAACCCTAAAACCACACCGAGGTACTCCAATAACCCAGCGTTACACGCGTGCGCCGGACCGACGACGTTCATGAAGACGCAACTCGCGCTAATCTTTTCGACGGCGTACTCCTTTGCGCGTTGTTGGACTTCAATGTCCACTTGCGTCGTTCCGTCGGCGCCCGCCACGATGCACGGCGGTGGTGGTCTCGCACCGACGCCCCCATCCGCGTCGTTCCCGCGCGCGTCATCACCCTCCCCGTGATCTTGTTCGTAATCGAACGCGCTCAACGCCCCATCGAGAATGTACAACAACCGCCCGCTCGGTCCCTCGGCTTCGTACCCCACCGGAACCTCGCCGCAAAGGTGTCTAAATCTCAATTCAATCTTCCCGTCGTCCTCGTGTCGGATCCCCACCGGCGTCGTTTGACACGTCGTTCGCATCTTGGCCACGTGTTTCTTCGTGTCGATGACGATGGCGTCGTCCGTTTTCCGCCGCGGGAGCTCTGAGAGCGTCGCCGTGGTCGTGAGGACGTGGTCGCCGCAGAATTTACAATAGTAGACATTGTATTTCGCGTGGGCGTTGGCGCGGTCGTCCGCGTCTTCGGAGGTGAAGACGTGCGCGCTCCCGCGGCGTTTACTCATATCCTCGCTTGTTTGGTTTCGGTTTCGTATCGCCCGGCACCGCGCGGCGGGTGAGTGTGAGGATTCGATTCGATTTCCAAAGGCTCAAAAGAAACCTCCTCTCGAGCGCGCCAAAGCGAGAAGCGACGCTTGAGATGGATGAATGCATGGATGAAATTCTACCGCTAAATCTAAATTCTACGACGCACAAAACGCGTCTAAAAAGACTAATGAGCCGTCTGCGTGGAGGTTTTAACGAAGCGCGGCGTACCGCTCTTCGACGCGTTGACGCCTGCGCTCGTATCGCGCGCGACCTCGAGCGCCGAAGAAACGCGTGGACGCGAGCCGAGCCCAGGCGCGAGCGGCGCGTTGGCGATGGATGAGGGCGGATGGTGGCGTCGAGGCGCTTTGTCGTTGGTTCCGGTGGACGCGGAGATTGGCGTCTGGGCCGTCGTCGGTGATGACGACGGCGGTGGTGGTGGTGTCGTGAATGTGGAGTTTGGAAAAGGATGAAGAGTTGACGCGACGCTTGGATGATTTGGCAGAGACGTTGAGTTTCGTCGCAACCGCGTCGTCGTCGTCGTCACCGTCGTCGTCGTAAGAGGACGAATCGGCGTCGTCCTTATCGACTGAGATTTTGCGTTTGATCTTGTCGCCAGATTGCGTCGGCGTCGGCGTCGTTTCCTCGATGACGCGTCGCATGACGCTCGAGAGCGACGACGGCGCCGAGTCGACGAGTTGACGCTCTGACGACGATCTCGAAATCTTCGCTTCGGCAACGCCGGGATGCTTTTCGGCGTCGAGCAATCTCAAATCCAGTTTCGGTCCCTGCGCACGCGAGTCTCTGCAGCTCAATCGCACCCAGACCTTTTGTAAGAGCTCGTACGATCGAACAAGTGATCTGTCCGTCGATTTGACGACGCGAATCGACGCGTCGGACGTCTCCGTCGTCTCGTCGACGACGCCTGTCTGCGGTGTGGCTCGAACGTGCGAGTGCGAAGACGCACCCGTGACAGAGACGACGAAGCGTTCCAAATCGTCATCCGACGCGAGTTCGGCAATGGCGCGACCATCCTGATCTCTCAATCGAACGGAAGCCTTGATGTGAAACGACGGAAGGAAGACAAGGAAACCATCGTCGCGTATCTCGTGAATCACCGCCGGTTCGACGAGCGGTTTTTCGCGAAGCAACCATAAGAGATAAATTTCTCCGCATCGCGATTGCGCACGCTTGGATGCGCGATTTCGCTCGTTGAGATGCGTCGCGATGGGTTCGAGCGCACCGTGCGCAAGCGAACGGTCGGACTCAAACTTCTTCACGGCTTGGGCATCGCTTCCACCCCGCGCTTGATCGAGCGCGGCAACAATCTGACGATGGACGATGATGTCGGCGTAACGGCGAATCGGCGACGTAAAGTGCGTGTAATGCGTCAGCGCCAAGCCGTAGTGACCAAAGCCTGAATCTTCCGCCGGTATGGATCCAGAACTGACGTACTGCGCCTCAGACATGGCGCGCGTGGCGAGTCCCTTGAAGAGCGTCGCGATTTCAGAGTCTGCAAAAGTTGTGGAAATTCTCGCGAGAGAGGCGTTTAAGGCTTCACCGCTCGAGCAATCGAGCTCGACGTCGCGCGCCGCGGCGAGACGTTTGAGCTCTGCGAAACCATCCTCGCGAGGCGGCGCGTGACGACGCAGAAACGCAGACGTTGGAAACGCTGCGTGTATCGTCTTTGCCGCGGCACTATTGGCGAGAATCATCAGCTCGGCGACGACGCGCATCATCGGTACCTCTCGTTTTTGAATCACTTCGGTCGGCGACTTGGTTTGCGCATCCGTTTCGAATCGAAGCTCCGCGCTCTCGAGCTCCACCGCTCCGTGCGACGCGCGAACGGCGTTCACTTTCGATGCGAAATCGACGAGCATCTTGAGGTCTCGTCGCACGACGCCCGTCTCCTCGACGCCAAAGGCAACGGCATCTTCCGTGGTTGTGGATACTCCGTCATAAATCGCCTGCGCCTGATGATACGTCATTTGATGTCGCGAGTGAATGACGCTCTTGCCAAACCACACATCGACCACATCCAACCTGTCGTTGAGCGTCCACACGCAACTGAGGGCGAGACGATCGCGCTTCTCGAGTAAAGACGCCAAGTTTTCGCTCAACAGGCTCGGAAGCATGTCGAGACGCCGATCAACCAGATACACCGTCGTTCCACGAAGCCGCGCCTCATAATCCAAGAGCGTCCCAGGACGAACAAAGTGCGACACATCGGCGATGTGCACGCCGATCTCAATTGAGCCACCGTTTTGGGGGTTCACCTCTGGTAGAAAGTGCACGCTCAGCGCGTCATCGACGTCCGTGCACCCGGGCGGATCGATCGAACACGCGCGATGATGTCGTAAATCGCGACGTGTCGCGTACTCGCACTCCGGCACGGTCCAGCTTGCTCCGTCTCGAGGCAACTCTGCCAGCGCCTGCGCACCAAATGGATCCGTCGGTACGTCGTATCTCGCCAACAGCGCCGCCATTTCACCGTCCACGTCACCGACGGCACCGAGAATTTTGATCAAATGTCCATTCGGATAACGTTGATTGGTTCGCCATTCGTCGACGCGAACGACGAAGCGCATGCCGACCAAATCGCTCGCGCGTCTCGTCAAAAGCTTAATCTTGACAATCTTACCATCCATTGGCACGCAAAGCGCGCCGTTACGCTTCGCGTGCGGGTTTCTCACGATGTCCTCCTCGTCTACGCTATCCAAGCAGGCGACGACGTCCACGACGCGCCGACGTGCGACGCCGACGATTCGACCGGTGCGAACCCGACGCGCTCCAGACGCGCACGTTTCCGCGGCGTCATCCTCTTTCTCATCGCTCGGAAGAGCATTCGTCGCCGCCGCCGTTTCATCCTCTTCCATCACCGTGTTCACCCTCGACGACGCCCATCGTTCCTTTGGTTCCAGCGCGACGACGACGTCGTCGCCGTGAAACGCTCGATTCATCGCGCGCTTGGACGGAATGAAGACGCCGTCAACGTATCCCTCGCACACGACACCGAGCGTCTTCACCTCGAGCGCGCCGGTGATGAGATTCCCAGACTCTAACCCCTCTTCGATGTCTTTTTCGCTCCAGTGCGCCTCGTACGACGTCCCCACGTTCTCTGCGTCCTCTGTCGTTTCACGCCGCGCGCTCGCGACGTGCGCGGCGTCGAAAGCCGCGCGCGCGCCCGCGTCGGCATCCGTCGTAAGAAACTTCTCCGCAAACCCTCTCCCCGTGGTCACGATCACGCCGTCCGGTAACTTACTACCGCCATCGTTTTCTTCTTCCGCGAACGCGCTCGCGAGCGCATCCGCAACGACGACAACGACGGGAAATTTCCCTCGCACCTTTTCGGCGTAATACGCCGCCGTCGCGCACTCGCGCGACGCGCGCGCCAACCCAACCAACCTCTTCCCCACCCTCGACGTCCCGGCGCAGTGTTCGTCATCAAATACGTGCACACGAAGTCTCTTATCCGCACCGGCGCGTCGTATCGCTCGCATCGCGCGTCCACGAAGCGTCGCGGGACCGCTCGGCTCCAACCGACGCAACGTAGACCGCGCGACGATGACATTCTCCACGCACCCTCGCTCGATCGCCTCGGCGTACCGCACCACCGCGTCGGCGTCAAAGACGACGTACCATCTCGCGCCGTCGGCGACCGACGCGAGGACGTCGGCGCACCCGGCGCGCGCGTTCGCGCGCGCGTGCGTCGAGCACTCTGCGCTTCCACACGCGACGTCTTCACGCACGTACGCCTCTCTCGTCGACGACGACGCGCGGCTCGCCGCGGCGGCGCGCATCGCGTCATCGTCGCCGCCGCCGCCATCGTCGGGCACCGTCATCGGCATTCTATCGGTCGACGACGACGACGCGCGGCGTTCTGAAGCGACGGAGCGAATGAAATCAATCCATTTTCGCGACGACGACGACGCGTACACAACAGCGCGTCGCACTAGAGTATTACAAGTATTACAACAAACAAACAAACAGACAAACGCTTTTAATTCCAATCTCCCATCACGTTCCAGAGTACGCGCACCGCGTGACCGACTCGGAAAACTGCTTGAAGAGCGTCCCGAACGGATTCAACCCGCTCTCCCCGCGTCGCCACGCCCGCAACGCCCCTTTTGGATTCACCGTCAGCGCCGTTCGACCCCAGGTCGTGACCACCTCGCCAGTTTTGTAATCAATCACCGCCAGCGTCGGGAGCATCGTGACTCCGCACCGTCTCAAAATCGCATTCGCCGTCGACACGCGTCTCGCCCGCTCCTCCGCGTCGTCCCCGTCGCTCACTCTCAACATCCCGCACCCGACCGCGGTCAATCTCTCGTACGAATTCTCCGCGTCGCACGCGATGGCGACGCACTCCACTTCGCCCTCGTGCGCCTTCAAAAACGCCGCCAACGTCGGCCCGAAGACTTTACACGCGCCGCACGCGTCGGAACAAAAGTACGCCAACGCGACGCCGGTCCCTTTCGACCCGAACGCCACCGACGGAACCCGCGTCCCGTGGTCGTGCGACGTCATGGGAAGTTCCCGAAGCATCGCCGCGACGGAATCCGTGCGTAAACGCCCGACGAGTTCCCCTTCTTCGCCGTCGTCGCGCGGGCGTTCGCACCCTCGGACATTGCACGTCGTCGCGTGATCCTTCCCGGTGCCTTGACACCCGACGCACGTCACGAACCCATCGACGCGATCGGCCACCTGTCCCGTCCCGGCGCACTTTGAACACGAGTGACTTCCCGTCATGACGGACCGGCGAGCGACGCGGTCGACACTGACGGACGCGACGGTCGGGGTCGTCATTAATCCCCTCGCGCTGGAAAAGTGAACCCAAAGTAGAAGCCGAATGGAAGTCGCCGACATCGCGGTGAAACCGGTGCGAGACTTCGCCAAGGACTCGATTCGCCTGGTGAAAAAGTGCTCCAAGCCCGACTCGCGGGAGTTTTGGAAGATCGCGTCGAGAACCGCCACCGGGTTCGTCATCATGGGTTTCGTCGGGTTCTTCGTCAAGCTGATCTTCATTCCGATCAATAACATCATCCTCAGCGCGTGAGCGGCGTCGTATACGGCGCGGGACGCGATTCGGGGGTTGACGGGACGCGAGGTGGGCGAGCGAGACGAAGGGTGCGCGCGCGGCGGGCGAACGAACGGGCGGTAGACGACCGACGCACTCGGAAAGAATGATGAAAATGGATTGGATTCGGGCTTATTAGATTAATTAATGAATGAATACCCGCGCGCTTCATCGACTGCTTAGCGGAGAGACTGGTGGAGATTGTTGGAGAAGACGCGCCGTGTAGAGTGTAACAACTAAACGAGAAAACGTGAGAGTGATCGCGCGTCCGATCGCGTCACCGTCCTCGAGTCCTCGAGATTCATCCATCATCCATCATCCATCGTCGACTTTAGGCGCTCGACATTCGTTCACACATATACTATAGTATATGCCCAAACAGTATGAACCCAAAAGGCACATACATATTAAACAAAAACTCACCCCAACAACCGTTACGATTACTACGTTCTCAAAACCAACCGTCATCCATCACAGAGAGGTTTTCAAAGTGATTGGTTTTTTTCCATCCCATTACGTGAAGCAACCGCACCCCCTCTACCAAAACACGGTTCATGACTCGTCAATCGTGAACCCGAACGAAATCCAACGTCGCGTCGCGTAACACCTTTACACGCGCGCGGCGCCGCAGAGCGCGACGACGAACGAACGAACGAACGTGCGGACGAACGTACGGACGGACGTACGGGGGATTGGAGAGGCGCGCGCTTTGGTGTGATCGACCGACGCCACCGAACGAACGAACGAACGAACGGACGGACTGGGGATCGGATACGTCGAGTCCATTGCGTGCGGTTGCGTAACACCATCATCATCTTCTCGATCGATCGCGACGACCGATCGTTCGCGACGACGTTTCGAGCGGAAAAGGGTCATCTCTAGCGCGCGGACGGGTAGAAGGAACGAAGAGCGGGTCGTCCATCCGGAACACCGATCGATCGGGAGGAGGACGGGCGACGAGAAGGATGCGCGGGTCGTCCGCGGAGCGCGCGGCGCTCTTGGGTTCGCGAGACGCGAGAGACGTCGAGGAAGCGCGCGGGTTGTTGTCCGGGGAGGAGAACCGCGATCATCACCGTCGTGGGAAAGCGTCGTCGACATCGGTGAAGATTCGTCGCGCGGCGGGCTTGGCCTTGGCGGGGGCGGCGGTGGTCGTCGGCGCGTGCGCCGTGGCGACGCCGGATCGGTCCACGGGCGTCGGCGGCGCTTTGACGACTCAGGGCGAGTCGAGCGCGAATGGTCGGTTGTCGCGCATCGGTGCATCGCTCGGGCTGTCCCCGGGGCTAAGACGCGCGCAGGCGAGACGTAAAGCGGCGGCGCGCTTGATGAGACTGAGTGACGATCGCAAGCGCAAGGAGGCGAAGCGGACGTCGGACGACTTGACGGAGAAGATTCAGAGCGCCGCGGAAATCAAGGAGGAGCTCGAACGCGTGGTGGATGAACTCTCCAAGTCTTCCCAGGGTGATGGGGTTCGTAAGCTCGTCGAAGAGGCGATCGGGCGCGTGAAGAGTAGCGGTAAGTCGTCGTCAAAGGATCAAACGACGTCGTTTGAGCTTCCCAGATCGGCGCCGCGCAGAGCGCACCGCGCGCGACAACGCGATCGCGTCGCCGAGCGCTCGGCTCAGAGACGCGCGCAACGCACTAGGGCTCGACGCAGCGTCGCCGCCCGCCAACGCGCCGAGTTGGCGCAAGCCAAACGCGCGGTCTCGTACCACAAAGCTTTGGAACAAGTTGGCGAGAAACGCATGTCCGAGCTCAAGGAGGAATCGGCGGCGCTCATCAAGCGAATTGAAGAAGCGATTTCCAATCGCGTCGAGGAGATTCAAACCGAAGCGGACAAGGAAGGGACGGAGGATGCAAAGCGCAAGGCCAAAGCGAGCATTCAGCGTCTCCAGGAGGAGGGCGCCGCGCGCGTCCAACTCGTCAAAAGTAAGACGGCGAGTCGAATCCAGCTCCTCGAACAAGCCATGTCGCCGTCTGCGTCGCTCGGTCAGGGTGAAGAGTCAAAATCAAATGACGACGACGACGAGAAGGAGCACGATCACGGCGACGCAGATGAAACTTCAGAGCAGAGAGCGGCTCGCGAAGCCAGAGAGGCGGAAGCCGCGCAAAGACATCTCGACGCCTTGCGCCAACGCCAAGACGAAGAGGAGCGCGAAATGCTGCAAGCGAACGACGAACTCGCCGAAGAGAGACGCGAAGCTCGCAAGGAAATCGCCTCGGCGGTGCTCGAAGAGGAGCGCAAGGCGCGCGAAGAGCAACGCGCGGCTGAACAAAAGGCTGAACGCGAAGCGCAAGACAAGAAGGATGCCGAGATTGCCCTCAAGCAAGCGCAGGCGCAAGCCGACCGCGCGCGAGAGCACGCGACTGCGGCGAACGAAAGCGTCGACGAGAAAAAGGAAGAAGTTGACGGCGCCGAGGCGAAACTAACCGCCGAGCAACACCAAGCCGACGAAGCCGCGAAGAAGCTCGAGGAAGAAAAGCGCGAAGCTGAGCGAGAAATAATCGAGTCAAAACGCAAGGAGGAGCAAGAGGCGCGTCAAGAACAGCGCACGGCGGAACGCGAAGTCGAACGCGAGAGAGAAGATGCCGAAAACTTTCGTCAACAAGTCGAAGTTGCCAAGCGCGAGGCTGAGACGGCTCGTATGCAAGCCAAACGCGCCGAAGAAGCCGAAAAGCGTGCCGCTGAAGAGCGGGCTGAGACTGAGAGGAAGGCTGAGGAGCGTAGAGAGAAGCACGAGGAGGAGCACGAGCTCGAAGTGGCGGAACGCAAGGCTGAGACTGAAGAGGAACAGCGTCACAGACAAGCCATGCGAGACATTGAAGCCGGCCGATTGGACGAGGTGGACGTCAGCTCTTCTTCAAAGCAAGACGAAAACGACAAGAACGACGACGACGACGACGACGACAAGTACAATTCGGATTTGCTCAAAAAGATTGACGAGAGCATGAAAGCCATGGAGCATAAGTTTGATTCTCTCGACGACGAAATGAAGGGGATTGAAAATAAGATGAATCAGTACCCGGCGTCGCAGGATTCTGACGAGAATCAGTACCCGGCGAATCAGTACCCGGCGTCGCAGGATTCTGACGACGACAAGTACCCAGTCGAGGAACAATACGATGATTCGTACACCACGTTACCAGATGATCAAGACGAAGGCGATTTCGATGAAGACGCCGAAGATCGCGCGGAAATGCTCCAAGAGCGCGTCGAAGAATTGCTCCGACAGCTCGAAGCAGCCCAGGCGAAGAACACTGACGATGGGTACCCGAACAACAATGATGGGTACCCGAACAACAATGATGGGTACTCCACGCGTCGCTACTTTGACGAGGACTTTTTCAGAAGGCGGCCAATTGGCCTCGAACCTGATTTCGAGACGACGGATCCTTCGCAAGAGTCTGGGCTCATGTACGCGTGTCCGAGCAGAAACACGTGCATGAGTGGGGCATCATTGTTCGTGCGAAACAACCAATTGTTGGGCATGCGCGGCGAGTGCGAAGACGGATCGAGCGCGACGGATTTGCGAAGCAACAGTTTCAGCTTGTTTCCAGAGTTCACGAATATTGACCCCACGGTGGATTCGGCGTGCTCCGTCCAATTCGGCGAGGATTCTAGATCTGTGTGGATTCGGCGCGAAGATGACTATGTCATCGCCATGTCGTCCGACGGGACGGCGTCGACGCGTTGCGGACGCGACGTCGCCGCGGCGGCTTCGGTGAGGTATGAATGCCAAAATCCTTTGGCGTGCATCACGGGTTTCCACATCAAGAATGAATACGGCAATCTCGATCACAACAAGGCTCGCACTCCGAACGATTTGGCAATCTCTGAGGTTGACTTTGTGTGTTCAGACGGTAATTTCGCCGTCGATCCAAACACGCTTCGTCGCGATTATGGACAAGTCAGAGTGGACCCGTTTTTCGAAACGGGCGTCGCCGAGACGCCGCAAGAGGATGGATCTACGCGTCGGACGCTGACACCTTTCCTCAAGCTCAAGACGGACACCGTGGTGAGCTCGTCGTTTTTAATGGCGATTCGAGTTCGCGACAGTACGGATCTCTCCGCGGCGGAACAAGAGGGTTGGTGTAACCAACAGACGGAGCAAGCGCATCTCAACGCCTTTCACACGTGCAGAAAGGGGAGCAAGTTGTGCGCCAAGGCAAAGTTTTTGTACAACCCAGATGGGTCCGAGTACGAACTCAAGATGGGTGAGCAAATCTTCAGCGTGCTCGATATGGCTAGCCACGAATCTTCGCGCGTCGTCATTGGCAACGAGGACATGACGGATGGGCATCATGTCAAGTCGTTTCCAATTGCACCGAATGAAGAGTTTTTCAAGTTTGGTCGCAAGTATCAAGTGTGCGCGAGCGCCGTCGAGCGCACCAAGTTTAAGACGCAGGTCAAGGATAAGACGACCGGAGCTGTAACGGATACGTTTTTCAACCGTCATCTCGACGGATCGGCAAAGTTTATCGGATTGAGAAACTCTGGCGAGCGCTCCATCTCAATGGAGGGTGGTCCTCGTCACTTCGACGTTGCGACACCCGCGGCGCCGACTGAGGATGAAGTCGCCAGTTTGCATTGTTTTGGTTGCGCCGTTTCAGGTGGCGTGCACATTAACAACAACGCGGCGAAACCAGAGACAGCGAAGCAAAGTCCGAGCTCTTCTTCGTACCCAAACAAGCAGTACCCGAAGCAGCAGCAGCAGCAGCAGCAGCAGCAGTACCCGAAGCAGCCGGACTCTCCGCTGTATCCGCAACAAGCGACCACCGTCGAGGAGAAGTTGCAAAACATGGTGATAAAGAAGGATTCGCTTCCAAAATATCCGACGACGGAGCAGCAGCAGTACCCGCAGCAGCAACGGACCAACTATCCGGCGCAACAGCAACAGCAACGGGCCAACTATCCGGCGCAACAGCAACAGCAACGGGCCAACTATCCGGCGCAACAGCAGCAACAACAGGCCAACTATCCGGCGCAACAGCAGCAGCAACAGAACTACTATCCGGCGCAAGAGCAGCAGCAACAGAACAACTATCCGGCGCAACAGCAGCAGCAACAGCCGGATGAATCTGCCGCATCTCTCGCAAAGGAGGCCAAAGAGGAGGAATTGACATCGCTGCGACAACGCCTCAAGGCGTTGCTTCATAGACATTAAAAAGCTTTGCTCGGACCACACTTAGCTATCCGGGAGTCGTCAAACGACAATCTCTACCATTAGTACATTTTCGATCACTCGCACGGTCATTCCTACGATGAACGATTGATCGCCTTGTTTCAATAATAAAATCAAACGTGATATGAGTATGACTTCGTTAGCTCGCTCGAGCTTGTGACTCAATCCCTCATTCTTCACCGCTTTACCCGCGTCGATGAAAACGGTACGCGCGACGACGACGACGACGACGACGCGAACGACACACAAAACCTTCCTCGCCCTCTTTTTTTTCATCTTCATCTCCACGAGTCAGTCAGCTACCGACGCGAACCTCCCACGCGTCGGCGCGCGTTACGCTCGTGGTACATCGAACGCTCGTCCTTCCGCCGCGCATCTCGGCGTCGTTTTGACGCCGAACCGCGTTCGCGCGGAGCGAGCGATACCGATCGGATCGCGCGGAGCCTCGCGCTACCGGACGACGCGCGCAGACGGGTCTCGGCTTTCGAGTCGAGAACCAAGGCGAACGCGCGTTCGGGTCGCGCGTTCGATCGGACATTTCTCTCTTCTTCTTCGCTCGAGCGTGTGCATCGACATTTTTTTGTGATTTTTGCGAGTCTGGGTGACGACTGACGCCACCCCGCGGGGATGTGGGAACCTTTGCAGTGAAAGCGTGAAAGCGAGGACGTCGGATGTGTGTAACACTTGAGATTTAGATGATTTTGTTGTAACCGCGTAATTGTAGTTTTGAGATTCTCGTCGTCTGCGATGAAACCGCTTCCCCGCCCGCGCGTCGTATTCGCGGCGTCGGCCAGCTTTGCGTGCAGAAGCCGAGCGATGTCGTGTCTGGGGGCGCGTGCTGTTGAGTGCATTTTGTTGAAAGTGTCGTGTATGTGATACATGCGTACTTGTTTCTAAGCTCAAGACGGAAATAAGAAGGGAAGGAGCGAAACCTTCACGCGAAAATTTTTATTCACGCTGAAATTTTTTCGCTTTCTCCTTTGGAAGAAGAAATTCTCTCTTCTAGTACAGGAGAAAAATTTTTGATCAAGCCTTGGATCGGCCACGCGGCAGCATCCCCCAGTGCACAGATGGTGTGCCCTTCAATCTGTTTCGTAATCTCTTGAAGCATGTCAATCTCTTCGACGCGAGCGTCGCCCGTCTTCAGACGCGTCATGATGTTGTACAACCAAGAAGTGCCCTCGCGGCAGGGAGTGCACTGCCCGCAGGATTCGTGCTTGTAAAAGTAAGCCAAACGAGCAATGGCATCGATGAGATCGGTCGACTTATCCATGACGATGACGGCGGCGGTACCGAGACCGCTGCCGACGGCTTTGAGCGAGTCAAAATCCATCAAGACTTCGCCGCTCGTTTGCTGGTTGATCATCGGCACGGATGATCCGCCGGGAATGACGGCGAGTAGGTTATCCCAGCCGCCGCGAACACCTCCGGCGTGCTTTTCGAGCAATTCTTTGAGCGGAATGGACATTTCCTCCTCCACGGTGCACGGTTTGTTGACGTGACCAGAGATGCAAAAGAGTTTGGTGCCCGAGTTGTTCTTGCGGCCAAAGGATGCAAACCAATCCGAACCGCGACGCAAAATGGTTGGAGAAACCGCCACCGTCTCGACGTTCGTCACCGTCGTCGGGCAACCGTAGAGACCGACGTTGGCTGGGAACGGCGGCTTCAATCGCGGCTTGCCTTGCTTGCCCTCGAGCGACTCGATGAGCGCCGTCTCCTCGCCGCAAATGTAAGCACCGGCGCCGTAATGAATGTTGACGTCAAAGTCCATGCCGGTACCGCAGGCGTTCTTGCCGAGGTAACCCGCGGCGTAAGCCTCGGCGCGCGCACGCTCGAGCGCCAAACGCTCATTGACGTATTCGCCGCGAATGTAAATGTACGCCGCCCTCGCGCGCATCGCCGTACCCGCAATCAAACAACCCTCCAACAACTTGTGCGGATCGTGGCGCATGATTTCTCTATCTTTACACGTCCCCGGTTCGCTCTCATCCGCGTTAACCACGAGGTAATTCGGTCTCCCATCGCTCACCTTTGGCATGAAGCTCCACTTCAAACCAGACGGAAAACCCGCCCCACCGCGACCGCGCAACCCGCTCGCCTTCATCTCGCTGATGATCCAATCCGCCCCGAGCTCAACCAATTGCTTCGTGTTGTGCCAATCCCCGCGCGCCATGGCGCCCTTAAGAAACGGATCGTGTTTCCCGTACAAGTTGGTAAAGATGCGGTCCGCGTCCTTCAACCCGCCGTGCGTCGTCACCGCCGAAGCCTCCGCCCCGGTTGACATCGTCTTCGCACGAGCCGCCGCCGAAGCGAACGAATCACCACTCTTCTTCGCCGCCGACGCGATGCCCCCCGGCGTCGCCGCGCTCGCCGCGCCCCGTCGCGTCCAACTCACGTCACCACCAACGCTCGCGTGCGCGATCGAACACCGCAAGGCGTGCGTCAACGCCGCCCCACCCTGTTCCGCGACGACCCCGCGCGTCGTCAGCGCCCGTCGCGCCGACGTTCGGGCGAACGCGTACATCGTCGATGCGCTCCGTCCGGTCGCACGTCGTCGTCGTCGTCGTCGTCGTCGTCGTCTGGCGCGATCGAAAACGTTCGATCCAACCTCATGCCCTAAAAACAAACATGCGTGTGATTTTCCACTTTGATGGCGTTTTCGAGGTTTTTATATGTTCTGTGTGGGTCTCGTGCTCCAGTGTTTACAACGAATAAGCCTATGTATGATGTATGTCTACGTGAGTGCGACGACGACGCGCGCGTCGAGCCGACGCGTCTCAAGACGCGACCGCGGCGGCTCTGCGCTTTGCGAGCTCAAAGATGATGAGCCTCCAGAGACCGACGACGAATGGCTCGGCTTCGACGTCCAAGGCGGGCTCGAGGTCGTCGACGAGACGGCTCGGGGAAACGGCGCGTTCGGCGGAGGAGAGCTTGTCGGAAACGAAACGCGCGAGCGCGGGCTCGGGCTCGCCGAGGAGACTGGTAATCTTCTTTGCGATCCATTTGCGAGCGATGGCGTCGATGCCGGCGTCGAAGACGAGGGACCAGTCGATGGCGTGGGCGAAGACGTCTCGCTTGGACGTGGGGATGGTGGCGACTATGGCGGCGACGTCAATTTTTGCCGTCGTAGGAGGAGGTTCCAAAGGCGATCCTCCGTCTTCGTCGTCTTCGTCGGCGGCAAACGCGGCGCTGAGAAGACCCCCGGCGTTGCTCTTTGCTTTCGATTCGGTCGCGCGCGTTGCCGTCCTCGAAATGCCAAAGGACGTCGGAACATGACGCGCTTCGACATCGAAACCGCAAACACGCGTAGGTTCCAATGACGATGCCGGCGGCGGCGGAGGCACCTCAACCATGGAGACGCCTCTACTCGCGTCGTCTCGATTTTGCTCTGCGCTTCCTCGCTCCGCTTCCCGTTCCCGTTCCCGTTCCCGTTTCGCCTCCTCTTCGGCGGCGTCTCTTCGCGCCTCCTTCTCATCTGACTCCTTTTCGGCATTCCTAAACTTCTTTCTTCGCTCTCTCGCGCGCTCTGACCGCTCCCAGAGCGGCAACGTCGTCTCATCATCGCTATCCTCGCTCTCCTCTAAATCGCGTTTAAGCTCGCGTCTTCTATCCGCGCGCTTCTCCTTGAGCGTCCGTTCGCGTCTCTCTCGTTCCTTGGCGTTGGCGCGCACCAAATCATCCACCGCCTTTTCGCGTTCCCGGAACAATCTATCCGCGCGCTCGTTCGCCTCGTACTCTTGTCTCTTAAACCTAGACGGCGGTGGAGGTCTCGGTACATCGCCTCTCCCGGACGTCGTCGGTCCGTCGGCGACGCTCTCCGGCGTCGCGCTTCGCTCCACCTCCAACCTCTTCGGCGCCAACGGTTCAGGCGGCGGCGGCGGTAACCCATGTATCACGACACCACCAGCCGGCATCGCGTTCGTCGTCGTTACCGTCGCCGTCGTCGTCGTCGTCGTCGTATCCTCGCTCGAAACGTTACCCCTAGCTCTGTCGTCGCCGTCGTCGTCGCCGCCGTCGCCGTCGTCCGACGAAATCTCACCCTCCTCATCCTCCGCATCCTCCCCGCGCATCACCCTCGCAAACGCCCGCGCCCGTCGCGCATCTTCGCGCGCATCCCTTCCCAACTGCGGTTCCGTCGCCAACGCCCGTTCCGTCGCCGCTTTCGTCGCCGCGTTCATGTTACACGTCAACCGTCCTCGCTCGCCATCCTTCGTCTCACACTCCAACCCATCCACCACCCGCACGCACGCCAACACCCCGCGAACGTCCGCGAACGTCGCGAACCCGAACCGTTTCCACCGCTCGCCCCCGTTTGTTCCCCCGTCGGGTTCCCTCGCGCGTCGCCAATCGACGAGCGCGCATCCGCACGCGCGTTCGAGCGCGCGTCGAAACGCGACATCGTTCGCCGTCGGCGGAATCTTCCCGACGTACACCGTCAACGCCGGCGCGTCGGCCGACGGCGGCGGCGGTTTCGCGTCGGGGGGATTTTTTTCCATTCGATTCGCCCCGGTGCGGCGCGCGTCGGGCGTCGCGAGACGTCTCGCGCGTCGCGACTTGACGCGTCTCGGATTGGTTTCAAAGCGCGGGTGCCCACAGATTGAGACGCGAGCCGACGATGCGGGCGATCGGCGCGACGCCGTTCGCGGCGGCGCGACGGAACGCGCGACGGTGGGTGGTTTTTTCGCGTCGGTGTCGATCGCGAGCGACGACGGGGGCGCGCGCGGTGTCGACGACGACGACGGTGAACGAAGAGGAAGACGATGACGCTGAAGTCTCAGCGGCGACGTCGACGCCGTCGTTCGTGTTTGACGACGGGAAACCGCTGATAAACGTCGACGCGGCGGCGAGGAAGAAACGGGAATCGCGCGCGGCGGGGAAACCGGCGCCGGTCGTGACGCCGGGGGTGATGCCGTCGCGGGCGAGGATGCTTCGGGACGTGGACGAAGCGGCGGCGTCTCGAGGAGGGCGGGAGGACTCTTGGGACGAGTACAGCTCGAGCGGGATGGAGACGCTGGATGTCGTGGAGAGGGATACGGTGGTGAGGAACCGGTCGTCGAAGACGGGGGAGTCGATCGTGGAGTGGATGGTCAAGTCGACGGATGAAATGTTGGACGATATCGAGGCGAGGGAACCGCCGACGGCGCTGGCGGCGTGGGAACTGAGCAAGAGGGCGGAAAAGGTGACGGGGAACCCGGCGGTGAAGAAGACGGTGGATATCGTGGGTAAGGTGAGCGTGGCGGCGGTTCGGGCGGCGGCGCCGGTCGTCGCGGACGGTGCGGGGAAGATGGTGAAGGAGGGTGGGAAGTTTGCGTTCAAAGCGGCGGTTTCGGCAGCCAAGGCGCAAGCGGGTCTGGACGAGGCGTCTCGCACGAGAAGGGAGAAAAAGGCGCGAGAGGAAGAGGAAAGGAAGCAAAGCGCAGCGGGTAAAGCGGGTAAAGCGGCGACAACCAAGGTGAGTAAACCTGTGGCGAACACCACCAAGGCGAAACCGCGACCGGCGACCGCCAAGGCGCTGACGACGCCAAAAAAGTCCAACAACGAATCCTCATCCGCGAGCGTCGTTGGAAACGTCACCGATCGCTTCCTAGGAGCGCTTGGGGCGAAGAAGAAGGTGCCCGAGCCCGAACCCAAGAAACCGTTCCCGGGGTTCCAGTTTGGTGGCGACGCCAAGGCGAAGGATAAGGCTGACGATAAGCGGCGAGGCGGAGGAGGATTCTTTGGTCGCGGCAAGTGATCCAGCTTTAAAACGACAGACAGACAAGCAACAAACAATCTATGCGCGGCGCGAGAGGGAACACAAATCTATACTCCTTTGGCTGAAGGAAATTTGTAATTTGAGACGATGAGATGTGTTCTGTAGCATTTCACAGTGATAAATAAGAAGATAAAGAGTGCTCCTCTTGCTTGAGTGCGTGTAATATATTTCAAACAAAATGAGAGACGCGATCCAAGTGTCGCTGTTATTCTATAACCGGCGCATTTTGCTCGCGATAAGTCGCGACGCGAAACCTTTTAGAAGCAGCAGATGCCCAAGCCGCAGAGACCTCCCTTCGGCTGCTCGACGACGGGAGCCTCAGCTGGCTTATCGGCGGGAGGCGCCGACGCCGCCGGCGGTGCCGACGGCGCCTCAGTTTTTTGTGCTTCTCCACCGATCACAGTGGGTATGAACGAAAGAACCTTACCGAACACGCGAGTACCGATGGCAATCGGATTGAAACGGTTAGCCTTTTCCTGCGCGATGCGTTCCTCCTCAGCCTTCCTTTCGGCTTCAGCGGCGGCTTCGGCGGCAGCCTTCTCTGCGGCGACGCGTTCGGCGTGGATGCGGGCGGCTTCTTCTTCAGCCTTCTTAGCTTCTTCTTCAGCTTTCTTCTTAGCAGCTCGAGTGCGAGCCTCTTCAGCCTTCTTTTCAGCCTCAATTCTCTTGGCTTCGGCTTCGGCGTCAGCCTTAGCCTTGGCTTCGGCTTCGGCGGCTTCCTTTTCAGCCTTTTCTTTCGCCAATCTCGCTTCTTCTTCAGCCTTCTTGGCTTCGGCTTCGGCTTCAGCCTTAGCCTTGGCTTCCGCGGCAGCCGCGGCAGCGTCGGCGGCTTCCGCGGCAGCCTTTTCGGCGGCGACGCGTTCTGCCTCGGCGGCCTTAGCCGCAGCTTCTTCCGCAGCTTTTGTGGTCTCTTCTTCCTTGGCTTCAGCGGCGAGATACGCCTCCTTTGCCGCGGCTTCAGTGGCTTCGTGTTCCTCCTTTTCCTTCTTGGCCGCTTCGAGCGCGGCGACGTCGCTCCCCTTCTTTTCGAGCTTCTTCACCTTCTTCTCCATAGACTTGATGGATTTTTGCGACGTAAGCATCGCCTTGACGGCTTCTTGCTTCTGTTTCGCCGCCTCTTGTTTCGATTCAGTCGCCGTCGCTTCGGCTTCCTCCTTCTCCTTCGCAGCCGACTCGGCGGCTTTTCTCGCCGTTTCCGCTTCGGATTCAATTTCTTCAACCGTCCGCTTCATGAAGCTCAACATTCCGCCAAACTTTGGTTGCGGTTTACCTTCGTTTTCGCTCATCTTCCGTTCCTCTTCGTCTTCCTCTTCTTATTCCTCACGTCGTCGCGTGAATGCCTTTGAACGCACACGAAATGCGATACAATTCTGAATTGAGAATTCAATTCAGCGAGAACACGATTATCGTTACCGACGATCCAAACGCGTTCCTTTCGCGCGTTCGAGACTGTCCGCGCGCGCGCTGTCACTCTCACAAACTCGTTCACCGTCGTTACCGGGCGCGTCGTTCGGGTGCGTTTCGCGACCAAACGTTCGTTCGCGTCGACGAATGCCGGCGCGGTCGCCGCATTCGATTCGATTCAATTTTCGCGCATTTCAACGTGATCCTGGTGCGGGAGTGGGGGGTCAGTTTCTTGGTTCATGACTCGTCATCATGACTCGTATCAGGAGGAACTTGAGGAACGCGTCACCCGGGCGGCAGAGCGCGTCGGTGTGCGTCTCGGGGTCGACCGCGTCCGCGCCCGGATGCGACGACGACGACGCGACGACGACGACGACGCCGGGCGACGGCGACGGCGACGGCGGGCGGTTCGGGTCACGGTGGTTTCGTGCGTTTCGGTGTTTCTCGGTTGTTTCTTCGCGGCGAGCGGTGGTGCGTTCGCACTGAGGAATCATCAGCCGCTGGACGACGCGACGACGCGAGTGGAGGATACGTGGGCGGTGATCATCGATGCGAGTCGGTTTTGGTTTAATTATCGCCACGGGGCGAACGCGCTGTCGATGTATAGGAGCGTGAAGAGGATGGGGGTTCCGGATTCGCGCATCGTTTTGATGCTGGCGGATGACCACGCGTGCGACGCGAGGAATCCAGCGCATGGGAGGGTGTATAACGACGCTAAACGCGGGGTAGAGCTGTATGGGGACGATGTGGAGGTGGATTACAGAGGAACGGAGGTGACGCCGGAGAATGTCGTGCGGGTGTTGACGAATAGACACGAAGACGGGACGCCTCGGTCGAAAAAGTTGAGCTCTGGTCCGAAGAGTAACGTGTTGATTTACATCACCGGACACGGAGGCGATGGATTTATAAAGTTTCAGGATCAGACGGAACTTAGGGATGAGGAGATTGCCGACGCGATCGCGCACATGCACGCCAAGGGGAGGTATAACGAGATTTTGTTCATGGCTGAGACGTGTCAGGCGGCGACGCTAGCCAAGGCGATTCGATCGCCGCGAGTGTTGGCCATCAGCTCGAGCGATCTCGGGGAGAGCTCGTACTCGCACCACTCCGATCCGGAGATTGGCGTGCACGTGATTGATCGCTTTACGTATTATATTTTGGATTTCTTTGAGAAACTCAAGCCCGACAGCGGAAACACGGTGGGCGAGCTCATGCGAACGCTCACTCGGGATAAGCTTCTCTCGCGCGCCGTCTTGGACGATAAAACCTTCAAGCACCGCGACGCGCGAAGCGTCAAATTGACTGATTTTTTCGGATACGTATCGACGACGCGCGTTTTGCCCGATTCCATCGATTGGTTTCGCGGCGCCGAGACGGCGTCGGCGACTTCAGCATCCGTCCCGAGAGAAGCGATATATCGGACCGTGGACATTTCCGAACTAGGATTTAGATAGGTGGCAGATACAGTAGGAGGCTAGGTTTGCAGTACCAGTGGTGAATTTGTACATTTCATTTCACGCGTCGTCGCCTCGAGACGCGGTCGACGAATCAACTCGATTCCCTGACTCGGGCGACGAGATTGTTCGCCTTGTCCTTCATGCTCTTCAATTCTCGCTTGAGCTTTGGGTTGAACAGGAAGTAGTAATCGTTCGCGCTCCGGTACGAATCGAGTAACAACTGCGTCGACTGGAAGACGGCGTCTTCGCTCTCGGCGAGCAACTCGTCCGCCTTCACCAGCGCTCTCGCCACGTTTGCGCTCGTCGCTCGATGTTCCAAAACGACGGGATCCTCCTGATCCTCACCCGCATCGTTCTCAGTATCCGACGCTGGCGCCGGAAAATCCTCCATCGCGATCTCGAATTCGAGCTCATCATCGATGGGTTCGCCGCGTTCTCCAACGTCCGTCGCGGCTAAAGCCTCCTCAATATCTCGCTCTGTCATTTCGTCAAACGTCGGCGTCGGCGCATCCATCGTCGGCGTCGGCGTCTCAATCACCCTCGGATCCTCCTCCTCGGTCATCTCCCGCGCCACCGGCGGTCTCGACACCACCCTAGACTTTGGAACCTTGAACACGATGTCATCGCCGCTCGCCCGTTTCCCCCCCGTCCCGAGTCGTGGCTTCTTCGTCGTCGAAGCCGCGGGCGCGCGCAGCATTTCCATCGTCGGCGCGCGTTTTTTATCCTCCCGAGGCGTCCCCTCGTCTTTCCCCGACCCCGTTTCGGGCGACGTCCGCGCCGCGTCTTCCCCTTCTCGAACGTTTTCCAACCGCACCGGCGATTCGTCCCCGACCCCCGTCGGTTCCGCGTCCTTCTTCTCTTCCGACGCGTCCGTCCTCGCGTCCTCGTCCTCGTCCTCCTCCTCGCTCGAAGAGATTGCAAACTCATCCAGCGCGTCCTCGTCGAGATCGAGCCGACGCGTCGCCGGTTTCACCATCGTCAGTCCCGGTGCCGCCGTCGTCGTCGTCGCCCCGGGGGGTCTGAAGGTTGACATGTCGCGCGACGACGACGACGACGGCGCGCGTTTACGCTGAAACCGGGCACCGGTGTGCACAA
>Ga0255743_10000841_pt1 | contig 26683 bp, 20 predicted proteins | sample 101ome_19_FD_179950 | JGI IMG/M metagenome (GOLD analysis project Ga0255743, IMG submission 179950) | Coastal salt marsh microbial communities from the Groves Creek Marsh, Skidaway Island, Georgia - 101405AT metaG (version 2) | ecosystem: Environmental > Aquatic > Marine > Intertidal zone >... | reverse complement strand
GCCCGGTCGCGAAAGACCCACCAGATGATGGTGGACTCTCTCATCAACCGAGGTTTACCGCCGACGTCGCGTCGTCATCCTTCTCCCTCCCCTTCCGACCGCTAGAAACGAAAACGAAGACGAAACAAAAAGAATCCTCCCCTTTCCCCGAACGAAACCACCCCTCCGTCGTTCGCGCGCACACCCTCTCCCGTCTACCTTCGAAACCCGAAAGCCCGAAGCCCTAAACTAGAGCGGGCGACGACGATCGTCGCGCGCACGCGCCGAGCCCTCTCTAAACGGGAGGACCCGACGCGACGCGCGACGAGATCGTCGCCGACCGACGCACGATGTGTCGGCGGCGCGATTACTTGGATCGCTGGCGCATCTTTCTGCGTTTGCGTTTCAAGCGGCGCGTGCGCTTCTTCTTCCACTTGGCTCTCATGATTCCCCGAGCGCCAGAGTCTGCGGCGGGAGGCGCGCGGGGGTCGGGGGCGTCGAGGGCGGTCGTTCGGACATTCGGACATTCGGACATTCGATGTGTGTGTGTGTGTGTGGATCTAAATTTGACCGTTCGTGACTCGTAAATAGATATGTAACCGGGATTCCGTAGGGTTTAGGGTTTAGATGCGCTGTGGAAGTAGTCCCTCGTGTTGTTCATGGGTCAGGACTCGTCAATATATGGATGCGCGTTCAACGTCGTTCGTCCACCCTCGGATGGTTCGCGCTGGCTCTGGCGGCGGGAGACGCGGGCGACGGAATCGGGCCGCACTGCGCGACGGGACGGAGGGATCGTTAAGTCGCGATGCGGGAGCTCAAACACCACGAGCGCAAGCTCTTGAAAAAGGTGGATTTTCAATCCTGGAAATCCGAGCGCGGACACCGAGAGGTGGCGACGATTCGTCGCTACCACCTTCGAGACCGGGACGAGTTTAAGCGGTACAACAAGCTGTGCGGGAACGTCACCAAGCTCGTGTCGCTGCTGTCCAAGCTCGACGCCCGGGATTCGACGCGGGTGGAGGTGACGGAGGGGTTGTTGAAGAAGTTGTACGAGGTCGGGGCGACGCCGAGCGAAAAGTCGTTGGCGCTGTGCGATCGATTGTCTACGTCGAGCTTTTGTAGGCGGCGGCTGGCGGTGATTTGCGTGCGGTTGCGAATGTGCGAAACGCTGCGGGAAGCGACGACGTTCGTGGAGCAAGGACACGTGAAAGTCGGGGCGAACGTGATTCGAGATCCGGGGTACATTGTGACGCGGGAGATGGAGGATTACGTGACGTGGGTGGATACTAGTAAGATTAGACGCAAGGTTGCGGCGTACAACGACAAGTTGGACGATTACGACTTGCTCGGCGAGTGAGCGTGGGTTTGGATTAGATATTTGTAAACGATATGTACGCGTACGACACGAGCGCGATTTACACGGAAAGCTGTAGTGGCTGCGCTTGACCTAACATGCAGAAATAAATTAAAAAATACCGGTACGGTAAGTACTAATGTAACGCGCCTACGACGCGTCAATGCGTAAACTCAACGAGACCAATGAGACGGCGGGAAACGAGGAAGAATAGCACGGAGAGAAAGACGATCTCGATCGCCTTGCCTATGAGGACGACGATGGCGGTGTGTTGAGGGCGAACGCCGGTTTTGAAGGCGAATTTCAAGTCAAAGGAAGGCCAAGACGAGAGTAAAGAACCGCCTCGCGCGGATGCGACGGTGGGCGAAGACGGAACGGCGGTGACGACGCCGGATGAATCGGTGACGATGCCGCGTCGTTTTGATTTGGATAGACGCTCGCGACGAGACGTCATGATCGCTGCGAATTCTTTGAGAGCGGCGCGTTGAGGGAGCGCGCCAAGCCAATCGGAGGCGTCACGCATGGAACCGCTCGCTTCGCCTCCGAGTTCCACCGGTTGGTTGCGCTTTTCGACGCCGTATCGTCGTTTGATTTCCGCACTCGCGTCGCCGGTACAGATGACAAACTTGTTGCGAGCGCTCTCGGTCAAGAACATCTTGCCTATGGACCACAAAGCGGCAAGAAGGTAGGGCGTGTTGGTGACGATGAAGTGCGCAAACGGCTCTGGGTGAAACTCGGCTACGGAGAAATGTTTGGCGATGAGCGCAATGTTGGCCCTCGTGAACATGGTAACGGATATACCCTTGACATCGATGATCATCGGTGGGAGCTTGCCGCTCTTGAGCTCGCTTGGCTCAGCCACGGCGACTTCGTACATTTGGTTGACTGCGTACCAGGAATCCTTGACGTCGAGCTTGAACATCTTCTTCATTCCAGATGTCGTGAGAGCGCCGAAAAGAGCGCCCGGATGCGCCTCGGTCGCGCGCCATATCTTGAACATGTCAAAAACTTCGATCAGGTCCCGTTTTGCGCGGTGGTGCGTCTCAACAGAGTCTATTTCTGGATGCCGAAAGCCGTGTTGCGGAGGGAATCTTTTGAGAAACCGCAGCATGAATATTCTCGTGTAAAGTGCGGCACCGAGGTGTTTGCTATCGTGAATGTGCGCGTAACACGCTTCTTTCGTCTTGTGCAAAGACGGAAGCTTACAGTACACGCCTCCGTGACAGGCTTCGCACAATCGACGCAAGAATCTCTGACACGCGTCCTTCTCCGGCGTTTCGGCGCCTTCAAACACTTTGAGCGCAAATTCAAACGCCACCGTCTGCATCACGTCTGCGATCGCGTTCCTGAGATGTTGAATCTGCTCTTCATTTGTCATTTTCAGCGTGCACGGTCGTCCCATCCCCACGTCGACGTTCGAGCACGCCAATCCGTGCTCAATGATTTGAAATACCCGCGGCGCCGTCCACGCGTCTCCCTCCCAAGGGTACATTTGCATCCCTCTGTACGAACGCTTGCCCACGTCTTCGTCGTAAAAACTCTCCTCCGTCGTCTCCGGCGCCATCGACGGTACGGTCGATCCCGTCCACGGCATCGGTGCCGCGACCGCGTACCACGGTTCCAACGAGTCGAAGAATCCGTCATCCTTCTTCCGCGCGTCCACCAGATTACCCGAACTCGCGTCCGCCAACGCCGCCGACACGTAATACTTCCCCACATCCACCGGCGCCCCGCCATCGTCGCCGCCGCCGTCACCATAGATTCCCTCTGCATCCGACGTCGACGGTCGCTCGTTCACCGACGCGTCGTCGACGTCCCGCGACGTCTTTTCCTCGCTCGGCGGTTTCAACGCTGCTCGAACGGCGCCTTCACTAGCGTCATCTTCGCCGCCGCCGTCGCCGTGTTCGATCGCTTTCGGTCGACGACACGCGTTCCCCATCCCGTCGTCGGCGGCGGCGACGCTTCTATCGCCTCTATCGCTCGAGCGACCGAGCGCTCGACCGACCGAGCGCTCGATCTAGCGGTGGCGGTTGAGGTTGCTGCGCTTTTTCAACCGCCGGCGCGTCAGAACCCGCCGTCGTCGTCGTCGACGACGCGCGCGTTGACGGGATGCGGGCGCTCGCGAGGGCGACGGGATGGAGACTCGCGGACGCGAGTCGACGCGGGTCGATCTCGCGCGCGTCGAGACGCGGGACGACGACGCGTCGAGGGACGGCGTCGAGGGGCGTCGGTGCGTTCAATGAGGACGACGATGATGATGACTTCGACGACGACGGCGACGATTTCGATGACGATGAGGCGGTGACGTCGACATCGACGAGCGGGGCGCTCGCGCGATGGACCGAGGCGCTCGCGCGACGCGGCGACGACGACGAGGAGGAGAGGTTGGAGTCTGGGCTGTACTTGGTCGGAACGCCGATTGGCAACCTGGAAGACGTCACGCTGCGAGCGCTTCGTGTGCTTCGCGGTGCGGACGCCGTGTTGGCGGAAGACACAAGACGGACGCGACGTTTGTTGAGCGCGTACGGAATCAGCACTCAGTTGGTGAGTTATCACGCGCACAACGAGGCGAAGAGGAGGGAGTCGGCGTTGCGTCGGTTGACGAGCGGGGCGGCGTTGGCGTTGGTGAGCGACGCAGGAATGCCGACGGTGAACGATCCGGGACGGGATTTGGCCCTGCACGCATCGCTGGCTGGGGTGAAAGTGGTGCCCGTACCTGGGCCGAGTGCGGTGCTCGCGGCGCTCGCCGGTGCGGGATTGCCGACGGAGGAGTTCACGTTTATCGGCTTTCCGCCGCCAAAGTCTTCAGCGCGAGTGAAACGTTTTAAAAGCTTTGCGACGGTGAAAACGACGCTGATCATGTTTGTGCCGCCGCATAAGCTGCTAGGTACTCTGGAAGACGCCGCCGTGGCGTTGGGTGATCGCCGATGCGCGGTTTGCAGAGAGCTGACCAAGGTGCACGAGGAATTTTGGCGCAGCACTCTGACGAAGGCAAGGGAGGAATTCGAGCGGCGCGCGCCAAAGGGTGAGATAACGCTCGTGATTGAGGGTCATTCGGGTGATATAAACCTCAGCGCAGGGGTGGGCGATGACGCCGACGAGGGAGTCGAGGTATCATCTGTGGAAGACGCGGTTCGCGCCTTGTTGATTGAAGGGGTGTCTCCATCTGAGGCTTCGCGTCGCGTGGCGAAAGAGCTCGGCGTGAGACGTCGCGAGACTTACGGAGTCGCCCAAAGATTGTCCGAAGCGCTAAAGCGTTGATGGATGTTAGACGTCGTATTTTTGTAGATAACATGTGGTCATTGAGGAAACAACGCGCCGGTTCGACTAGCCGTCACGCCAAAAATAAACCTCGAAATCGTCACATGTCGAATGGGGATGCGCTACCGTTTCGCAGAACCCGACAACGGGCGTACGATGAATTTGCCACCGCCATCACTCGACCGGCACCGTCAAGCGATGATTATCCGCCGTCCACATCCTCGATTGAAGTCGCGACGCAAGAGTCACATGTCAGCGCTGGTGGGCGCTCTCTCGCGTTAGAGCTCGCCTCACTCAAACATGAGATCAGACGCGTACAGGAGAGCATCAGTCACCTCAAACGCAAACCGAAGACTTACGCAGGAGGCGACGAGCGTCCTCTATGGACCACCATGGGTCGCGCTAGCCAGAAGTGTAAGCGGAAATACTTGACCACAAAGTCCTCTCAGGTTACATGCGGACAAACGACAGAGAAGCAGGCGCAGACGCTGCGCGAGCATTCTCAACCAAACACTCGTCGAATGGCTATCGTCCTCTCGCAATGCTTTCACGCCGCGCTACCAGAAGGCGCGATAGAAGATAAATATGCAGAGTTGAATTTGGAAGAGCCTGACGATAGTCGCTCTCGCGGCTATTCAATCGATGACTTTGGAATCGACTTTTCGGTGATTGATGCCGCTTTCCGGGAGACTGCGCGTCAATCGTCTGTTGTGTGTAAAGAACGCGGAGAGCTTCTGGACGATATTCGGGAAAGGTATGGCGAGCTTTTTGGCGCGATGCGTAACACTTGTCATCGATGGGGAAGGAAAAATAATGCACTCAGCGTGGAATTGCGCGCGCTCCGCTCTTCTCTAGAAATAAGAGAGTCCGAGCACGTTGCTTTGACAGAGTATGCCAATCAATGCAAGCACAAGACTGATTTAGCGTTGGAGTGGAGAGAAAATGACAACAAGAGAGCAGAAGCCGTTTCAGAGAGAGCGCGAGCAAAGGAATGTGAAATGCTGACTCTTCAGCGAATTGATAGAGCGGAGATACGGCGGTTACGCGATCGCATGAAATTGCTGAACGTTGAGTACAAGCAAGAGATGGCGACATCGATCGCAGCGATGGAGGATTCACTACACACGGCTCTCGACGAACGCGATAGCTTGTCTCAACGGGTTGGATTATTGAATCACCAGTTGCAGCGAACGAGATTACTGTTACCAGACAAGGCGAGTTATGCAACCATGGAAACGCAGACAGCACCTTTGGCCGACGTGGTTGAAGCGTGCGCAAACGCGCCTGTCTCTATAGTTTCGATTGGTACACAGACTGAGTTTGTCAAGAATCAACATCGCCATAAAAGAGGTGGCGATAGCAGAGCGACTGCACTTTACGAAGATCGGAAATTGGACAAAAGACAGCAGAGACTCGGAGGATTTGCATCGATGGTTCATGCTCAGAAGACTGGTAGACGCCGACCGATGATTTGGCTACTCAAGTGTATCGCTCAGATTTACTCTGATAAAATTACTCTCGACGCATCTGGACAACAGGATTGCAGCAGCGAGGTGGTTCGCGAATCGGCTCTCTCGCCTCTGGCATCATTCGTTTACGGCTGGCACGTGCAAAAGTTTGGCCTGAGGCAGCTCGCAGAGGCGAATTTGCTGGATCTGATTGCATCCATCGAGTACCACGCTGTCGACTCTGGCGTTATACAACAATTCGCTTTCTTCTGTGGGCTTCCATTGGTCGAGTACGGAAAAGGAATGAAGAATACACCCGCCGACGTGCCGTGTCTCGACATGTACCTCAGATTCCTTGATGCACTATCGCACGAGGGTAACATTATACACATGCTGCTCGAGTGCAGTCGAATTACTAGTCCCGCTGACGAACAGTCAACCATAAGAGGATCGTTGCCAGTTTCTCGAACTTTCGACGCGTTGAAAACAGTCTTTACCGATTTTCGAGACAACACAGCTGCGATGAAAGAGTTTGCACAGAGTAAATTGGGTATCAAGCACCTGATGAATTCGTCGACGGTCCAGTTCGCCACTCTATTACAGCAGGTGATGGAAGAATACACTCGCCGTCGCGTCATCGCTCTCGAGACGCTCAGGGCGCTATTTAGAGCGGCCGATTGCGACGAAGACAAAAACCTGGACGCTGACGAGTTTAAAGCGTGCCTTCGGGTGGCGAATCCGAAGATGGCTGACGGTTTGATTTCCAGAGCGTTCGCGCAGTCGTCTCGCAAATCCTCAGATGTCGACGAGACATTAATAGCAAGTGAAGACGATTTTATAGCAGCTTGTGTATCGAACGGCTTGGAGACCTTTGGTTTTAACGATCGAATGGTGACACAATCAAGGAGTGGAAGCGGTTTCGAATGCGACACGGAAGCTAGAGTCGAAGATGAAGAGTCTTCCGGGCGTGGTATCGAGTCGCGCGTTCGCGCCTTGACATCGAGCTGTGGCCCACCCACTGCGATTCGATGCGAGCGTCAGTTGGCTCACCTAGACCGATTAAAGACGAGCGATTCGGGGAATCAAGCGGTATATTTCGCCCAGAGGCTTCTGAAACACTATCTACACGTTGCGGCGATTCGGGCTCGCGGCGGTTTCAGACGACTCGGCAACGCCGTTCTCACTCAGGTTAGTTTCTCGATGCGCGCCGCTTCGGCGATCGAGACTCACAAAGACGACGCGAACGATGATTATCGCGTGGCAACTAGAAACGCGTAGCACTTCGCCGCGATCGAAGCGCTTGCGCCGTAGTCTAATGATGATTTAACAGTGACACCGCGCGTCAACCATCACTCTAAAAAACACACAACTTCGCGAGCGCCAATCTTGAGCCGCTTCCAGCCGCTTCCACGCAAAGGGACGGAGCGGCAGTAAGAGGCGCGACGAGACAGACACGGTACACAGATGGCGTCGAAGAGAATTATCAAGGAACTTTTGGTGCGTTCACGCCGCGGACTCGACTGATCGCGCGTCGCGGTGCGCGCGCGGTGCGCGAAACACGATCTAAAAGAATTTCGGTGTTGGACCGGACCACACGTCGGCACCAGCGCGAGGTTTCGCCCACGACGCGAACGCGCGAAGCGCACGGAGACGGCCGAAACGAATCGTACATAATTTTTGGCGCGCGTTGATAGAGTCGTGTCTCTGAGGTCAGGGTAAACATTGTCTGTGGGTTGCCGATCGGGTGACTGTACGTGGAAGTGACTGTACGGGATCACCCACTGCAGTCCGGGACAGACTGAGGGGCCTCTGAGCCGTGTGGACCAGAGAGAGCCGTCACTGACCATTGCGCTCGTCGCGTCGTCATCACAGGACTTGCAAAAGGATCCTCCAACGAGCTGCAGCGCCGGGCCGCGCTCTGACGACGACATATTTCACTGGGACGCGACCATCATCGGTCCGAGTGACTCGCCGTATCAAGGAGGTTTATTCTTCGTCGCTATTCACTTCCCTCCGGACTATCCGTTCAAGCCGCCAAAGGTCAACTTCAAGACGAAGGTTTACCATCCGAACGTGAACAGCCAAGGCTCGATTTGCTTGGACATTCTCAAGGACCAGTGGTCGCCGGCGTTGACGATTTCCAAGGTGCTGCTTTCGATTTGCTCGCTTTTGACGGATCCGAACCCTGACGATCCTTTGGTGCCCGAGATTGCACACGTCTACAAGACGGATCGCGCTAGATACGAAGAACTTGCGCGAGAATGGACCCGCAAGTACGCCACGTTGTGAAAACGGATGCGACGTCGAAACGCGCGACATAGAAGCCGGCATTGAAACAGACGTTGAAGCCGACGTTCAAACGCGCCAACGTGGGAAGTACGCAACTTTATAGAAGAGGGAGAGAGAGAGAGGGCGACGAGACGATGAACGGAACTTACATGAGATTACACATACCAGAGGAGAGAGACAGGACGAGGATACGAGACCCTAGCAGAGGGGTGAGGAGGAGCGAGACCTCGGTGCCAAGGCGAGCGGCGCCGCCAAGGTCCTCGAGAGAGCGACACACTTGGAGGGCGTCCACTAGCGACAGAGCAAAGATGGGAATTTTAACAACCACGTGAGAACCCGTCAACCTATTCGTAATCACACGTTTCGCCCACGCCTCCTTTTTCTCGAAGACTTCTTTCGTACGCTTTGCTCTTTGTTTGACAACTAGCGCGCGTATGAAGCTATGTGTCCACGTGCATACGCCCACACAACGCGCCACACCCATACTCGGTGGATCCAAACGGACCGCGCCCTCATTGTCACATCATGCACTCTTCAGTAGTGTCCACGTCCTTCAAAACATCGGCGTCGCGTCCGACTGGCGCGTCGCGACCGGTGAAAAGCCAAAAGCGTGATGCACACGTCATCACTCCGAAGAAAGAGTTTGCCGCAGCGCTTTGTGCCTTGGCGCTCGCCGCCGGCCCGGCGCACGCCGAATTGAACGCCGCGGAGGCAAACAGAGGCGGTGAATTCAACCGTGGATCGGCTCAACAGTTCGGTGGGTACGATCTCGTCAAGGAAGACATCGTCAAAAAATACGGAAAGGACCTCCGTCTGAGCAACTTTACCGCAGCCGATATGCGTTTCGCTAAGTTGCGCGGTGCAAACTTGCGAGGGGCGTACATGATGAAGATGGTTGCGCCAGAGGTGGACTTCACCGGCGCAGACTTGAGCGATGCCCTCATGGACAGAGCGGTGCTCGTCAAGGCGGACTTTACGAACGCCAACCTCAGCCGCGTCGTGTTGACATCCAGCGATTTGGAAGGAGCAATCATCGAGGGCGCCGACTTCACAGATGCCTTGCTCGATCAAAAGACGCAGCAAGCGTTGTGTAAGACGGCGGGTGGTACGAATCCAGAGACTGGCGTTTCCACGCGGGCATCGCTCGGTTGCTCTGGCGGACGCGCCCGCGTCTCAAGCCCGTCTCGCTACATGACAGACGACGACGCAGCCAAGCCAAAGGCGGAGTTTGACGAGAAACGGTTTTCCATGTACAATTAGCCCACTACCTAGGTAATCATACGACGACGCTTTGAAATTATTGATATCTACGTGCGAATTACATGTGCGCTCACTCTACTCGACGTTGCGCCGCTTTTGCGGCTGCGCTGTCATTGTTCTATTCCCCGTAAAAAGTCGATCAGTCGTGGACAAATCCTCCGGCAAGGCGAAAATCGACGACCGCTTCACTCCCGCTTTTCCCTTCTTTATCGCCTTGGCTTGGAAGTTTTGCCAGCTCGACGCCTTGGCGTTTTGTTCGGCCGCAACTTCGTTCTGTCTCTGTTTGTACTTGAAGTTTTTCAACTTTTTACGCTTCAACTCTCTCGTTTCTGCGTCGTCACCAGGACGAATCTGTAAATTCTTCGGCGGCTCTTTTCGAACGTATTCCGTCTTCGTCGTCAAGTGCATCCTTCTCGGTTCGGGCACGCCTTTATACACCTCTCTGAGTTTCTCAACCTTTGGCCGTGCCGACGCTGTCTGCCCGAGATCCATGCGCACTTCGCTCGCCTTGACCGCCACCCGCGAGTGACTCTCCGTCAGGTACACGTCCAACATTCCATCCGGCGTCACCCGCACGCACCGTCCTTTCCTCCAAACCTGGTCCGATCCAAGCGCGAGGACGTCTTTGCCTACGAAGGTTTCTCGCAGAGACTCTGGCGTTGCCGCCGGCGCCGCCGAAGCGGCGACTCGGGTCGACTCCGTCCCGGCGCGCACCGCGTCGTCCGCGGCATCGTCAGCCGCGATAGCGGTACCACCATCCACGTCGTCGTCTCCACCCAACGCCGCGAGCGTCGTCTCCAACACGTCCTCGGTGATTCCAATCACTTCCTCGAGCGACGTCTTCAAATCCTTCAACTCTTCGTCGTTCGGATCCGCATCGAGACCCGCGAGCACGTCCGCGAGCGATGACTTGTACTCATCGAGTTTTGCGCGCAGCTCTTCCGGCGTCTGCGCCTCCTCGTCGTCCTCCGCGTCGGACATGACAGACGGGCGTTCGGTGCGTCGGCGTCTGACGAAGCTGGTGCGCCAGCAGCTCTGGCAACGGCATTCGACGACGCGACGAAAAGTAGCGAAGCATGTCGTCGACGATGACGACGACGACGACGATTATTGCGTGCGATCGCTTCGCCCGGCGGCGGGCGTCCGTGCGCGCGGCGTCGACGCGGGGCGGGGCGACGAAGACGCGAAGCTTTCGCCCGGCGGCGGCGTGGAGTGCTCTTTCAGCGAGCGTTTCTTTCGCGTCGACGGCGACGACGACGACGCGAGGACGCGCACCGATGCGATGGAGAGGAAAGTGCACGCGAACGTTGGCAATGCGTGATACGGACGACGAGGACGAGGGACCGGATGCAGACTTGGCGGATTCGTTCTTTGCCGACGGTTTTGAGGACGGCGAAGACGAAGACGAGGACGACGAGGACGAGGATGACATTGAGGTTTTACCATACATTGGTGGGGAGTTACTCAAGGAGGATCCGGCGGATCATAAATCGGGATACGTCGCCATCGTCGGGCGACCGAACGCGGGAAAGAGCACGCTCATGAACGATTTACTGGGAACCAAGCTGAGCATCGTGACGTTTAAGCCGCAGACGACGCGACACCGCATCCTCGGGATTTTGAGCGATGACGCGTATCAGATGGTGCTCTTAGACACGCCGGGGGTGATGCAGGAAGAGTTTAACAAATTAGATGGAATCATGCTCAAGAGTGTGCGAAATTCGATGGCGAATGCGGATATTTTGTTTTACATTGTAGACGCCGCAAGAGATCCGTTTGGCGCGTGGGAAGGGTTGGCACCGAAGAAAAAGAAGGGTAAACGGGTGCCGACGGCGCTGATTTTGAACAAGTGCGACATGGTGGGCGATCGAGAGCGCATCATGGAGCTCATCGAGTACTTTCAGGGTCAGGAAGAAATTGACGAAGTGCTACCGATTTCGGCTCTCAACTCGACCGGTGTCCAAAACGTCAAAAATTGGGCGCTCGATCGGCTCCCGGCCGGACCGACGCTCTACCCTAAAGACGCTATCTCCGAGCACCCCGAGCGATTCTTCATCGCCGAGATCATCCGCGAGAAGATTTTCCTCCAGTACAAGCAAGAGGTTCCCTACAGCACCCAAGTCTGGATCGAAAGCCACAAGGAACGCTCTGGACCGGCCAAGGACCTCATTCTCGCCAAGGTTTACGTCGAGCGTCAATCCCAGGTCGCCATCATCGTCGGTCAAGGCGGTTCCGCGATGAAACGCCTCTCCAGCGCCGCTCGCGCCGACATTGAAAAGTTTCTCGGTCGTCCAGTCTTTCTCGACATTCAAGTCAAGGTGCGAGACGGATGGCGTCAAGACGACGCGTCGCTATCGGACCTAGGCTTGGACGACCCCAATCGACTCGAATCCCCGCTCATTTAATGCGGCTACGGTCATTAGCAGTTTTCTTTGCCTTTGCTTTTCCCAATCTAGTCTCGCGCGCGTGTAATAAAGACGCGACCGATCAAACGTCACCAAACGTCGAGTCCGTGACATCCAAATTCTTTTACTCGTAAGTGTATGTGTAAACAGTATGTTGCTAGAGTTCAAGCCGCCAACGCGGTTTCACTCGAGCACGTTATCCAACACCGACGACGTCGCGCGTCGACACACGCAGTCGCGCGAGGCACGCGCACAGGACGCACGAGCGGTGAAGATGCGCGCCGCGATGACGCCGCGCGCGAGTCTCGCGTCGATGCGGACCGAGAGCGCGCGAGCGACGGCGACGACGGCGCGTTCGCTGGCGCCTCGACGCGTCGTCGTCGGGAGGATTTCGAGTCGAGTCTCGACGGTGCGGTCGCGCGTCGTCGGCGTCGCGGTGAGCCGCATCGACGGGTCGGTGGGTGAGAAGCGCGTTGCGCGCGGTTGGCGTCGACGGGGCGGCGAGCCGGCGTTGACGACGACGCGCGCGGCGGCGGCGTCGGGGACGCGAACGCGAGGGGCGGAAGCGAGGCCTGAGTTGTACGCGCTGGACGCGTCTTGGGACCCGATGACGAGCGGGGATCGGCGGTTGACGTCCGAGGAGACGTCCACACCGATGCCGACCGAGTTACCGGACGTCGCCGGGGGGGCATCGGCGGAGGATGCGTACGATTTGGTCATCGTCGGGTGCGGGCCGGCGGGTTTGAGTGCGGCGGATGAGGCGAGTCGGAGAGGGATGCGAGTGGCGCTCATCGATCCGTCGCCGCTCGCGCCGTGGCTGAACAACTACGGGGTGTGGTGCGATGAGTTTAAGGCGCTCGGGTTCGACGATTGTTATCGAGCGGTGTGGAACAAGGCGCGGGTGATTATAGACGAGACGGATGTCGAGGGGAAGATGCTGGATAGAGCGTACGCTCAGGTGGATAGGAAAAAGCTCAAGGCGAAGCTGTTCGCTCGTACGCTCAAGCAAGGGGTTGAATTCGGCGCCGCTGCCGTCGAATCGTGCGATAACAGCAGCTCTAGCCACTCGATCGTGACGCTGAGCGATGGGCGTAAGGTGTTTGCAAAGATGGTTTTGGATGCGACTGGGCACTCTAGAAAACTCGTCGAGTTTGATCGCGATTTCACCCCGGGTTACCAGGCGGCGTTCGGCATTGTGGCGACGGTTGAAAAGCATCCGTTTCCGCTGGACACGATGCTGTTCATGGATTGGCGGGACGAGCACTTGAGCCCGAAGTTCAAGGAACAAAACGACAGATTACCCACCTTCTTATACGCGATGCCCTTCTCGGAGACTGAAGTTTTCCTCGAAGAGACGAGCCTTGTCGCTCGCCCGGGTCTTGATTTCGACGACCTGAAGCTCAAGCTCAAGGAAAGACTCGACCACCTCGGGGTGAAGGTGACGGCGGTGCACGAGGAGGAGTACTGCCTCATTCCAATGGGTGGAGTGTTGCCGACGTTTCCCCAGCGCACGCTCGGCATCGGCGGAACTGCGGGCATGGTGCACCCAAGCACGGGCTTCATGGTGGCCAAGACGATGCTCTGCGTTCGAACTTTGGTTGGAACTTTGGATGACGCCCTCAAGGCGGGAGTTAGGGGTGATATGACGGCAGCTTTAGAGGCCGCCGAGGCGGCGCAGAGCGAAAATGGCGAGTTTGACGCCAACGCCACGGCGGAGGTGGTATGGAAGTCTATCTGGTCTGAGAGCGACTTGCGCATGCGCACGTTCATGTGTTTTGGTATGGAGACGCTCATGGAGCTCGATATTAACGGTACCCGTCAATTCTTCGACACGTTTTTCGATCTCCCCAAGGATGTCTGGGCGGGCTTCTTGAGTTGGAGAATCAAGCCGGCTGGTTTGCTTTCGCTCGGTGTCCAGCTCTTCGTGCTCTTCTCCAATTACATGCGTTTGACATTCGTCAAATCTGCACTCCCATTCATGGGTTCATTCTTTGCCAACTTTGCCTTCGCTGAGAACAAGTTTGATTCCAACAAGTGGGGCGGATATTTACTTGAGGACACCTCGACGGTAACCAACGCCGGCAACGGACCCATTCCGGCGCCAATGGGTAACCCCACGGCGAAGCCAATCACCGGTAGCGCGTTGAACTTTGCAGATATTCTCGAGGATGAGAAGCTCAGCACGCCGAAAAACATGAAACCATCCGATATCAAGGATGATCGCGAGTGGATTGCGTTCCAACAAAGAAAAGTGTTCAACGATCAAAAACCGATAAAAGACTACTTGGGGGCTCTCTCCAACGGAGACAAGGTTGACGTTTTAGTCGTCGGCGCTGGACCCGCGGGTCTTGCAATCGCCGCTGAGACGGCGAAGCGTGGCGTCTCCGTCGGATTGATTGCGCCCGACACACCGTTCGTGAACAACTACGGCGTGTGGCTGGATGAGTTCCAAAAGCTCGGCCTCGAGCACTGCTTGCTTCACAAGTACGAAGACGCGCTCGTCTGGTTTGACGACTCTGACCCGGCTGCAGGTAACTCTCTCGGACGTCCGTACGGACAAGTTTGCCGTAAGAGATTGAGAGACCATTTGTTGAACGAGTGTGCGGCGGCTGGCGTCAAGTACATGCCCGGTTTGGTGGACTTTGTGCGCCACGGCGACACGGGTAAGAAAGAGCTCGCGGAAGTGAGAGGCACATTGATCAACGACGCCCCCAAGTCTGAAGAAAAGAAGCTCATCGAGGAAGAAATTCCGAAGCAGGGAGTCAAATTCACCCTCAATTCTCGTCTCGTCGTCGCCGGTACCGGTCACAACAGAGAGATGCTGAGCTACGAGGAGGGATCGCCCCCTGGTTGGCAGACGGCGTACGGGGTCGAAGTGCGCATTCCGAATCATGGCTTCCCGGTGAACAAAGCCATCTTCATGGATTTCCGCCAGAGCGATCCTGAGGTTGGCAAAGCAGAGCAAGATGAGGGACTGTGGCGCGTGCCTTCGTTCCTCTACGTGCTCCCAGTAAATGAGGATGTCGTCTTTGTCGAGGAGACGTGTCTCGTCGCACGCGTCCAAGTGCCGTTTGACGAGCTCAAGCGCAGACTCTACCGACGCATGACTCGCATGGGTATGGACATCGTCGAAGAGGACATTCTCGAAATCGAGGCGAGTTGGATCCCTCTGGGTGGCACCCCACCAGTCGCGCCGCAGCGCACCATTGCGTACGGCGCGGCTGCGGGTATGGTGCACCCGGCATCTGGTTACTCAGTGGTGAATAGCATCCGTAACGCGCCGCAAGTAGCAGAGGCGATGGTATCCGGTTTGAAGGAGGGTGGCGAAATCGAAGCCAGTCGTCGGGCGTGGGAAATTCTTTGGGGCGCCGAGAAGAGAAGACAGATTGGCTTTTACCAGTTTGGCATGGAGCTGTTGATGTCTCTACGCATTGAACAAATGCGCAACTTCTTTAGCACATTTTTTGCGCTCCCGGCAAACCTCAGCCGGGGTTTCTTGGGTAACGACTTGTCGAGCTCTGACTTGATTCTGTTCGCTCTCACGACGTTTGCGATCGGCAACAACGAGCTTCGAGGCTTGTTGCTCGCGCACCTCGTCTCCGCCGGCGGATCTGGCTCGCGCTTAGCCAAGGCATACGCCTACGGCTTCTTGCCCAAGGACGAAAGCGGCTTGGACTTGCTCCAGGTTGATCGCAGGGATCCATCGCGCGAGCGCAACACCACAAAGATGATGGCGGATTTCTACGAATCTCAGAAAGGCGGCATGGCGCCGGGTTACATGGGCAAAGATTGGTGGTCCATCGGGAAGCGTCAATCACAGTCGATTGGCGATGACGACGAAGGCATGGGTGGAGGTTCCGCTGGAGGCAGCGATGGGTCCTCTTCGATCCCATCCTCAACCGACGAACAAGTTTCCGTCGGTGCGATGAAAGTCAACGCGATGAGTGAAGGCTCCGTCACCTACTGGTCCGATGGTAGCGCCGCCATGATTGTCACCAACGCGGTCCGTAGCACTGGACTCAAGTCGGATGATCTTTACGGCGATTCGCGGAAAATGTTCCTTCCCACGGCTTTCATCTCCAACGTCCCGAACGTCGTTCCGCCGCACTTGACGGGATCTCTGCCGGGTGACATTGGCTGGGACCCGTTAGCTCTCGGCGCACAAAGCGACATCCAGCGCTACCGCGCCAGAGAACTCATCCACGGTCGTTGGGCGATGCTCGCCACCATTGGCGTGCTCGTACCGGAATTCTTGGCGCACAACTCCATCTTTGGCACGCCCGACCAACACTGGTGGAACACGCAAATCATCCACGACCCAATCGATGGTTTCCAACTCACCTACCTCGGTGAAACCATCCCATGGGGTCTCTTCTGGCTTCCCATTATCCATCTCCCGCTTATGTTTGTCGCCGAATCGCTCCGCAACGGCACGTACGAAGTCGAGGCCTTCAAGCACCTCGACAAGCTCTACCCTGGCGGAGCGCTCTTCGATCCCCTCGGCCTCGCCGCGGGTCAAACCGAAGAAGACCTCAAAGTCTTAAAGACGATTGAGATTCAGCACGCTCGCTTGGCCATGGTTGCCACCTTCGTCTTCATCATCGAAGCGCTCGCCGGCGGCCACGGCCCTTTAGATTTCACGCCGTAAACCGTCGACAGTCAGACGAATCGCCAATCCATTCGCCGCGACGCTTTATCCATCCATTCATCCATTCATTCCTTCGCGTGTAACATTAAATCATAAAGACGCAATCACCATTCATCCACTTCAATTTCATCTAATCCAACAAATCAATCAATCAGTCATTCAGTCGCGATTCTCACCCTCTCTCACCCCGCTCCTCTTTGAAAATCAGATCTGAAAATCCATCTGATCGTCAAAGTCGAACGCGACGCACCCTTTTCGCGCGCGCTCGAACGCACGAAAAACAAACCTCGATTGCCATGGCTGCCATGCTCGACCAATCGCTCGACGCGATGATCAAAGAAACGCGCAAGACGACGCCGAAACGTCGCGGCGCCGCGACCAAGAAGAAACAAATCGGAGGCAAGAAGAAGACGCCGATGAGAACGAACGGCGGTGGTCCGGCGCCGATGGCGGTCGGTGGCGTGAAAAAGGCAAACAAGAAGAAGAAACCCGCGCGATCGAAGGGTGCTATGACCATGGCGGTCGACGTCGCGATGGGTGGACAGAGACAAAAGAAGAAGAATGGATCTACGGGACCGACGCAAGGCGGACGAACGAAACTCGTCGTCGGAAACCTGGATTTTAAAGTGAATGATCGCGATATCAAGGTACGATTGGATGGTAATGACGACGACTTTGAGTATGCGCGTCGTCATCGTGCACCGAGAGGCGTCGATGCGTTCGTCGTCGAGGCTTGATGAATGAGTGAGCGGGAATTAATTTTCCAATCAACAATTCAGCAAGGGCTTTTCGTTCTGTTCGAACGAGGATAAATCACACAACACGCGCGCGCGCGCGCGTGTATGTTTGTGTAATTCTCTTCTTCTTTTGTGGAACCGACCGACTATTATTCACGTGTTGGTTCGACCGAGTAGTACGGTATTCGAGCGCGGGTTCGTTGTTCGATCGAATCGAGGTTTCTTTCGAAAGAACCCTTGGTGATTTTGACGAGTTATAAACCGTCATCGGCGTGCACTGGGCACCCAACCAGTGTTTTGTGGATTGACTCGAGACTCGAGTACGTGTACACCCACACCCACAACGAGGTTTGGGGCGCGCTGAACGACGGCAAAGAACCCGCCGCGAGAAAACCCATCTACATTTTTGGTTGGCGAAGCGTTCATCGACGCGAGCGAGAGCAGAGACGTGATACACGCGTACAAACGCGAACGATTTCGAGGGTGTAAACCTCCGCGACGTATTTTTTCAGTTTCGCGGTTTGACGGCGTTGGCTCGGTGAGCGGTGCAATGAATGGATACAATCCGCACTCATCAACAACCCTCATTTCGATTTCGATTCGGCGTCTCGCGCTCGAGCTCCGTCGAGGCGCTCTTCATTGGTTTAAGACGTCGCAAATTTTTGGTTTCCAGGCTAGAGCTGATTTTTTGGAATTCGTTTCAGAAATGGTTCGGTTCAGACGGACAGACAGACACAGACAGACAGACGGACACATCGCTCTCGCGCACACTCTCGACGCTCTCGATACTCTTACATGGATTCTCCTCTCGACGCAACTCGTTTCGACCGCGCGACACTGTTTTTGGATAAGGGATATTGATGTTTCGTCGCGCTTCATTTCGCCACGCCGCCACCATTCGCAGGAACTCTTCTCCCAAGTCGGACGAGTCATCAAGTCTGGAGTCAACTACGGCCCGAACGGTCGAAGCAAGGGTACCGCTGAGGTTGAACTCTCGTCTTATGCCGAGGCGCAGCGCGCCGTCGCTCGATACAACGGTGTCAAGCTCGACGGTCGCCCGTTGAGCATCGCCATCGTCGGCGGCGCTCCGGCCAACGCCAACGCGCCCATCACGTCCCGACTCTCTGGGTTGAAGCAACCGGCCAAGGCTAACAACAACAACAACAAAAAAGCCACGCCGAAGCGCGGTAAGGCTACCGCAAAGGTAGTCGCCGCCGCTAAGAAGCCCGCGGCTAAGAAGAAGCCCGCGGCTAAGAAGAAGCCCGCGGCTAAGAAGAAGCCCGCGGCGAAGCCCACCGCCGCCGAACTCGACGCCAGCCTCGACGCGTACAAGGCTTCCGCCGACGTTCAAATGGCAGCCTAAAGCCAACGACCGATGGGTCGTCACGGCACACACACGCAACACACACTTTTCTATCAATCACCGTTCCGTTCTCGCGTTTAAAACAAACTTGTGTAATATTAATCAAACGACGAGAGCAACCGAAACCAAACGCATTTTTTCGCATTTCGCATTTCGCATCGAAGCGCTCGCCCCATCGTTCGCCTCGTCGCGACGACCTGACGACGATCTCGCCATGCCCGCGCCGTCGACCCCGTCGCTCGCCGAACGCATCGCCGGGCTCACCGTGAACGCCAAAACGGGCGAGCACTCCAAGATTCACATCTTCGCCCTCGCGCTCGCGGCGCTGCACGTCCTCGCCTTGGTGACGTGGGTGGCGCTGACGGTGCGACAGAGACCGGTCTCGGTGCGGGACCGCGTGGATCCGGACAAGGAAGAGTAGGTTGTTGTCGTCGTCGTCGTCGTCGTCGTCGTCGTCGTTGATTTGTAAAACAAAGAGAGAGTGGAGCGCGCTTCTTCGTCTAAAACGTCTCTCGGATTGAAATTAAAAAGCTATTGTGTACACACCGCTCTCATCGAATGGAAACGCCGCGTCCGTCCGTCCGTCTCTCCCTCTCTTTACCCCTCGCCTCTTCTACCGCCGTCTTCTACTTTTTGGTCGGTTCGCGCGTGTCATCCGCGAGGTTGAGAAGCAACGAGTCGGCGTTGAGCATGACGCGGTTGCTCGAATTGGCCATGGTTTGCGCGATTGCGCGCGCGGCTTCAATCTTACGCAAGGTTAAAAACGCCGGGTTGTTCGCGATCGCCTCACCGATGAGCTTCGCAGACTTGGCCTCCCCTTCCGCTTGAATCACCGAAGAAAGCTTGTCTTGCTTGGCCTTTTCAACGATAAACTTGGCGCGCTCCGCCTCTTGTTGCGCCACTTGCTTGGACTCGATGGCCGCCGTGTACTCGCGCCCGAACGTGAGCGCCGTCAACGAAACGTCATCCAAAACCATGTTAAACTGCGCCGCGCGCTGTTTCAACAAGTGTCTGATCGCCAACGACACCTGTTCGCGTTTCGTGATGAGTTCACTCGCGTTGTGTTGCGCGACGACGGATTTAACCGTCTCGTGAATCACGCTCGGAAGCACCCTCTCGTTGAAATCCATGCCCAGCGTTCGGTACACGTCGGGAAGTTTCGCCGCGTCCGGTCTCGTCAGCACCCGAATCGAAATGTTCACCATTTGTAAATCGCGAGATCCGCTCTGGGAGTTCACCTGATGCGCGCGGGCGCGGACGTCGTAGACGTACGGACGCTCGACCCAGGGTATCATAAAGTGCGTGCCCTCGCTGTACACCTTGTCCTTGACGCCGAGGAAGCGGTTGTAGACGATGGCTCTGTGACCGCCTTCGACGTTGAACAGACTGTCGTTCGACGAAGCGAGAGGAAAGCGAACGCGTTTCGTCAGTCTCGGCGCGGCGGCGAGGTTCGACTCGCGGGGCACAGAGCGCGTCGCGAAGGACGGACGCGTAGGGGTCGCGTGCCCTAGCGCGAATGATTGATTTTGATTGATTCGAGGTGCAAAACTAACCTGTTGTAGAGTCCGTAAGACGCCGCACCGCCGTACACGAGCGTCTGAAGGACGCCCGAGACGACGGAGGCGCTCGGCATCGCGTTTCGCGCGTTTTGCATGGCGACGATGGACCGACCGGCGGACGGGGTGTGAGGATGGGTTTCGAGGTGAATGCGTGTGACGTTGCTCCTTTCGAGCGCGGACGCGGACTTTAAAGACGGACGCGAGTGAGTCCGCGCGCGCGTCCGCGGATGACGTTCGACGGGGAAACGACAACGTTTCGGTTCGGGTTCGGGGACGCCGGTGCGTCGTCGTCGGCGGCGTCCGGCATCGGCGTCGGTGTCGGTGTCGGTGTCGGTGCGGGAGCAGAGGCTGGCGCTGGAGTGTCACCGGCGGCGGGAAACGCGGCGCCGGCGGAAGAGATCGACGGGGAATCCGTGCGCACGGCGGATGAGTTGACGTGGAACGGGACGTACGTAAAGTTTGGGTCGATCGAAATCGTGCGTGGGGATTACGGATCGACGGCGGGAACGCTCGAGGGGTGTCCGGAGGAGAGCGACTTGGTGCCGCGGGTGTACGAGGGCGGGCTGAAGGTGTGGGAGTGTGCGAACGATTTGGCGACGTTGATCGCCGAGCGTGGGTTGGGGAGCGATGTGGATGGTATGGATGGCGTGCACGTGCTCGAACTCGGGGCTGGACACGCGGTTCCTGGGTTGGTGGCGGCGCGGAAATTCGCCGGGCGTTGTCGAGCGTTGACGTTGACCGACTATAACAGAGACGTCGTCGAAGAAGTGACCGTTCCGAACGCGCAAACGACAATGCTGCTCATGGAGGACGAAGGCGAACGAGTGCCCGACAAGGTGAGGTATCTGAGCGGGGATTGGTCGGGGTACTCGGCATTCGTGGACGCCGGCGACGTGGACGTGTTGTTGACGAGCGAATCCATTTACGACGTTTCGCAGTATCAATCCTTGTGTGCCTTCATCTCTCACGCGTTGAGCGCTCGGGGTGTGTGTTACGTCGCGGCAAAGAGTTATTATTTCGGCGTCGGTGGTGGGACGAGCGCGTTCACGACGTTTTGTGAGAAGTTTTTCGACCTCACCGTGGACAAGGTGGAAACTGTCTCCGACGGCAAGTCCAACGTTAGAGAGATTCTGCTCGTTAGGAAGGCGAAGACGGCAAGTCAGCCTTAGCATTACTTTTAGAAGAACATGTTATCATAAAAAATGTATCGATATAGCTACACTGCGCTTCGCGCGTTACGCGAGCACGCGCACTTTTCCTCCAACGATTTCGATAACCTGCGCCGCGTTGCCGTAAATGCCGCGCGAGGAACCAACATCAACACGCCAAAGCGAGCCTTTGCACCCGCTGTTCACACCGGTCGTTTGCGGCGTATGGCCAATCACGAGACGTTTCGCGTCAGCGGCTTCAAGGGCGCTGGAGAGCCTACGGCAGGATTGCGCGTCGTACTGCACGCCCGCATCCTTGCCGCCGTACTCGCGCGTCCAAACGACGCCGTCAGACTCGAGAACTTGTTTCGGCGGAAGCTTTGTCTTGCCTTGCATCCAGAGCGAGACCTCCTTGTTGATGCGTTCAAATCCGTAATCGACGTGCGTCGTATCGATGCCGGCGTGGGCAAAGACGGTGCCGCCGACGACCAACACGGTGGGTTGCTTCGCCATCCAGTTCGCCATCTCCCCGCCCGGCTTGAACAAGGCTTGTCTCGCGCGAACACCAGCGAGCGCCTCATCCTCTTCATCATCCGTTTCGACGCTCACGACCGCCTCACTCGCGGCCTTCGCCTTGCTCTTCTTCTTTTCCACGTATCTGCGGCACTCGTCAAACGCCCCGCTCGTGACGTATCTAAAATCTCCCATGACATTCATGATTTCGTGGTTCCCATTCATCACAATCACATCACCACCCTGTTCTTTCGCTTGCTTCCCCAACACTTTGAGCTTGCGCATGATGGCCAACTCACTGTCGCCACGGTCGAGAATATCCCCGACTTGCACCACGACGGTGTCGCCGCCGCACCACTTTCCGTTCCCATCCATCACCCCGGCGAGCTCGAGCGACTTCACCATGGCGATGAAATCCCCGTGCAAGTCTCCGATCGCCACCAGGCGTCTTCCTCGCAATTCAACGCGCGTCACCGGTCCTTCGGCGTCCACACCGGCGCCGCTTCGCGAGGATTTTTTCGCATCCGCATCTTGTCCTCGAGGTTTTGGTCGCGCCGCGCGCGCCGACGCGGATCCCGCTCGCGCGAGCGCCGCCGCGGACGCGAAGGACGCGGCGCCGACGAATGCTCGGCGTCCAGAAATCGGCGCGCGGGTCGGGGTCGGTACGCTCATGCCGTCGGACAAGGACGTGGGGTTGTGAGGTACAAAAAGAGGCACACTCGTTGCGCGTCGAATGTTGTTGTATTGATATTACCACTGTCGTCGCACTGTATCAGCTAATTTATCTACACGAATGGGTTGTCGTCGTCGTCGTCGTCGTCGTCCGCTCCGTCTACGTCTTCGCGCACGGTGGCGTTGTCGCGAATGTAATTTTCGAGAATCTTCATACCGGCGAGGTTGAAACCGGTGATGTCGCGCGCCTCTCTGGCGCGCTCGCGGAGCAACGGGCGAAGGTTGACCAAGGTGCGCCTAGATTCTGGTGAACGACCGAGGACGTGAGCGTGTAAGCGCATGACGAGAGATGCGATTTTGCACGTAAGTTCAACCTTTTGACCGGCGTTGAGCCAGAGGGTGAGGTGATTGAGGAGACTGACAGCGAAGGAGCTCGGAAGGACAAAGATGGCTTGCTCGAGCTCGGATGGACGAATCTTTGCGACGGCGTTCAAAGCGTACTCGGCGGGAGACTGACCGAGTAAGAGAGGGTTTGGCTGAATCGGCGCGAGCTTTCCGCCAGACTTTTGATTGTCTTCCTCGTGTTCGGCAAATCTCTTGGTTTCGTGTTCGGCAAGCTCCAACGCCTCGACGATGGCGTCCGCAGCGCTGAGCGTCTCGAGAGTCTTTCGTCCCGCCATGCCAGCCTCACCTTCGGCTGGAAGCTCGCTGCTAGGTCTTACGCGATCATCACCCTCGGCGCCTTCGTCGAATAAGTTTTCCAATCGGCGCTCTTGCTCTTCATCGACAAAGAATGGTTCATCCGTGCGCTCCCACATGCGAAGCGAGCGATCCCCGCTCCCCGTAATGACAAAGTCCCCTCGCTTGCTCACCGCAAGACACCACACAGGAGCGTGGTGCGCCTCGAGGGTGAGAAGTGGGTCAAACTTATCCGCGTCCCAATACTTGACCATTTTGTCTTTACCGACGGAGAAGAGGTAGTGCGTCTTCGGTACAAACTTGAGCGCCATGACGGAGTCTTGGTGAGCAAAAATAGACCTGTGGCAGTCACCGAAATCTAGACCCCAGATGCGGATATTCTTATCCGCTCCCGCTGATGCGAGCAACTGTGAATCGCTAGAGATGTCGTGACAGAGAGCGGGCAGTCGGTGACCGTACAACGACAAGTTGAACTTTAGGCTATCGACGAAGAACACCTTGAGCGTGTTGTCGAGCAACGACACCGATAAGAGTTTTCCATCGGGACTGATGGAGCAGCTAAGCACGTCTTCCGCCATCTGCAAAGTTTTCGTGTGATTGAAGCTCAGGGTTCGGAGACCGCCTTCATCCTTTTGGAGGGTCCACTCCCAAAATCGAATCGTCTTGTCCGCCGAAGCGGAGACGAAGCCGCTTTCGTCTGGCAACAGCGCAAAGCCCCAAACTGCACCCTCGTGCGCCTCCGGAACCTCGAGCTGATTACCAGAGTTGACGTCGATGAGCTCGATGGCGCCTTGTTTCGTACCAATTATGGCGTGGCGTCCACCGGGCGCGAACGCGGCACACAAACCGTAACCACCCTTGACGGTTCTTAGGCATGACCCATCTGCGATGTTCCAGAGCTTACACCCATTGTTCGAGCACGACAGCACCGTTTCGTCATCGGGCGAAAGTGCGACCGCCCTGACGTCCGAACGATGTCCAGCGCTATCAATCGTGTGCAACTTTTCAGGTTCAGCTTCTTCGATGACTTCCCATTCTTGCACAGAGTTGTCCTCGAGGAGGATGGCAACTTTGCAGATGACATCCGTGCGCTTCGGTTCTTCGTGCGCGAAAGCAAATCCTCGCATTTTAGCTTTTGTAGTAACCGTTGACGCAAGTTCCAACTCGTCCCCAGCGCTTCTCACGCCTTCATCCTCTTGCTCCTCTCGCGCCTCCTTTGCTGCTTCCAAATCGCCTTGCTCCTCGGCTTCTCGAGCCTTAAGCTCCATCTTCTCGCGCTTGCGCTTGAGACGGCGTTTTTGCTTCTTAGCAGCCTCCTTGTCGTCGCGCACGCGATAAATTTCCATCCCCCGACCGATGCCCTGCACGCCGAGGTAGTTGCCCGACGCGTGATACCGCGCCGTCATCGCTCGACCCTTCACGCTTCTCGTCACCGTTCCCATCCTCACAAGCGGCGACTCGTCCTCAAACCCTTCGCGCGTGTGATCGCAATCGAAAACATGTATTTTATCGTCTCCAGTGACGACGGCGCAGCGCGTCTGACTTGGGTTGACGTCCAAGCTCCACGTTTCCCCGTCAAATCCAGTGCACGTCTGCACGCACGCGCGCTTTTCCAAGTCCCAAACCTTGACGAACCCATCCTTACTCGTCGTCACGACCTGCCTCCCGATCGTCATCGCACTTTGGATGTACCTCTCATCCTCGAGAAACGCACAGTCGGTGATTTGATCGCGGTGTCCTCTCAATCGAACGATACCCGTCTCGCCCGCCACGTCCCAAATCACCACTTCTCCGTCTCGTCCACCGCTTACCAACAGGCTCCCATCCCTGGAAAACCGCAACGCGGTGACATCTCTCTTGTGTCCACGAAACGTCACGTCCACGTCTAAATCCTCGAGCGACCATATCCGCACGCTTCCATCACTCGCTCCGCACGCCAATGTCGTGCCGTCACCCGACCTCGCGATTCTCGTCACCCTCGGCTGCGGTTTCGCCACCCCGTGATCATCCACGCTCGTCGGCGGGATCAGCTGTCGCTCCCGTGCGCCTCGTTTCGTGTCCCACAGGTTGACGCGCTCGAGCGCTACCGTGGCGATTCGTTCGCGCGGTTTCGCGTGCGTCGAATCAGCCGCCGCCGCACCGGGTAGGTAACACACCGCACCGGCGGTATCGCCCGCACCCGTGGCGACGACGCCCCAGGACGCCGCCTGTTCGTACCGAAGGTACGCTTTGACCATGTCGCGCCGCCGTCGCCGTCGAAAAGGTTCGCGCGCGCGCGGCGACGATTGGCGACGGTCGCGAAGCGAAGCCGAAAAGTGCTCCGAGTACGAAAGTTTTAGAGGCGTTGGGTGTATTACACTGCTTGTACATACAGATGGTGAAACATGGAAGCTGGTCGTCACGGGTGCGTTGCGACGCGAGCGATCGCGCGGGATCGATTCGATTCGGATTCGCGCTCGTCGCATCGCTTCATGTCCGATCGATCACGTCGGCTTCTTTGACGCGCTCGCGCGCTCACTCTCCGGGGCGAAGGATTTTAAAACCGGCGCCGAGCGCTCGCATGGCGTCTGCGTCGGCGTCGTATCGCTCCCGGTCCTGCTCCGCAGTGAGCGTGTAGAGCGTGCTCGCCCCGGATGAGGCGTCGATGTCGAGCGCAAGCGTCGTTTGGAGCACGCGCCGGACGCCGAGGACGGACTTTTCGTAAACGATGGTGTAGTATCGAACGCCGTCCGAGTCCTCGCGCGTCTCCGCGGAACGCACCGTCGCCTTTGCCGCCCCGCGAGACCGCGCGTTTTCCGTCGACACGAGACGCGCGGCGACATCATCGACGTTTCCTATATCCGCGAGCGATTTCGGCCCGCCCGAGGAGGCGGTTTGCGCGCTCAGCGTCACGGTGTTTCCCGCGAGCCCGAACCTCTTGTCTCGCAACAACGTCTCGTACGCCGCCGCCGCGTCGCTCTCCCCGAGATCGATCTCCTCGAAATACGACGGCACGTTCGCGATGACGTACCGCGTCGTCTCCACCGCGAACGTTTCGCGAAGGTTCCCGGCGCTCGACGCCGCGAACGCCGAGAGGCTCGAACCCAAAACTCCCGCCGCTAAACCTATTCCAATTTCCCTCCGCGACGCGCGCGTCGTCACCGCCCCGCCCCGCGAGAGACGCCGCCCGCGCTGACATCGCCGCCGTTCGTTCGCGTTCGCGCTCGATGGCGCGTGGAGCGCCGATCTCATTCGTACCGCGCGCGCGCGTGTGACGATTGAGATTCTTTTTAGAATCCAGCGCGTCGTCCGAAAGGATGAGCGAATGCGTGAACGCGTCGGCGACGGCAGAGAACGACGGGGTCATCG
>Ga0255743_10000820_pt1 | contig 26925 bp, 16 predicted proteins | sample 101ome_19_FD_179950 | JGI IMG/M metagenome (GOLD analysis project Ga0255743, IMG submission 179950) | Coastal salt marsh microbial communities from the Groves Creek Marsh, Skidaway Island, Georgia - 101405AT metaG (version 2) | ecosystem: Environmental > Aquatic > Marine > Intertidal zone >... | reverse complement strand
GACGGCAGACGACGGACGACGGACGAGTCGCGTCGGTCGTCGGTCGGTGTTCGCGCGCGCGGTCGGAAGAAACCCCGTCGACGCCCCGACGGCGGTGCGCGCGCGCGGTGGCGACGCGCGGATCGATTCCTTTGCTTTGTGGCTCGCTTTGATTGATTATCGATCGGTTGGTTGGACGGATTGGATTGGATCGATCGATCGATCGATCGGTCGCGCGTTTGGAAGAAACAGAGCGCGGACGGTGATACGGTGATGTCGATGTCGACGTTGATGTCGAGAACGGCGGTGGTGAGACCGCCGGTGGTGAAACCGCCGGTGGTTCGAGGACGACGCGGGACGCGAGCGGCGAGCTCGACGCGGGCGCGCGCCGCGAGCGAGGAAGGAAACGGCGCCGCGGGATCGAAGTACGTGCTGAGAAACTGTGGGGACATGTCCATGGCGCACTTGGATGCGCCGGTGCCGCCACCGGGTGATTTGGAGATTTCCGCGGCGAAGAGCGTGATAGGGAGGCAAAAGTCTGACGCGGTAAATTTACCGATTGGCGTGCCCACGGTGAGCGGCGCGCACGCCATGATCGACTTGGTCGACGGGAAGGTCATGGTGACGGATTTGACGTCGACGAATGGAACTTTCATCGATGGCGAAGAGTTGCTGCCGGGTGTGCCAACGCAGTTGTTAGTCGGGGGTGAGGTTATCTTCGGGGATGAGTTTCTCGCGAGATTTGAGTTGGTGGAACTCAACGACGCGGATTGACTCATACGAGGCGTGTTTCGCTCGTCGAGAGCGAACGCGTCGCAAAAGTAAACAGAGCAAAGCGAAATCAGCTTGTAAAATCACAAAGAAAATGAGTTAATATTTAATAAAACAAATCATCTTCATCGTCGACTACAATGCGCGCGCTGCCGCCGCGGCGTTACAAGCAAAAAACAACCTAATCACGTTTGCGGACGCGACTGCACGACGACGATTTCGTCGCCGCACAATCCTCCCTCAATATCCTGCGCGGAACCAAAGGCGGTCTCCAATTCCACAGCGATGCGTGCGAGCCTCTTTCCAATCGCGTCCCGTTTCGCGTCGTCAACGCTCAACTCCTGTCGGGTGTAATCGATAGACTCGGTCGTCACTCTGCCGAATGTCGGCGCCGAGTATCGGCACCGCAGCGCCGTCGAGTGGTTCGCGTACGCCAGCGTGGACACCCGTCCCGTTTCACGGTCAATCTCCAGACGCCAAGGCGTGCCGTCGACACCGCTTGCGAGCGTTTCACCGAGTCCGACGCACAGCTCCGCTTGTACCGACCCCGATCCGCGCACTGGGCTCTGAGAGTGCAACACAAACGACAGCGCGTTGGGTGATAATTCTTGCGCAAAGACAGCCATGCGCGCGTCGCTTTGCTTGACCCCGGCAGTTCTTCGCGCGAGCACGGCGCGTCTCGAGTAGAGCGAAGCCCACACGTCAGCAATCGCGCGTTGGACGGCGTCGATGTCCGCCGCGTCGACGCCGACGACGCTTTCGTACAAGCCGGCGGCGGACATGCCGCTCAAATCCTCCACGTTTGCGCTCGATCGAACAACCAAACGCATACCCGGAGTGACGCTCGAGCACGCGTCTTGGACGACTGATTTCGACGGGAGATTATCGGTGACGCACGATTGAATCGCCGCGCACGCATCGTCAATGTTTTCGAGCGTCGCGTGCTCGACGTCGGCGAGAAGCTGCTGCCAGCGCGCGTCGCCGCGTACGCTCGCCTCCATCGAACCAAAGGGAACGACGAACCCCCGCGGGGCGCTGAACCCGCTATTCGTTTCCCGCGAGAGCGCGACGAGCGAGCTACACACGGCGGATTTCGCCCCGGCGTTGTGAATCGTCGCGTCTTCGAGCGCGAGCCACGTGATTTCGTCGACATTGTCGCACGACACCGGAACGACAGGGCTGGCGTCTTCTCGCGCAGTCGATTCGGAGGTCGATTCGGCGTCGCGCGAGGAATCATACGCACGAACCTCCGTTCCGGACGCGGTGACGTTCAAGACGCAGTCGTACCCGATGAATTCTTGTAATTTGTGTCGCGCGTCCGCGCTGAGCGCGCTCACGAGAGGCGCGCGCTCTTGTCTCGCGCGAATTGCTAGGTGCGACAAGTGCGCGAGTTCGCCGTAAAGAATCGCACCCTTGACGTGCCGACCCGCCGTCGAAATCTCTTCATCCCCGTCGAACGCGCGCACGACGGCGATGATATCGCCCCCGTCGTGCGCCTTTGCGGCCTCTGGACTCAAACGGTCCAATTCGACGAGCGTCCCTCGAGCGACACCGAGCACGATCGGATCGAATCCGTCGCCGGCGACGTAACTCTCCGCCGCGCGATTCAACGACTCGACGCATCGCGAGAGTTGAAACGGGACGCCGGCGCGAATGACCGCCTCAATAAAGGTTGAACCGACGTGCTTTTGCAACCCAAACGCATCGGCGAGTCGCACCGGCGCATCTCCGAAACCAGTCATGAGGGCGTTGGTGTGCGAATCTACCAACCGCGACGCGCGTCGCAACGACGCCTTGAGTCGAAGCGCGGCGTTTTCATCGGCGACGCCCGGTTCCGTCCAACGCGTCAATTCACGAGCGATGATTCCAGTCTCGAGCGGTCTCCAACCGGAGAGTCCGATTTGACGAAGAGCGAGCGACGCGACGCACCCGGCGTGTTTCCACGATCGATCGTCGCGCGCGCTCGTTTCCTCTTCTCGCTCCATGAGATTGTTGCAGCGCGCAATGGCGACAAAGGCGTACTCTTCGAGCGCGATTTCGACTTGGCGCCACGCTTGGCGCTGACGAACCGAGTCGTCTGGCGCGTCGTTTCTCATCCCGGTGCTCAAACCTGCGCAAAAGTACGCGCGGAGCTCTGTGCAAACCTGCAGGGCGTGTCGTAAATCGTCGCCTTCGGCGCCGAACCAGCCATCCGCGGCGCCGGCGTCGATTTTCTTTTGCGTCGCAATCAAGTCGTCGATGAGGGGTTCAGTTTCAGCATCCAAAGTCCCGCGGAGACTGTCTAAACGCTCGAAAACCCCGCTCGCGTTGAAGAATCGTTTCAGTTCAATGTAAAATTCGTGGAATTCTCGCACGAAATCTTCCGAAAACTCACCAGGATTGGCGGTGATTCGTTCGAGCACGACTTCCGTCGCGACCAAATCCTCCGGACCGGCGTTGCGGTGCAACTTGTTCTGAATGGTGTGCTTGATGGTTCTCTTCAAATCCTGCGGGATGTCGTTTCGGTGCGCAATGTCACGAATGCGCGTCAGCGGTACCGCGTTGGTGAATTCTTCGTTGAACGACGGGAGCCAGGGATGGATGCGACGCATCACCGCTCGCTCGACTTCGCCCAAATCCGTTCCGTGTCGGTACATGGCGCCTTGAATTTGTTCCATGCTGATGAATATTCCTCTACCCACCATCGCCGGCCCGTTCGGACGCCTGTGTCCACCGCCCTCGACGCACTTGATCGTCCCCGTGCTTATCCACTGGAGATACGTCGCGCACGCCGCGAGTTTGTCCCTAGTAATTTCTCTACCGATGCCTATTTCATTCGCCACCACGGCGAGCTTTTGAAACCACGACCCGCCCTCCTTATCGCCGATCACGACCGCTCTCGCGGCGGTGCCTTCGTCCAATCGACTCACGTCCCACGTCATTTCACTCGGACGCTCTGACGAGTGTTCGTTCGCTTGCATGAGACGAACGTCGTCGCCATCCCACGCGACCGAACGCGTAGCCGGCGCGACGTCCCTCAAATACGCGTCATCACCGTTCGATTCCACCGACCCATCCTCTCCCGAGACGCCGGCATTTAGCCCACCGTCCTCGCCCGCGTTTTCTTCTTCCCGCCTTGAAACCTCGCACCCGCGCTCGCCGAATCGACACTTCACCAGCGTCGACCCGCGTCCGACGACGGCTGTCCGGTTATCTCCGTCTTCCCACGCGGCGCTCGCGTCCTCGCGCGTCCGCACGCACTTAAACTCCAAATCCACCGTCGACGATTCGACGTCGAATCGACCGACCCAAACGTTTCCCTCTGTCCAACGCAAAACCAACCCGCGCGAGAGGTCCCAATCGCCGAGCGCGGGGACGTTTCCGGTGACGCGCAAACCGTCGCCGTACTCGAGCTGGGCGTGGATTTCAAACGAAACCGTCGCCGACGCGGACGCGACGCGACGCGCCGACGCCGCGGGGTGCGTCCGAGAGGGGTTTCTCGCGAACGTCGCGACGCGCGCGGGCGTCGGACGGGAAAGGCGACGCGCGGACGCGGTGGAAGTCATGCTCTGGGGCGGTTTCGCTATTTGGTTGCTATTGGTTACACGTATCATCACAACTGAAACAACGAGCTAATAATGCCGATATCGAACGAATGGGAACAACCGTGAGAGCGAGCGATGAGCGAGCGAGACAGAGACGGAGACCGGCGCTATGTCTCCCCCGCCTCTTTCGCCCTGGTGTTCACGAAGTAAATACCGACCAAGGTGACGACGGCTCCGCCGAGCTGCGTCGAAGTGAGGGTCTCGTCCAACGCAAAGTAACCGAGAGCCGAGGCGAACATGGGCGTGAGAAACGTGAGCGTGCTAAGCTTTGTGAGCGAACCCTTGTTCGCAAAGTAAAAGAAGGCGCCGTAGGCGACAGCGCCTCCGAAAATGGAGGCGTACGCGAGACTGGCGACATCCGTCGTCGAGAGCGCCATGTTTGAGTATAGTTCTGGTTCCGTCGCGAGCGAGTACGCGAGCAACGGTACGCCTCCGAGCGCCATATGCCAACCCGTCGCCATGACGGGATCGACGTACTTGCACACCCAACGAACCATGACGGTGCCGATGGCCATGGATTGCGCCGCCAACAACATCCACCACTCCCCGCTATCCCAAAGGTTGCCATCAAAAAGCGCAACGTTACTCAAAGCCTCCGCGCCATCCGAGTTCACCACAGATGTTAAAACCTCCGGAGGGAGTTCGAGGAGTAAGAGACCCAAGACGCCGAGCGCGAGGCCGGCGACGCCCTCCGCGCCGAGCGTCTCTCCGTAGAAGATGGACGCCAACACAGCCACAGTCAGAGGCTGAGAATCTATGATGACCGATCCCAGACCAGCGCTTGTGCGCTGCAATCCCTCAGCCAAAAACCCTTGAAACATCGCCGCGTCAACCACGGCGAAGAGCGCCACCGCGGTCCAAGCCTGGGCGGATTTGGGAAGCGGTCTCCCTTTACTCAACGCCCACGCGACGAGAATCAATCCCGACGGAATGAGGCGCACCGAAGCCACAAACATCGGCGAAGTCACGGGTAATACACCCTTCATCGCCACCATGCTCGTGCCCCACAAGAAGAAGGGCGAGACGAGCGCCAAACTTCCAAACAACGACGCGACGTCCGACGTCGTCGCCTCTGCCACCCTCTCGCTCGCGCTCGCGACCCTATCGTCCACATCCATCGACACGTCGCACGACGCCTCCATCCCCACACCGACGCACGAAATCTCTCTCTCATTTACCACCGGTTCCGGAATCACGCACTCGGCGCCCATCGTCGACGCGACGCACTCCAAACCTTCATCCGCCGAACGCGCTTGACTCTCCGCCACCGCGCCGACGCCGTCCGCGTCCTGTTCTGCGCGCACCCGACTCCTCACGCATCGCGACGACGACGACGACGACGACGACGGCGCATACACCATCGACACCGCGCGTCGCGTCCGCACATCTCTCACCGTCGGCGTCGTTCGCCTCAAACCACCGTTCGCCGCTGGCGCCATCGTCATCACCCGCACCGTCGTCATCCGCATCGTCTTGATTCTGATAACACCCGTCGTCCAGGCGTGGCGCGAACACCCACGCGAACGACCGACGGTGAAGCGAAGTAGCGAACGACGCGGTCGACGACGACTGCGTCCGCCCGTCGCGCACTGCGGCGCGCGCGCGACGCGCGCGTCGTCGTCACAAATCTATGTACCAGAGAATCACAGTACAACGACCCACGACAATACGACACATATGTACCATACTAAAACCACATAAACATCTATATAAATGAATAAAATAGAAAATTAACTCAAAAAATTTAACTCGTCGTATTGTACCACCGTTTAACGCCGTTCAACACTCAAGATTTGTTAGTCCCAGGTCGATCCCACGGGTTGCGAATCTCAACGATCGAGATGTTTGAAAATCATGCATAAAAACACGTAGGGTTTACAAATAACATATTGTAGGACATTTAAAACCTATGAGAATATATTTTCCAAGGAGTCATTCATGGATACTTTCGTGCGGGAACGAACGAACGAACGTTGGAACGCCCGGTTCGACACACCGCGACGACGGAAGGAACCGCGAGGTACGAACCGGGAGACCGCGCGACGCGATGCGAACGCCGACGACGCCACCCCCGCCACCCCCGCCCGCGCGGTGGCGTTCCGTTCCGCGCGGCGCCGACGACGACGCCGACGCGCCAGTAAAATGAATGAAATGCGCGAACCCGAGCGAGGGATTCGACTGACGAACGAACGCGAACGCGTCGCGCGCGCGCAGGATTCTCTCGAAAAACGAAGGATCGAACGAAATGAAGGCTCAGGAAAAGGTGCGTCCGTCGCGTCTCGCGCGATCAAAGTCGACGCGTGCAGAGCTCAAAGGACGACGACGAGGAAGAGCGAGACGCGAGCGGCGTTCGTCTTCGAATCAATCACCCGCGCGGGTGATTTCGTGCGTGTTTTTTGAACGGCTCTTTTTTCGCGGTTCGTGACTCGCGGGTGACGGTTCACATGTATGCGTCGTCGTTCCCCAAAGTGGTTGTTGGGTTGTACACTAGCGAGCGAGACGGAGCGACTGACGGAACGATGCGATGGACGCCGATGCGACGCGCGCAGCACACGGATGAATCGAACCCGCAACCGCCGAAACGGGCGATGACGGCGTACTTGATCTTTTGCTCGAAACACAGAGGAGAGATCATGCGGCAGATTCACCCCGAGCCGGACGCAAAGTTTACGCGCGCGGAGATGCACACGGTGACGACCAAGTTGGCCGCCATGTGGAAGAAAATCTCGCCTAGCGAACGCAAGCAGGTGCAGGCGGAAGCTGATAAGTGCAAGGCGACGTATGAGATGCAAAAGGCGGCGTTCCCGCCGGCGATGCTCAAGAAGCTCGCTCGCGCGAAGAACAAGCCAAAGGGACAAATCGTCATCGAAGCGCAAGGCGAAAAGCCGGTGCGCGCCAGGACGGCGTATCTCATCTTTTGCAGCAAGTACCGAAGACAGGTGATGGCGGAAATCCACCCGAACGAGAATGAAAAGTTTACGCGCGATGAAATGCAAGCCGTGACTACCAAATTAGCGGATATGTGGAACAAAATCACCCCGGCTGAATTGAAAAGTTGCAAGGAGCAAGCCGCCAAGGAACTCGCTCACTACAGAAAGCTCAAGGCTGAATACCGTCCGCCGGTTTACGGACCGGCGAAGAAGTCCAAGCCGTCCTCCAAGGCTATAAACGCGAACGGCAAGCCGAAGAAGCCGCCGACGGCGTACTTGCTCTTTGCCGAAGAACGCCGCAACCAACTCAAGAAGTCTGAGCCTCAGCTCAACCACGTCGACATCTCCAGGCGCGTCGCCGATGACTGGAAGCAAATCACGGCTGGTAAGAGAGAAGAATTCCAAAAGAAGGCTAACCGCGCGGCTAACCAGATGGCGCGTGAAGCTCAAAAGGAAGGAAACGCCGCGGTGCCGCAAGGCAACGACACGAGCATGATCCTGTCGCCGAATGACTACGCCGGCGACGTCGTGTCCATGTACCAATAAAAACACTAAATACGACATGTCAAATCACAAGAAACATACTCAAACTACTTAACTATCACACGAATATCGCCACTTGCTCATCCCTCTAACAAGCGCAAAGCTCTCTCCTCGAGAGATTCAAGTTTTTCATCCGCAGCGGGCGCCATGCCGGCGACAGCGGGATCGATGACGTCCCGTTTACGAGGCACCGGTGCGTCGTCCATCTCCGAATCACTCGGGAAACCATCCGAATCCGACGCACCACCCAGGGTGACTTCGACCTCTGCGTCTCCTTCGTCGGCGTCGTTTCGCAGCTTTTGCTTTTTGCGCAGTCGACCCTCGCGAAGGCGAGCCTTTTCGCGACCTTTATCGGCGCGATCCGCCTCCTTACGCTCAGCGGCAACTTCAGCGTAGCGCGCCTTCATTGCGGCGCGAAGTGACTCACCCGGCACACTCACGTCTTCGACTCCACTCTTTACACCGAGGGCTTGAAGCGGCGCCATTGACGTGCCTTCCTCATCAAACACCACCCGCTTGTTTGCGCCGTGGCCACTCTCCTTGATCTTAAGCTTACCCTTGAGAGCGCGCTTACGAGCGATTTCAGCTGCCTTTTCGTCGGCGTCGTACTTCTTCTCATCTTCATCAGAATCGCTTTCGCCAAGACGATGATCAATGCGCTTGACATTCATGAAATCGTCGTCGTCGGCGTCACCCTGTTCGACGACCAAGCCGAATCGGCCGCCACCCTTTCTTTGGATGATGCCCTCCTTGGGGCTTTCCGGCTCCTCTTCTTCCGATTCCAACTCATCTTCGCTATCGTCTTCGTCGTTGCCATCATCGTCATCGTCATCCTCGTCCAAAGTTTCTTCCTCGTCTGAAGCATCTGGAGCGTCCGCTTCTTCGTCGCTATCGCTCGCCGCCGCGCCTTGTCCAGTCTGCATGAAACGCAAACGGGGAGCGTTCGGAAGACCCATGGAAAACGAAAACGCATCAATGTCAATCGACTTGATGTCAAACACCTTTTTGTTCTTCTGCAAGTATACAGAACGCAGATAGCACACGACGGCGCGCTGCGATAGGTACTTGAGGTCGGAATCCTTTGACAGCAAGCCTTGCATGGAACTTTGAATACGAGACGACTGCTTCTTCGGGTTGATTTTGATTGGTTTCAGCGGCACCTTCGCTTCCTCGAGCTCCTTCATAAAGTGAGATTCACCAGGCGTGAGCATCAGTAAGCCTTTGCCCGCGGCGGTGTAGCGCGCCGTTCTGCCGACTCTGTGAATGTACGTTGGGACGTCCTCAGGGCAATCTGCTTGCACGACCCAATCTACGGCAGGAAAGTCTAACCCTCTACTAGCGACGTCCGTCGCGAATAATACAATCTCTTTGGCACTGCAAAATTGATAAAAAACGCCCTGTCGGCGAGCCTGTTTCAATCGACCGTGAATGCACTGCAATGGCACGCCCGGTCGCATGCGTTTGAATATCTCATAGACAAACTTAACTTGTTTGCAGCTCGAGAAGAAAACCAAAGTCTTTGCCGTGAGATGCGTTCTAATGAAAGACCAAAGCACCTCAATCTTCTTCTCCAACGCGCACGTGGTCACCATTTGCTGAAGTTTAGGCGGCGTTGAGTGCACGCTCTCCGCGTGTACGCTGAGATACTCTGGATCCTTTAACCCGAGCCGCGCCAAGTCCTTGACGCTCTTGGTTTGTGTCGCGCTAAATAAAAGAGTCTGGCGTTCTTTTGGCAAGTTGGCCAAGATGGCGTTGAGCGTCTTGCTGAAACCCAAATCCAACATTCTGTCTGCCTCGTCGAGGACCAGCACTTGCAGCGAAACACAATCAAAGAGCGGCGTCTCGTCCATGTGCTGAAGCAATCGCCCGGGTGTACACACCAGAATGTTCATTTTATTCACCCTGTTTGCCTCCTCCTGCACATCCTTACCTCCAATCAACAGACCGGCCGACATTGTGTGTCTCGCGCCTACCTTTGTCAGGCACTGAAAAATCTGAATAGCTAGCTCCCGAGTCGGCGATATGATGAGCGCCCCAACTCCGTCTTGTCTCCCCCACTTCTTCCTCCACAAAGCCTCAATTAACGGAATAACGTACGCCAACGTCTTACCCGACCCCGTCTTCGCCGCACCGAGCACATCTCTCCCGCACAGCGCGTGCGGCAACGTCGCTCGCTGAATAGCCGTCATCTCCTTGAACCGACACTCTCGAAGCGCCCCTTTCGTCGCCTGCGATATCGGCAGGTGCGCAAACTTCCGTTGTCCAACCAGAGACATCCCAGATTCCTTATCGGAGCTCTTTCTCGGCGCCACCGCGAGCGGGTTCTCCCCGACCGTCGGTTTCGTCTCTTCGATGATCCCCTCGAGCTCTTTTATCTCAGCGTCGGCGCGCGCGCTCGCTGAGAGCCGCTTCGTCGTCTTGGCGATCGCCTTGGATGAAGGTTTTTTCCCCATCTTCCTCGGTGCGATCGGCGAGCTTCGTGGTTCGGGCGTTGAGGCCGCGTCTGAGGCTGCGGTCGAACGGAACGGCCGCCGCCGCCAGCGCTCGCTGAAAAAGCGCTTCGATTTTGGTGCCAAAGTCTTCTTCTTTGAAGCTCGACATTCTGTCAGTGGGTAAAAGCGACGGGACGACTAGTGCGATGGGCACGAAAGCTTGGGTGGGTGTAAATTGAATGTGTAATGTATAAATACTAACTCGCGCGCGATGGGCTAGCTGGCTAGGATGAAGATGCGACGTGCGGCTCGTCAATTTGTAATCTCTCCGGAAGTCTGTGCGCCGAGTTTGGAAGCGCCACCATGGCGTCCGCTTTGACGGTGATTTCGTGGAGGGAGCGGCGATAGCGATAACGGATACGAAGGAATTTATCCTCACCCGGGCTGGGATCGCAGAAACCCAGGAGGTCCGACATTGGAACATTCTCGTACATGTCCAGCGTGTCGTTTTCTATCATAAACGCCACGGCCTTGGTGACGTCGATAAAGGGAGGTGGTAAGACGTTCGTCGCCCCGGATGCGTCACGCTCCTCTCTTGGCGGGTATTCGTCAAAATTTGGAATGATGGGAACGCCCTTAACCTTGTTCGGTCGAGGGTCGAAGCTTCCGTACACCGCTGCCTCGATGACGAGGCCGCCGCGCTCGCGGGCGATTTTCGTCTTCTTGTCCACCGACTCCTCGATGACTCGCACCGCATCGCGAGCAGCCTTCATCGATGCGACTATGCTTTGCTTGCTCTTCTCGCGGCTCGCGATTTGCCGCTTGCGGACGTACCGACGAACCATTGGACGCACCAAAAAGTACCTCAACAACGTAATCGCAAGCGGCGGCAACGTGAACGCGACTAGCGACTTGCGCCAGCTTACCATTGGTGTCAAAAGAATCGGAATCACGAATCTTTGACCCTGTCTATTCATTCTAAACTTCAACGTCAGACCTCTGAGGCTGACGACAATGCTGCATCCAAGAGAAGTGTCTTCGTCGACTTTATTCGTCGTTCCAGCCTCCAACTCAGCTCCGGTGGTTCCCAGTTTCCAACCGAGTCTGTACACCCGGGATTCGTCCATTTGACGAACATAATGTCCAGATAACCCACTCGCCGCGAGACCAACCGTGAGATCGAATTTCACGGCGTTTTTACCAAACGCGTGCGACGCTCCCGTGGACATCGACCCGACTGGGCCGACATTCCACGTCAAATGGCCTCGAGTCTGCGCGAAAAGCTGGCGTTGCGCGATGAGTTGCAAGCCGAGACCTTGTTGCGCGACGTAATTCCAGCTCAGCGCCCCCGTCGTGTGCGTCGTCAGCTGTCTCGTCATCGTCGCCGTGCACGCGCTCGTCTGCCCAGTCTGAGCGCTCAAATCGAGCGTCGTGAGCGGTGAAAACGTTCGTCTCCATCCCAAGATGAAGTTACCAGCCCCTCTCCCCCCGCGCATCGTTCCTTGCGTCACAGCATACGCCGCATCTTCATCACTTATCGGAATCTCCATCGAATTGGACAGTGACGCGCTCGTCAAATCCAAACCGGGATTATTCGTAAACTGCCGTCTTCTCTCTGCGATTCTCTCCTCCACCAAGTGCGCCGCGCTAAACCCAAAAATATACGTTCCGTGAAAGTTCAACTTTGCCTCGGCCGCGTCTCGCGCCTCCTTCGCCCTCGCCCGCTCGAACTCCACCCGCAGTTCCTCCAACGTTTTGCCTCTCGTCGCCAACTCTCTACCCGCGCGCACGCCCTCCATCCCGTAGGCGTCGTACGCGTTCCTCCTCGCATCATCGCTCAGAATCTCGTAGGCCTCGGAAAGCGCCGCGAACGCTCTCTGCGCCGCGTCTCGTCGCGCTTCTTGATCGTCGCCGTCGTCGTCGGCATCACCCGTTTGTCGTCGCCGTTGTTTATCTGGATGCAACGACGCTGCGAGCGTTCTGTACGCGCGCTTTATATCCTCCTTGGACGCATCGCGGGGTAGACGCAACGCGGCGTAGAGATCGCGCGATCCTTCCGCGTCGCCGCCGTCGCCGTCGTCGCCGCGGTCCGACATGTTCGTCGACGAGCGCCGCTCTGGCGTCGTTGTTCAAACGAACTGAAGCAAGAAAAAATCAAATCAAAAAATCTGCTTCAAACGACGACGCGCGACGACGCTCCGGTGACTCGCGATGGCGCCGAAGAAGAGACCGACAGCGTCCGGTGCGAAATCCGCATCGACGCACGGCGGCGCGACGGCGTCTTTTACCGGTTTGCGCGTGGGCGTGACGGTGGTGATCGACGCCGGCGGCGGAACGCTCAAAGTTGGCATCGCCGAGGACGGCGTCGGTTCGACGCGCGTGCTGGCGAACGCCGGGGCGAAGACAAAGGGCGGTGGACATGGAGCGGCGGCGACGCTGTTCGGGGCGGAAATTGATGAAGCGCGAGACGTGAACGGGATGACGATGCGAAGACCGGTGGATCGCGGATACGTGGTGAACTGGGAGCTCGAGCGAGAGGTGTTGGCGCACGCGTTTCGACACGCGCTGGGCGTCGATCCTAGCGGATGCGATTTAGTCGTCACCGAACCGCCGTTCGCGCTGCCGAGCGTGATGGAGAAACTGGACGAGACGGTTTTCGAGTATTTCAAGTTTAGACGAGTTTGCGTGGCGACGCCGGCGGCGTTGGTGAAGCGATACGCGGATTTCGTGGATGAAAAGAAACGAGGGGCGAAGGATTTGTCCGTGTTAAGCCGAAGCGGGATTGTGTTGGATTGTGGGTTTTCGTTCGCGCACGCGACGACGATTCTCGATGGTAAACAAGTCGTCAAGGGGATTCGTAGGCTAAACTTGGGCGGGAAGACGCTCACCAACTATTTGAAGGAACTGGTTTCGTTTAGACAGTGGAACATGATGGATGAGAGCGTGGTGATCGAGGATGTGAAGGAAAAAGCGTGTTACGTCGCGGACGACGCGCTCGTAGAGTTGGAAAAGTGCAAGGAGCGCCGCGGCGGCGTGGTGAGGAGAGAGTACGTCTTGCCAGACGGGATTCACGTGCTCAGAGGATACGTGCGCGAGGAAGAAGCGGAGAAAAAGGAAAACGACGACTCAGATGAGGATGACGACGACGAGGATGACGATGACTTTGGTGCGCGTGGACCGAAAAAGCGTAAGAAGAAGGTGCCGATTCCGAAGAAGCCAAAGGTCGTCAAGGCGGACGAGCCGGACCATCAAGTTTTGACCTTGGTCAACGAGCGCTTCATGGTGCCGGAAACTTTGTTCAACCCGAGCGATATCGGGGCGCAGCAGTGCGGCGTGTGCGAGTTGGTCGCGCAGGCGGTAGATAACGAAGACATGGAAGAGGCACATCAAGCGCTTTGTCTGCTTGACGTCATCGTCACGGGAGGTTGCACAAAATTCGCCAACTTTATGGAGCGTTTCGAGCGAGACTTACGACCGTTGCTTTCGGAAACGTTTGGCTTGCGCGTTCGGCGAGTGAGCGATCCCATCAAGGCTGCTTTGTTGGGTGGTATGCACCTCGCGAGTGATCGTGAGTTTTTCGAATCGAATTCAATCACCAGAGAGGAGTACGCGGCAAAAAAGGCGGACATACGCGAAGCCTACCAAAACTTTGAGTATCAGTCAACCATCACGGGACGCTTGATTGAATACGCCGCAGAACCGCAAACAGTCGACGACAAGGCTTTAGAAAAGCAGTGCGCTGCGTTGACGCCGACTTTAGAGAGATTGGTGATACCGGCGGCGCAGTAATAGTAGTTTGAACACGTCAGTTATAATAATCATTACATCTAGATTTAGGTTTCGTGGAATCAACCGTGCAAGCCGACAGTTTCCTTTCGATGTCCACCCACGAGGCAACACGCGAGGCCGCAGCATCCACTCTCGGCAGACCACTGCTGAGAGTGCGTGCAATCATCACGCCAGAGCTCGCTATAAACCCTCTGTTGTTCTTCCTTTCTAATGCCGACGATGTCCATCCACGCCTTGTCGTGCTTGAACTCATTCGCGAATTGGAAGAGATATGGCACCGTGACGGGGACGAAAATCTTGCCTCGGAGCTCGTCCCGCACCTGCCGCTCCATCGGGATGTACAGATCGGAATAGAATCGTCCTCGGACAGTCTTTGACTTCCAACTCGGTTTGATGGCTTTCTCTTCCTCCTCTGCGCGCTTCTGTGCGCGTTCGGCATCTTCTGCAATCTTCACCAAGGGATCCACATTCGTGCTATTCTTTGACACTTCTTCTTCAATATCGTCGTGCGAGTGCTTCTTGTGCGAGTGCTTCTTGGATTTGCCCTCTGCCGCGACGTCAGACTTGACGCGACCCATCAGTTGGTCAATGAGCGTCGCGCCATCGACGTCCTCAGAGTCTTCATCTTCAGATGATTCACTCAGCTCATGCGCTTCGTCGTCCTCGCCTTGGGCATTGTCATTTTGCTGGATGTTCAACAAGACGTCTTCGACGCTCATGACACCGTCCGGCTCCGAGGAACCGAGCGAAGAGTATCTGACCTTTTCACCGGGGCTAATAGCGGTGAGTTTGACGTCTTCAACCTTTGCTTCTTCTTTGTTGTCCTCGTCTACATCAGACAACAATTTGCGCGACTTTACTAAACTGCGCTTGACGGGAATGCTGTAGCGGCGAAGCCACTTGTAAGGCAGCGGTGGGATTTTCCCATCCTTCGACATTTCATGCAGGCGTTTCACGTGCGGTTCAAAGAATGAAACCAAAGTCTGCGTCGCTTCTCTATCCTCAGTCTCCTTGGTCAACTGCAACTGCAAGTCAAACGCGATGGACCCAGGATGCTTGTCGACTTCAGAGCCCAAGGTGGCGGTGTCGTACGGCAACTTGCTTTCAGGCAAACCCAGGTACTTTTCAACCGCGCGAGCAACGCCCACAGGGTTTTCGTCAATGTCGTCGGCGTAAAGGACGAGCATGTCTGGGAACTCGCGTTGCCAGATTTCGAGATACTCAGCGTACATGCTCCATCCCAAAATCGAGTGGTAGTCGAGGCACTCCCGCGCGAGGGTTTCAGAATGCGAAGCCACTGACTCCCCCATGCACTTTTCCAAATATTCCTTCGTCTTCATAGCGGTATCGGCCCAGGTGTAGTCGTTATCCTTGAGTGCACATGCGCTCAGTCCAGCGGCATCCACCGGTGTACCCGTCGGATGATTCTCCTGCACGTATCGCGCCATCGCGCGCCCAACAGGGTCTCGCAAAACGACAATCGGACGTAAATGCGGCATCAGCTTTTTCATCGTTGACGCGCAGCACGCGCAGTTGAAATACGTATCGCTCCAATCTCCAGTCACCACGTCTCCGAGCTCGCGCTGAAACGTCTCACCACTCTTCTTCGACTTCATCGTCTCCGTCGGATCGTACGGGCTCCAACTATCTCCGTGCCCGGCCCGAATCGCCGAAAAATACGTCTTCAACAATAGCTCTGGCGGATCGCACATCTGCACCCCTTGCGTCGCCCCGTACACCGGATTGAAAAAATGCAGCCCCTTTTGCCCGACGGTGAGCATGTCGTGTTGCGTCATGAGCGCCCTCAACTTGTCAACCCCACCGATGTGACTCCCGAGCACCGCGAACGAGGGCAAACACGACTCGGTCCCAGTTAATTCCGGATTCTTCACGCACGTCATCGGCCCGACGCTCGACGGTGCGGCCGCGCGCAGCGACCTACTGCGGTGCTCAAACTTGAACAGCGGGTGGTCGATGAAGAACGACCCGCACCACAGCACGAGCGCGCACGCCAAGAGCGCCACCACCCCGGGAACGAGGTGTTCCGCGTCTTTTCTCGCCCGCGTCGTCCACCGCTCGAGGTTTTCCACCGCGACGCGCGCGGTTTCCTTCGCCGTCGCGGTCGTCGTGGATGTCGTTTCAGCAACACTCTCTCGCCGATCGGTCGCGCTCGTCGTCGTCGCCATTTCTTTCTCCCGCGCTGCCGCATTTCGCGCCTCCTCGACGACGCGCGCCATTCGAGGGACGAGCGTCGCGCGCTCTTCATCCGTCGCGCGTTGCGCGCGCATGCGTTCGGCCGCGCGCGCCGCGCGAGACCACATGATGGTGTTGCGTCAACGTCTGCGGTTTTAGTGTTGAATTTTGAGTCTTGAAGGCAAAATGCTAAAATAATGGGGTCAAATTACATAATGTATGTACATGTACATGGGCGCGCCGCTCGCCCGTCTGGATCGACGCCGCGCGGCGCGCTCACGACGCTCACGACGACTCGGCGAGCGTCTGGAGAAGCCTCGGAAGTAAAGGCAACGCAACGGCGAGGCACTGCTTGGCGGCGGACGGGGCACCGGGGAGATTGAGGATGAATGCGCCCGAGTCAGCGACCCCGGCGAGCGCTCGGGAGAGCGCGGCGCGAGGCTCGACGATGGATGTCGCGGCGCGAATCGCCTCGGGGAGACCTGGGATGTGGCGGGAGATGACCCGGGATGTTGCTTCGGGGGTGATGTCTCGCGGGGCGCATCCGGTGCCGCCAGTGGTGAGGACGAGGTCGCATTTGGAGGACAAGTCGCGAAGCGCCGCTTCGACGGCGGCTTCGTCGTCTGGTACCAGAGCGGTGTGCACGTTAGTGATGGTGAACGCCCCCGATGCGCTCGCGTACTCTGTGATCGCTCGCACGACTGTCGGCCCGCTCTCATCGGCGTACACGCCCGCAAAGGCGCGGTCTGAGGTGGTCAACACGCCGACTCGAACGCCACCGGCGGCGCTCGCCGCGACGCGCTCGCAACTCTGACCGCCACCGTCGACCCCGCCGCCGATCAACGCGTCGGCAGGAGTGCAGCACACTTCTGATAACTCACCAGAACCGATCGGCGCCATCCCGCTCGCCGCCCCACCGTTCGATGATTTTGCCTTGTCCATGTCTAACCCGTCGTGCTTGGCGTGCAAGTGCTGATTCGCGTTAAACGCCGCCATCTGTTCCTCCGTCGCCTTAGCCTGGTGCTTCTTTTTCCACTCTGAGTACGGCTCGCCGTACACGTACTCCGTCGCCTCGTCGTACGTCATCGGAAACCCAACCTTTTGCGCTCCCAAGAGGGTCCACTTGGCGCAACAGTTTCGACAAAAACCAGAGAGATTCATCAAGTCTATGTTTTGCACGTCGGTTCTCGAGCGTAAATGCGCGAGCAAGGCGCGAAACGCGTAGGCTTCGATCTGCGTTTGTAGAGACGTCATCTCCGCGAGAGGATGGAACGCTCTCTCGCGCGTGGCGTCTATCTCGCGTCGTAAAGTGAAGGTGGCTCGGGCGAAAAGTGTCTACACTTTATTACCGGTACATTACAGAATACTTGAACGTATCAACAGAAGCACGCCAAGAGCGCGGGGAGCACGAATACGGCGTGCACAAAGCTCATCGTGAGCGTAAAGGCTATAAAACTGGCGAATGTGGTGAAGAAGACGACCGTCGCGCCGAGGAGGAAGAGACTGGCAATGACCGAGGAGAGCCAACCAGCAGCGACGGCGCCGCCGACGGTGTGCATCGCGGCTTGGACTCGCTCCTCCTTTGATAGCGACTCGTTTCGAGTCGCGACGTAGGCGACAGCGACGTGCGCGATGTAATCTATGCTTAGTCCGACGATTAGACAAACGCAAACGGATTCGATGAGCCCGAGAGGGACGTTCCGTAGTATCATGAATGCGATGAAATCACACGTCACCGAGGCGATGCAAATCGTCGCAAGCATCGACACGACGAAGTCTCTCGTGCAAGCGAAGAGCACGACGAAAGCCAAGACTAGGGAGTATGCAACGGTAAAAAGTGCAGCTTGTCTGAGCTCTGTCACCGTGTCAGCCAATACCCAGCCATCGCTACTCATGAATGAAGAGCGAGTCTCGATTGGACCATCATCGAGGCGTAGCGAAAAAAATTGATACCAGTAAGAGTGCGATTGTCTAAGCGCTCTTAGATCAGTGCGTTGGGTGCGAGCCACGAAAGACACGCCACTAAAGGCGACGCACAACGGGTCCCCGTCGCGATACTTTTCGCAATCTTCCTTCGATTTCAGGAATCTGAGCAAGCCGTACGAGTTAGCGTTCGTTGCAAATTGAGTAACGACTTCTTGAAACTCATCGCGCGGTAACGGCAACCCAGTGGGATGCGCGTTATCGAGCCCGCCATGTTTCAACCATTCGTCGACGTCAGAGATCCAGCAGTTCACCGCGTTTCTAGAGAGCACGTTTGGTTTCATTTCTTCAGACTTTAGGCGGTCACAGAAATTGAGCAACCATCTTTGCGATGCCACTCTGGAAAACCAAAAATCGGCTTCGGTCGGTTGATCCAACCAAACTGGCGCGCCTTGATATTTCAACGTCTTATCAGCGATTGCCGACTTTGCAGATCGCTCGTCGTCGACGCCAAATGTAAATTGAATTATGACTGATTCCTCGTATTGAGTGATGTTGAAATCACGCGACGTTGCCGTGTAGGCGTGTATCGGAGAATTCGACGGCCAGAGAGATAATGGCGCGTTTCCCGAATCGCTAGTGATTCTTAACGCAACATATATGGATGCCGCGAAGAAGCACGCGGCGATGGCGACGAGAGTGCGCTTCCATCGCATCATCCAGAAGAACCCCGCATTTGCGCGCGCGTAAAATGAGGCCAAAGGCGACCGTGGCGGTTCCGCGCGCGTACTAGCGCCTTGAATCAATGGAAGCGTATCTAAATGATGATCCAGCACGAGACACTCGGACGGGACGGAAAATACTCGGCGATGAATGACTCGCTCGAGCACTAAGAACTCTCCCAAGTCCACTGTCGCCCTGCGACCCACGTGAGAGCGCGAATAACACGACGAAACAGTTCGTGGAATCTCCGCGGGTGCGATTTGGCTCCTCGACATAGACAGGTGCTTCCATCTCTCCAACAGTACCAGTAACGAAGGTATGACGACGCTCGTGACGACCAAGAGAACTATCACTTGCGTAGCCATGTACACTCCAAACAGGCGTACCGGAGGTATTTTTGATGGAATGTTTGAAGCGAACGCGGCGGCAGTCGTGCACGAAGTCACACCGATCGACAAGATGGAGTGTTTGAGCGTCCAGTCCATGCGGCTTTCAATGCACTGTCGGGTCGTCATGTTTTCTGTCTGCTCGACGTATTTTTGGGACATGTGCCAGTGAGAATTGATGACGAATATGTCGTCCGCCGCCAGGCCAATGCTCAGAAACACGCCGCTCACGTGAATGATACCGAACCACTGCCTGGCGTACACGCCAAAGTATATCGCGTGCGTCAACACAGTCGTTCCGACGATACACAGAGATCCACCTACGATTGCCAACACTATCGAGCGCGTGATGAGCAGAATGAGCGCCAAGGTTGCGGCGAGAGATCCAATAGCGAACATCATATCCGTTTCGAGTTGATCGGAAAGCAGCGAGTCGTAAGCTTTGTGGTGCCTCCACGTGGCGGATACACCCAACATGCGCGCAGATATGTCATCGTTAAAGTCTTTGATGATGCTAGCACCAATGTTCTTGACCCAAGTCGTTCCCGCGCCGCCATCGTGTTTGAGACGAAAGACGAGACGAATCCTTTGATAGCCAGACTCGGTTCCCGGAAGCATACCGTTACTTATCAACATTCCAAACGGTGCAGCCATAGCCTCGATGACGTCCCACCTCGACGCCCAGGTGATGAGCACGGAAGCGCCCGAGACGGTGTGCAACACGCTGTCGATATCAATGTCGCACGAGCGACTGTCACCCTCCAGGCTCGTGGGAACGCTCGCGACGCGCAACACTTCCTCGACAGAAGGCTCCACGTTGGACATAAAGTCACATATATCAATTTTAAACTCACCAATCATACATCTCGGAGACTCATCTTCACACGGCGCCGAGTGACACGCGTCAACCTCATCGCACAATGCCGAATGCGCCTCGTACATCGATTGACGCGTAATCGGCGCGTACGCGCATCTCGCCCGTATGAAATTCATCCTCGCGGCAACCTCGTCGTACCCACTCGCGACGCCAAGTCTCACGAACGATTCATAAACATCTAAAACACCCATCGTGGCGTACACGTTTGAAACGTCAAAAATGCTAAAGGTCTTCACGCAATCGCCAGATCCGTCTCGTTCGCACACGTCCTCGAATTGAAAGCTATTCCTAATCTCTCGCTTCAACACGCACGCCTGCGTCAACGCCCGCTCTAGAGACACCACCGAGGCGTTTTCACCCTCATATACCGCTTTAGGTTGAGATACGACGACGTGAAACTCATCCTCGCCCGTCCCACCGTCAACGCCAGCCTTGCTCGACATCCCGAGCAATATCCGATCGAAAGACGAACGCAACCGTCTCGATGGCGCCGGACCGACGAACGGCGACGGAGGCGGCACAGACGGAGGCGGGATCCCCATCGGCGGTACTGCTCCATTCGACGACACCGGCGGTGGCATCAGCGACGTCTCGTTAACCGACCCATCGACCGCCAAGACGCGTCTTCTCCTTTGCCTCGCCGTCGACGACGACATCGGAGCCGATTCGCTTCCCAACGTCGCCAACGCCGCCGCGATCGCGCGCGTCGTCCTCGGCGTCCCTCGCGCGCGGTACGATTCCAATTCCGTCTGTAAAACCAACGCCTCCGGCATCCCCCACACCGCCAGCGCGGCGCACGCGACGGCACCGGCGACGCACGAGAGGCAGAGGATCGGCGCTCTGCAAACGCATCGGGACAAGACTCGCACAGCCACGTCCGAGAGCCGCGTCCGCGTCGCGCGCGGCGATCGTCGGTGCCCGCGAGCGGGCATGCGCGCGAGTCGTCCAAGTCAAACGCAACGGAGAATCCCCCGGCGAGCGTCGTCGCCGCGGGAGTCGACCGCGCGGCGCGCGCGGCGTGTTGTGAAGGAGCAAGGTGCCTCGATTGTTTCGGAATGTGAAAAGACGTTTGTGTACGGAATGTTTAACCTTACGGTACTTACTGTTTAACCATACCGTTACCGTTACCATGAAAACTAAGTGTGACTAAGCGCGCAATTTGGCGACAAAGGCGCTCGCCTGGGACTTGAGTTCCGGAATCACGGGATCCGACCCTATGTACGCGTCAAACAACGCGTCGGCGAGCCTCGGATCGTCGATCGTTAACACGGGTTTCCCGCGAATGGACGTCGTGAGCGATCCCGACGGGCAAGCGCGGAAGTCTAGCGAGACGCCGCGTTCAAAAGTCAACCCGGCGAAAATCCCCTCAAACTCTGCCAGAGACGCCGAATTTGGGGGGAGTTTCGGACGAATTCGTTCCGCAAGCGCGCTCGAGATTTGTGCCCCGCCGACTTTCCGGGCAAAGACGAGCCGAACGCTTCGCTCGCACGCGCGCGAGCGCTCCAAACCGTCAACCGTCGAGACGTCCTCCTCCATCGCCCGCTTTAAAGCGTCGACGTCAAAGTAAATCCCGCACGCGTACACCTTGACCCCGATCGCGGTTATTCTCTTGACGCGCACGCCGAGCCCGGCGAGCTCGAGTCCGTGCATCGCCGACGGGAGTTTGAGTTTCGTCGTCGGTTCCTCCGTCAGCGTGGTCTCCAACGCCCGTCTCGCGCGCCGCGCGCCCTCCTCGTCACCATCATCTTCGTCACCCACCGCCGGTGTCATCCCAGCCCCGCTCGCGTTCGCTAGAAACCCTCCGCCGCCCATTCTTCGCGGTCGTCGTCGCCGACCCGCGTTCATCGGGGCCTCGTCAGCGCCTCCCTTCAGCTTTGGCAACGGCATCGTCGGCACCCACCGGTGCGTCGTCCACCCGCGCGCATCCTTCGAGCATCCACCCATGACGTCCGAGGGTGTAAACGACCGTAAAGACGTAACCGTTCCCACTCCTCGCGGGGCGTCGCCGCGTCCGTCGCGCTGTCGCGTCGCCCGCCCCGGGTGCGCGCAGTCCGATTTCGAGCGGGAGTTTCGAAACGCGTAAAAAGTAACACAACTATCCCATGTGTCCGATTCTGAAATCAAATTCCTACCCTTACAATCACCAGAGTACGTGATAGTACATTCGAACACGCTCGATCACGATAGCCCTGTGGATACGTTGACGGTTCAAGAACCATGAAAGTTGACGTTTTTCAAAACCGGGCATTCCAAGAGTCGGACGACCGGCGGTCTCTCGGATGAACTCGCGCGCGCTGACGGTTCTCTCGCCCGAAGCGATGGCACGATCCGCCTTTCCGCGACGCGTAACACGCACGCACACGCAAAGACCGAGCAAACATGGGACACAACGACGTTTGGGCCTCTCACCCGGCCAACTACGGCAAGGGCTCCCGCCGATGGTGCGTGTCGACGACGCGACGCGACGCGAGATTGGAAGGAGGGATCGACGACGAGCAGGTTCGCGTGCGGCGGATCGACGAGCGAGGGGTTTGACGTCGGTGTGGACGCGGTGAAGCGATGACGACGACGGATGAGACGCGGAGACGGCGGAGAGATTATTTTTCAAAGTCTTCGCGAGCGTCGTTGGGGTGGTTCGGCGTGGACGGGCGGTGTGGCGACGACGCGAGGGGCGAGACGTGGATGCGTGGACTAGGGCTTTGGCTTGGGTTTTGTCTCGAGTCGAATGTTTCCGCTTCGCGTCGCGCGGACGTTCCGCCGTCGCGCCCGTGGATCGCGGATGCGGCGAGCGAGGATGTGTGAACGGCGCGGGCGGCGCGGGCGGCCGTGATCACGGGCGAGAGTTGACGCGACGATGTGGTTTATTCGAGGAGCGCGCGAGGACTGACGTTTTGTTTTTCTTTTCGACTGCGCAGCCGCGTGTGCGAAAACCAGTGGGCGATTATCCGCAAGTACAACTTGAACATCTGCCGTCAGTGCTTCCGCGAATACGCCAAGGACATTGGTTTCGTCAAGTACAACTAAATGTACGTTTGCGTACGGCGTCGGGACTAGACGCGTACCGATGGGGAAATCGATTTAGCAGGTTTATTAGCAGGTTGTAGGCGTTCCAGGGGCGCGGGCGCGGTTGTAGCGTGAATGAAATACGACCATATGACTATTCAAATTCTCTCGTCTACTTAAAACCAATCTTCTTACCCGATCGCGTGTGCCGCGGGGAGGGATCTCGCATGAGCTTTCGCTCGTCTTGCATAGAGGTGGCGAGGCGTTTGATGGCGTTCATTCGGGAGAGCTTGGCGGGCGTAGGCACGAGATCCGCGGCTTTGACTTCGTCAACCGCCGGTTCTTCGACTGTCTCCTCCTCTTCGCTCACATCTTCATCTTCATCCTCGTCCTCGTCCTCGTCCCCGTCGCTCTCCTCATCCTCCTCGTCGCTCTCCTCATCCTCTTCAACCTCCATCGCGTCGTCGGCCACATCCTCGGGTTCGTCTTCGGAGGATGGCGTCTCCTCAGCTACGGTTGCGTCTTCGGCAGCCAACGCCGCGTTTTCGGCAGCCTGACCCTCTAATCGCCAAAATCCATGATCTGCGATGCGCTCGTATGACTTTCGCAACTGTTCGACGCTCTCTTCATCATCAGCGATGTTTCCGTTGCGCGACAAGAGCGTGTCCACCATAAATGTGCCTTGATAAATGCGTTGAAGACGCGATTGATGACGCATCGTGTACGCGCGACAAGCCTCGATGATTTGCGTAATGCCTGGGACTTTGCTGAGCTCATCCATGCCGTGCGTACGGAACACGGCGGCGAGCACGTGTTGGGCGATGTGGCACGTTCTGCTATTCGTGTTCCATTCCCGAACGCACTGCAGCACCTTCGTGAGTTTTTCCTTTTTCAGCGGCCCAACGCACTCTCGGAGACGAGCGTCGCCGTTCGCGTGGTCTTCATTCATCAACTTAGTGAGCACGCGGAGAAGTGCTCCCGGACGCTGAAGACTGAGAGCTAAATCGATCGCCTTTGTCACCTCGCCCGCTCGCTCGGCGTTAAAAAACGCCTGCTCTTGCTCCACCATCAGCGCGTGCTCTTGAGCCGCTTCAGCCGTCGTCGTCGTCGTGGAATCTCGCCAGAGAGACATCGACGCGTCCGTACCACCTGTCGCGATCCAATCGCCGTCGCCTCCCACGGCCAAGGCCCACGCCTTGTCGTCGTGCGCGTCGACCGACGTCGCGCACGATCCCGAGTTTACATTCCACACGTTGAGCAAACCGTCACCCGCTGTCGTGGCCACTTGCGTACCTCGAGAGAGGAAGCGAATGCTGAGCACGGCAGCGGTGTGACCCTCGAGAGTGCGCAGACACGCGCCGTTCGTGTCGCTGTTCATTCGATCGTCCACGCTCCAAATTCTAACCGTCTTGTCCCCACCCGCTGTCGCCAAAACTCTATCCGTGGGAGAAAACGCGCACGCCCAGACACCGCGACGATGACCGCGAAGGGTGACGACCGGTACTAAATCGGGCATTTTCCACACCTTTGCCGTTTTATCCGCCGAACAAGTGGCGACCAATCGCAAGTGCGGCGCAACGGCGACGCCGTTGAGAGATTTGTCGTGCGCGACTGTCGCCGCCGTCGCCGTCAGCTCTCCGTCGGCTTCTCGTCGAGCGGCATCGACGTCCCAGACGCGAAGCACGCGATCGGCGCCACCTGAAATGACAAACGGCGCACCTTTCGCCGACTGCGGCGGGAACGCCACAGCGGCGACCGCACCGACGTGCCCTTCCCCGACGGCGACGCACGTGCGCGTCGCCGCGTCCCACAGCCGAACCGTGTGATCCTTCGCCCCCGTGACGATGAGCGGGGTTCCATCCGTCGCCATGACCGAATCGACGCACAGCACAACGGCACTGTGGCCAGCGAGGGAGCCGACGCACGACATTGTCGTCGGATCAAAGATGCGAACGGTCGGCGAGTTGGTCACGACGGCCATCTCCTTGGGCGCCAATGACATGGACGCGAGCGACACCTCTGCTCCGTCGTCGTCCTCGTCGACATCCACCAAGGCGGCGGTGGCGGCTGTTTTGGAACTTGGAACGAATGATAAGCCGATGACCTCGTCCGTGTTGGCGACAATCTCTCTCTCAATCTCGAGCGCCGTCGTCTCGGCGTCGACTTTGTATGTGAGCAATCGAGCATCTCCACTCACGGCCATCAAACGGTCACCGCCGTGCGTGAGCGCGCACGACGTGAACGCTCCAGCGGCAGCTTCAAAATCATCTTCTTCGTCCTCGCCCCCTTTCGTGAGCGATTTTCCGGCGACGAGCGGGGCGGATTCGACGGAATGCTTGGCAGATCCCTCGCGCCAGACGCGAACGCGTCCGCCGTCGCCGACGACGGCGAAAATCACCCCCTTGCCACCCACCGGTGGTTTCACCTTGCCCAACCTCACGATTTCCGACTGTGCGCTCAGTATGACGCAGTCTTCGATGGATTCGTGCACCGCCGTCGTCGACCGGGGCTTGAGCGTGTCTAAATCAAACGTCTTGACGACGCGATCTCGCCCCGCCGTGAGCAGCGTGTTCGAGTCGACGTCGATTCGAATCGCCGTAACCGCGCTCACGTGCGCATCCTCGATAAACTTGACGCATCCACTGTTGTCATTCTTGCTCTTAGTCTTTCCCGCGGAGGCGTTCGCGTTGAGAGACCACACGGCGACCGAACCGTCATCCGCCGCCGTGTACGCGCGCGCGACGCTCGGACTCGGATGAAACGCCGTCGCCGTCACCGCCCCGCCGTGCTTGCCACGAAACGCGTGCGTGCAATACCCGCGTTCAATGTCCCAAATTCGCGCCGAGCGATCGGCGCTCCCGGTGCACAACAAAGTCCCGGTGGAATCGACGCACATGTCCAAAACCGGCGAGCTCTTGTGCGGATTCCACGTCTTGCCTCTCTTCAACGAAACGTCCGCGTCCCTCGTCGCGCTCGCACTCGTCTCCACGACGTCGTACCGCACCACCCGTCCGTTCCGACTCGCACAAAAAACCTTGCTCGCCTTGGAATCCATCGCAATCGACGTCATCGCTTCCCCATCCCCGTCGTCTCGCGCCAATTCCTTCGTCGTCGCCGCCGCGTTTCGCTCCGCCGCCGCGTCTCCTTCTCGACTTCTCGTCGTCGTCCTCGCCCGCACGAGCGCCACCCCACCCTCGCTCGTCGCGCACGCGTACGTCACATCATCCACAATCGTCGTCGTCTTCACCGTCGTCTTTCGTTTCTTCTTCGACCGTCGCTTCGCGTCGTCGGCGTCGGCGTCGTCATCCCGACCAACCTCCGTCGCGCGCTCCTCCCTCGTAAAGCTTTTTCTGGCGCTCACCGCGCACAGCGGCGCCCCGCGTCCGACGTAAAAAGCCCTGAGTCCCGATCGTTTCCCGTACGACGATCGCGTCGTCGTCGTCGTCGTCGTCGTCATCCGCTCCACCGGGCGCTTCCCCAACTATATTCACGACACGCCGAGCCACGACGTCGACGCGACGCGGCACGCGCGGACGTCCCCTCTCACCGCGCGTTCGGTGCCCCCTATCTCTATCCACGACGCGTCGCGCGCGCGGTCGCCGTCGTGTGACGTCCGTCCCTCCGTCGCGTCGAGCGTCGAACGTCGCCGGCCGCCGCCAGTGGACGCCGAGCACACGCGTATGTATACATGGATGGTTTAATAGTTTCGTTCAATACACATCTAGTAAACGTACTGTAATACATTAAGAGCTTTCTGTGTATCGTCCGTCCCTCCCTCCCGCGGGTACACAC
>Ga0255743_10000804_pt1 | contig 27264 bp, 16 predicted proteins | sample 101ome_19_FD_179950 | JGI IMG/M metagenome (GOLD analysis project Ga0255743, IMG submission 179950) | Coastal salt marsh microbial communities from the Groves Creek Marsh, Skidaway Island, Georgia - 101405AT metaG (version 2) | ecosystem: Environmental > Aquatic > Marine > Intertidal zone >... | reverse complement strand
CTCGCTCCTCCCGGCTCATCGTATCCTCCCGCGTGATGCTCTTCCCTCCTGATTTCACCGTCGCCGTCGCCCGTCGCGCGTTCGACGCTCGCACGTCGCCGATGATGCTCGCCAACAAGCCGTTACCGCGACGCTGCTGTTTCCCCGGTGTCGTCGGTTTCCCGATTCCAGAACCACCCGCCGCGATCCCCGGTCTCTTCGCGCGCGCTTCCCCCGTCGTCGTCGTCCCCGCCGTCGTCCCCGTCCCCGTCGTCGTCTCCCCCGGTCGTTTCATCGTCCACCTCCCGTCCCGTATCGTCCGTCGACCGCGCTCTGTAGCTCTGGAACCAACCAACCAACCAACCAACCGATCGATCGATTCCATTCGATTCGATTCGACTCGACTCGATCCGATCCGTCCCGTCCGCGTCGCTCTGTATTTAACCCGTCCGCGCCCCGTCTGTCGCGCGATCGCTGGACAAAATTAAAAAATGACGAAAGAAAAGGACACCCTCATCCGCGGGTCACCACTCGTCGACGACCGACGAGTGCGCCCTACCCCCCCACCCACCAGTGTCGCGACCGGTCGAGACCCGCTTTTCACCCGAAAAGCCGACGGAGGGATGAACGGACGGACGAAAAGAGCCGACGTGGCAGACGACGACGCGGTCCAATCGTGGCGTTCTAACGCGAGTACTGGGTGCGCCGAGCGCGCGCGCGTGGGGTGACGAACGAACGACCCGCGGCGGGTTTTATCGGTGTCGACGGCGGAGCACGGCGCGCGCGCGCTCGGGACGGACGGACGTTCGGGCTCGTTTCGCGCGTTCGGTCTCGGTCGCGTTTCGCGCGTTCGGTCTCGGTCTCGGTCTCGGTCTCGGGTGAGTGGGAAAAGCGAAAGCGACGCGTCAACGACCGGTGATGATGGCGACGACGAGAGGCGATGCTGACGACGACGAAGACTTCGCGGACGAGGGCGAGGGACCGAGCGTCGAGGGCGGCGACGACGACGGAGGAGAAGGAGGAGGAACGACTATCGATGACGACGGGTTCACGCTCAAGTTTCTCATCTCCCCCTCCGCCGCTGGATCCGTCATCGGTAAAGGCGGGGCGACGATCAACGAATTTCAAGCGCTGACGGGGACTCGGATACAACTGTCGCGAAACCGAGAGGTTTTCCCGGGTACGAATGATCGAGTGGTGATTTTGAGCGGGGACGTGAAGGCTATATTGCAAGTGTTGCATTTGATCATGACGAAACTCGTAGCGGATGGGGAAGGGGTGGACCGGAGCGGACAGCCTCAGGTGGCGCTGGTGGTGCCGAATAGCGCGTGCGGGTGCGTCATCGGAAAAGGGGGGTCGAAGATTCGAAGCTTTGTCGAAGACTCGGGGGCGGACATAAAACTGAGTAATCAGGACCGAATGTTGCCCGGGTGTAACGATCGGACGCTGACAATCACTGGATCGATAGATGGCGTTTTGAGAGGGGTTGCGCTCGTGGCGACGACCTTGTGCGAAGACGCGAGTTATTCGACGCTGATTCACCGTCAGAGCACGTACAGCGTGCACTCGCCGCTCGCCGCCGGAGGCGCTCCAGGAGGTGGGGATTACGGAAGACGAGGAAGAGGAGGGATGAAGGGGGATGAGACTTCCATTTTGGTAACCATTCCCGATTCTCTCATCGGTGCCGTGCTCGGACGCGGCGGACGAACGATTGCCGAGATTCAAGTGGCGAGCGGATGTCGCATCAAGGTGAGCGACAGGGATGACTTTTTCGAAGGCACGCGGAACCGAAAAGTCATCATCACCGGCTCTGCCGAAGGCGTTCAAATGGCCAACTACCTGTTGACACAAAAGCTCAGCACGATTACGACGCAAATGGCGTATTCGGGTTCCGCTCCTCTCTGAGCGAGGAAAACAACAAGCAAACAAAACAATTCAACCAGCGCGCGCCGCACCGCGTGGCGCAAGTATCATCACACCATACAATTTTTTCACCTTCCCTGTGCTTTTCGCGCAACATCACAACCGTACAATACATTTCCCATTCCCGAATTTTTGCACGACACGCGTCGTGATTCGCTTTGATTGCTAGTTGATTTGAATACCATCGGTACCATATTTCGAGCAACCACACACACGAGCGACAACTTCAGTTAAAAACGACGCGACGTGACGACGAAAAGAGAGGAGGGCGGGACGAAGTTTGAGGCGACGAATTTGCAGATCGATCTGTCTAAATTGATTACAGAAGGTTTTTAATACGCAGGCTTCCCAGACTGACGCGAGCGTCCGTCGTGGCGCAACTCATTGTTTTGAAAAATCTCTCTTCTCTGTGAGGAGAAAACATTTAGTCGAAAACCTTGCACTCGTCGGCACCCGGGTCGGAGGCGCAGAGGGCATCCATCGGGTCCGCGGAGGCGGAGCCTTCAGAGATGAGGCCTTGGGCAACGATCAAGGACAAGTCGACGACGCGTTGCGTGTAGCCCCATTCGTTGTCGTACCAGGCGACAACCTTGACCATGTCGTCACCCATCACCATGGTGAGGGCAGCATCAATGGTCGTGGAGACGTCAGTGCATCGGAAATCGACAGACACGAGCGGGGTGTCGGTGATAGCGAGGACGCCCTTCATCGGGCCATCGGCGGCTTCCTTGAAGGCAGCGTTGACTTCTTCGGCGGTGACACCCTTCTTTTCGACGTTGCACACAAGGTCAACGATGGAGACGTTCGGGGTCGGCACGCGAAGCGCGATACCGTTGAGCTTACCCTTGAGTTGCGGGAGCACGAGCGCGACAGCCTTGGCGGCACCGGTGGAGGTCGGCACGATGTTCAAGGCGGCGGCACGGGCGCGGCGCAAGTCACGGTGGGACGCATCGAGGATGCGCTGGTCACCAGTGTAAGAGTGGGTGGTGGTCATGGTACCCTTGACGATGCCGAACTTGTCATCGAGAACCTTGGCGAACGGCGCGAGGCAGTTCGTGGTGCACGACGCGTTGGAAACAATGTTCGCGGAGGAATCGTATTGGTCGGCGTTGACACCGACGACGTAGGTCGGGATGTCAGAGCCCTTGGCCGGGGCGGTGATGACAACCTTCTTGGCGCCAGCTTGGATGTGCTTGCCGGCACCCGGACCGTCAAGGAACACACCGGTACCTTCAATGACGATGTCGATGCCCATTTCCTTCCACGGCAAGTTCAACGGGTCACGGTCAGAGACAACCTTGATGACGTCGCCGTCGACAGAGATGGTGGCGTCATCGATCACCTTGACGTCAGACTTGAAGGTGCCCAAGATGGAGTCATACTTGAGCAAGTGCGCCGCCGGCTTGGCGCCACCGGATTGGTTGACGCACACGACTTGGAGCGGGCAGTCCGGGCCACGGGACTTCCAGCAGCGGACAAAGTTGCGACCTGCGAAGATGACGCGAAGACACAGAAGTCAGTCGAGCGAACCAAACATGGAGATATGTGTAAACAGTAAAGGATTACCGCCGAACCACAAAAACGAGCGACTGCACGCGACGCAAAAGTCGGTCCAATCGGCGATTCATGACTCGTCGACGTATCCCCGACAACGCGATCCACGTCGGATATCACGCGAGCGGCGAAGGGCGGGCGAGTCCTTCGCTGTTGCGCCCGCGTGGACGGAAGGCAGGGATCGACGACGAACGCGACGACGACGAACGCGACGACGACGAACGCGGCGAACGCGCGCGGATTTGACGGTGAAAAAAATCCATGCGTCGAACCCGCGCGTTTCCAACCCTCCCTCGCGCACGAAAACCCCCGTCCACGCGGTGAAGGATCGCGGGGCATCGATCGACGCGATCCTTATCCCGCGGGTATGGATGACGAGGCGAAGCAGACGTACCGATGCGGCCGAAACCGTTGATGGCAACCTTAACCTTGGCTTCGGTGACAACGTTAACGTTGGCCTGTGATGAATTGTTTAAATGCGGGGAACGTCGTCAGTCGCCCGCGCACGTCGACGCTCGGTGTCGGGTTTCGCGGGAACCGCCCGATCGCGTCATCGGGGCGTCAGCCATCCATCATCGCACGTACCTTGGCCGCGGCGCGCGGGGCGGTCGCCTTGCGGAAGTTACCCGCGAGCGCGGTGCGCGCGGTGAGTTCGACAGTCTGCATTTCGCGTGAATCAAGCGCGCGGGCGTTCGTTCGTCAGTCGCGCGTTCATCCGCGGGGGTCTCGCGGTTCCAGTCGATCGCGGGGTACGGGGGTTCTTGCGTCACACGCGACCGATGCCGCGAGCGGGTCGGGGTTTCTCGCGCGTCGCGAGCGGCGTCGGCATGGCGCGATGCGGTGGGAATAATTCCATCGATCCGTCGCGTCGTCTTCGCCGTCGGTCGGAGCGCGCATCGTACCTTGACAGCAGCAGACATTGTTCTGGATGGGTGAGGGAAGAGTGCGTGTTCTTCAGTGACGACCACGCCGAGTCGAGGGCGAGTGTTGTTGGAAATTCGGACATGTGGGGTTAGTCATACATTAAAACCCGGATTGCGAATGAACGATAAATGATCAGATTTTCATGGGTCCAGAAATGACTTTTGCTGGGTTAAAAATGCGCGAATATGTATTGATTGGGCTTGCCGCGACGGCCCGAGATCGATCCAACCCTCCGTCCGCAGAGCTCTGCGGGCGACGCCGTGCGCAACGAAACAATGCCGGCGCTCACCCGCGGACGTGCGGCGGCGCTCGTGGAGGATGCGGCGATGGATGGAACGGCGATGGATGGAACGGTGAAACCGATGCAGACACGATCGAGGGTGGTGATCGAACCGAAAGAGGTGGACGCGCTCCTGGCTGCGGTGGGAACGACGCTGGAGGGGTTGGACGAGGCGACGCAGGCGTGGTGCGATCGATCGACAGCGGAACGGTTTTTGAGAGCGGATAAAGGGGATTTGAGCAAGGCGACGAAACGGTTACGGACGACGCTAAAGTGGCGGGGGACGTATAGGCCAGACCTGAACGCACGGTGTCCAAAGTGTTTCGGACGCGACTTGCGGAGTCACTACATGCAGCAGGTTGGTTTCGATGTGAATGGGCGCGCGTTGGTGTACTCTGATATAGGTTTAGCGATGGATTCAAAGGCGTCGTCCAACGTCGAGCACTGCGTGCAGGTTTTAGAGCTCATGGAGAAGTTTTTGCCGGCGTATCCGTACGACCAATACATTTGGGTGTGCGATTTTCACAAGTTTAGCGCCGGCAACATGAATCCTAGCGTCGCATACAAGTGCCTGAGTCTGTTTGCGAGGTCGTATCCAGAAAGATTAGAGATGATGATTTTCGTCGAGGCGCCCAAAATGTTCAACAGTCTGTACAAAATGCTCACGAGCTTTGTCGATCCGGTGACGGTTCAGAAGCTTCGATTTGTCAAGGGGCCGGAAGGTAAAGGTGGCGGCGCTGATCTCAGAACCGTATGCGGGGAGCACTTTGATGACGAGACGACGCAATGGCTAATCACAGAGATGCGAATGCATCGCAATATGTGGCCCGTCGTCAAGGCGAACAAGTCATGGCTTGGGTCGATGATTCGAGGAAACGGTAAACTCGCGCACGCGGCGCACGTCGCAGAGTTTGCCAACCACGATAACCGAGGCACGCCCGAGTTTATCGCATCTGAGGCTGGTAAGTACGCTGAAGAGTTTGCTAGGACGCACGCTAAAACTTTTGATTTAGCATCCAAAGAGTTGCCAAATTTGTGTTCCTCGATAGACGCGTTGAACTTGTGCGAGGACACCGACTTAGTTTTCGATAGGTTTGAGTGAGAAGAGATTCCATGTCGAGTGATTCTGGATTTTCGTATTTTGTTGTATTTGCATTTTCTACTGATTTGTCAACACCCTAAAGTAACCCAAGCTTTTTCATCTGGTATCTACTGAGCTTGCGGTCAGGATCGTCTTCGTGGCTACTGCTCGGAGTGCTCTTCTGTCCTGGAACGCGCTCAATCACCTCAGATTTCACAGGTGGATTCCTACGTCGAATTTCATCCTCTATCCGAATCTTCTCTTCGTCGGCGCGCACGCGCGCTTGTTCTGCCGCCCGCCTCAGTTCCGCATCCTTGGCCTCTCGCTTAGCCTTCCATCGCTCGTACTTTACGAAATCCTCTGGGCATTCAATGGTTGGCGGCTCACCACCATCAATGTCCACGTCGATGTCGTACTCATCATCGACCACAACGTCATCGTCGCCGTCGACACAAGAAGTGCTTGCCTCGCCTGAATCATTCATTTCCATTGCCTCGAGGCGCGCGATGAAATCGTCCAAGTCGCCTCGAACCGTTCCGGCGTCGGGACGTTCGTTTTCAGAGCTCGGTGCCAGCGTCGATAACGCGCTGAAATCTTCATCCGCTTCATATATTTCCGTTATTTCAACGCTCCCGTCGCCTTTACGCGCAATCTTCGCGCGTCCATCTTCAACGAGCTCTTCTCCCTCTGGTACAGCCGGCAGAGAAGCACCGCCGCTCGCTTGAAGAGCTTCCATCGCGTAAAGTCTCGATTCCATCGCCGAGGCGTTCGTCTCGGCATCCCGCATCTTGTTCCGAAGTAAGTCTCTGCGTCTTTCGATTATTTCAACGGTTTGCTGTGCGCTGCGTTCGACAAGCAGGTCCCCACCTATGCCGACAAACAAGTTCGCCTTGCCCTCGAGTTCGCCCTCAAACATCGCAAACTTGGTGCACGGCACCATGATTTCGTGTTTATCTTTCGTCGGAAGTGTCGCTATGATGCGCTGCAGTTCACCGTACTGCGCGTCGTACTCCGCGAGCGTCGAGCCGAGCTCGCGTTCGCGGCGAACCGCCTGTTTCACAGAAAATAAAAGCACGTCAGTCGAGGCAACGAAATTTGAGTGTCCGTCGAGTTCGTCTCGTCGAAAAGAAACAACGCACATCCGTGACTCGCTCGAGGAGCGCTTTGACCTCGTCCTCACCGCCTTCAGTCGTCATTTCAAACGTCGCACGCGGGTGGATCGCCGGTGAGTGTGGTGCTAGACGTCAGTCGCGAGAGAGGACGTTTCAGTATGGTGTGCATGGAATGTGTTTTTATTAAATAGAAAAGGAACAACTCGCGTACATCACCATTAGCACTTCAACATCTTCAACATCACAGCGTTTTGCGCGTGCATGCGGTTCTCGGCTTGTTGGAAAACTACCGAGTAGTCAGCCTCGAGAACCTCATCGGTGCACTCGAGGCCGCGTTCTGCAGGCAAGCAGTGCATGAAGATCGCATTCGGAGTCGACTGCATCATCTTTCCGGTGACTTGGAAGCCCTGGAAATCCTTCTTGCGCTGCTCTGCTTCGTGTTTTTGACCCATCGACGCCCAAACGTCGGAGTAGACGACGTCCGCGCCCTTGACAGCCTCCCACGGATCGTGCGAAATCTCGATGGTGGAGAGACCCGCGTCGCGCGCCTTCTTGAGGGTGGCATCGTCCGGAGTGTAATCTTCCGGGCACGCACAGACGAAGTGCATCGGAATGACCGCGGCGAGGTTCAACCAAGAGTGCACGATGTTGTTACCGTCACCGACGTACACAACCTTGACGTCTTCAAAGCGGCCAAACTTTTCATAAATGGTGAGAGCGTCGGCTAAAATCTGGCACGGATGATTGTAATCCGTGAGGCCGTTTATCACCGGTACGCTCGAGTATTCCGCTAAGTCTAAGATGTCCTGGTGCGCGAACAATCGAGCCATGATGATATCGTTGTATCTCGAAAGCACGCGAGAGATATCCTTCGTCGCCTCGCGTTTGCCGATGGAAATGTCATCCGGGCCGAGGTAAATAGCGCTCCCTCCCAGCAACTTGAACCCGGTTTCAAAGCTCACGCGTGTGCGCAAACTCTGCTTGGCAAATATCATCGCCATAGTTTTACCCTTGAACGGCAAGAAACTGCGATCACCGCTCTGCAACCGTTTCTTTTCGCTCGCCGCGCGTTGGATGAGCTCGCCAATCTCCTCCCTGGTAAAGTCATCCAAAGCCAAAAAGTGATCCTCGCATTTGACCGGTTCACCCACCGGCATCGCTCGTGCACGAACCCCGCGTCTGGTTTGCATCGTTTTGCGGCCGCTAGCCGTCGTTTTCGTCGTCGTCGCTCTCGCGCACGCGTTCGCCGTCGTCATGGCGAGCATCTTCTTCTATCCCTCGAGCTCTCTCGTCGTTGTCAAAGTGCGATCTTCGCGACTCTCGCGCGTCGTCGTCGGGGTTGTCTCCGGCGCGGTGTCTCGTTCGTCGGCCTCGTCGGGCGATCGAGTCGCTCTTCGCGTGTGCGCGGGGGATCCGGCGTGCGGTCGTGGACGCGCGCGCGGGGTTGTGACAACGCCGCGCGAGTCTGGCAGCCCTAGGCGACTCGTAAAACCGGAAAACCGGATCGTCGCAAAGTTGCATTTTGATAGGTCTTTGATATCTACAATACGAAGTGATGCATCATCAGGCGCTTCGTACGCGACGTTCGAACGCCACACGACGACGACGCGCGACGCGCGGGACCGTCGAAGCGTTCGGGACGTCGACTCGCATTCTTTCGCGGGCGTCGGTCGCCCCGGCGACGGTGGTGAAGGGCTCGAGACGGCGATCGAGGGGTTTTCGTGTGGTGAAGGCGAATTCTGAACGAAACGCGCGAGACGACATGGGGGGCGCGAGCGATGAGAAACGGCGAGCGAAGATGGATGCGCTCGCCGGGGAGTTTGAGAATAAATTTGAGTGCGAGTACGTCACGGCGAAGGAGGTGATGTCGAGGATGGGAGGGGCAGAACGGCGGGTGGTTTTGGTGGATGTTCGGGGCGAAGAGGAACGCGCGACGAGCGTCATCACGGGAGCGATGAGCGCAGAGGAGTACGAGAGCGCGCGGGCGGATCTTGGACCGCACGATTGCGTGTGTTACTGCACGATTGGATACAGGTCGGGGCAGTACGCCGAGAAGATGTCGAAGAGCGCAACGGATGCGAACGCAAAGTATTACAATCTCTACGGAAGCATCCTGGCTTGGACGCACGAGGGCGGCGAGTTGGTCGATCCGAAGACTGGAAAGAGCACTAGAAAGGTGCACACGTTCGGTAAACAGTGGGCGTGCGCCGCGAACGGGTACGACGAGGTATACTTTAAGAATCCAATGATGATAGGACTCGGCCAAATGGTTCGCGGATGGTTTGGAAAGAAGAAGTAATGATGAGTGAGTTTTCTATGCCAGCTACGAATGCAATCACTACAAAATTTGCGGTGTACAAGTGTAATCTTACGTAATTGAGTTTCTCGAGTTAGGCCGTCGCGGGAGCCAAATCGCCCTTGATTGCATCCTTTTGGAAAGCGTTTCGAAGTTGACCGCACGCTGCGGCAGCTTCGAGACCGCGAGTTTGGCGAATGCTAGCCGGAACGTTGAGGTCTTCCAACACGTCTCTAAACGCGTACACGGTCGCTCTGCTTGGTCGCTTAAAGTCGCTGTCGTCGACCGGATTGTACGGAATCAAGTTGACGTGCGACGCCAAGTTGCGAGCGTAAAGCAAGCGACCGAGTTCCTTGGCGTGCTCTGGCTGGTCATTGACGCCACCGAGGAGCGTGTACTCGAAAGTCACGCGGCGCCCAGTCGCGATAAAGTATTGCTCGCAATCCTGCAGTAGGTCTTCCATCGGATAAACCTTTGCGCTTGGAATTATTGTCTCGCGCAGAGCTTGATTCGGAGCGTGAAGCGAAACGGCGAGGACAGATTGCAATTGCGCCTGAGCCAACTTCTCTATGGACCCGCGAACACCGACGGTTGAGATCGTAATGTGCCTCGCACCAATACCGATTTCTTTGTTCAAGACTTCGTGAGCTTTTAAAACGTTCGGCACGTTTAACAATGGCTCGCCCATTCCCATAAAGACCACGTTGCTCACGCGTTGACCAAAGTACTCTTCGAGCGCGAGCACTTGATCCACGATTTCATGCGGCGCGAGGTTTCTCGCGAATCCCCCTTTACCCGTCGCGCAAAAGGTACAGCGCATCGGACAGCCGACTTGACTCGAAACGCACGCGGTGAGTCTATTCTTGCCGTTCTCCGTCGCGGGAATACCGACCGTCTCGACGACTCTGTCGTCATCTAACCGTAGCAAGAGCTTAGCCGTACCGTCCGGCGCCGCGGCGACGTGATGACGTCTCGACCGCCCAACGCGAATATTCGAATTCTTCAGCTCTTCTCGAAGTTTCTTCGACAGCGTGGTAAAGTCGTTCACGGACCTCGCACTCGCCCCGTTGGCGGCGTACAAGTGATCCGCCATCTGCTTCCCTCGGAACGCCGGCATCCCCCTACCCGCGGCGAACTCCTTCAACTCTTTCGCCGTGAGTCCCAAGAGATTAAACGGCTCCTCCTCGGTGAGCTGAAACACTTTCCTCGCAGTTGCGTCCGCGTCTCGAATGGACTCCACGACGGCTCGCGTGTCCGCCTTGGCCCACGGTCCATCGCTCACGCCCGGCGCTCGCGGCACGAACGTCGGTCCATCGCCGTCATCGAACGATTCCTCATCGTTATCATCATCGCTCGCGCGAACCCCGACGCGTCGCGCACGCGTCACGCACCGTCCGAAACTCACCGAAGAAGAAGCAGAACGAGACGCGGCGGCGCACTTTTTGACAAACGGCGTCGTCGTCGGTACCGTCGCCGTCGCGCGCATGACGACTGAAGTTACGCGCAGACGGGGATGCGCAGACGCGTGTAAAGACGCGGTCGGGACGGCGGGGTGTTATCGCGCGCGTCGCTCACTGCGGAATCGAAAGGAAACGAAACGAACGAAACGAAACGAAACGGGTGACCGAAACAGACGCGTGCTGACGTCAGTAGTTGTCGCGGGTGCAATGCGCGCGGTCGGGCTGAAACCCGCGCGCGCGCCGAGACGGTGCGGACGGCCGATGCGACGGGAGAGACCGATGCGACGCGCCACTACGCGCGTGGCGTCGTTGTCGTCGTCGTCGTCGTCGCCGTCGTCGGGCGAATCGACGACGGTGGATCGAGTGCGCGTCATGACATTCAACGTCCTCTGTCCCGAGTATAAACGCGTCGATGGCGGTGGGCGGGAATCCGACGACGTCGATGCGGCAATGGAGCGTCAGGGAAGGATTTTGGATCTGATTGCGAGCGATGCGCCAGACGTGCTGTGCGTGCAGGAGTTTTGGCACGCGGACGAAAAGGTGCGGGGATTATGGTTGGAGCGTTTGGAGAAGGGCGGGTACGAGGTTCGTTGGACGCCGAGAACCGGTGGGAGGTGCGATGGGCTGCTCACGGCGGTGCAAAGGGAGACGCTGGAGGTGGTAGATTCGCAGGATGTGTTATTTAACGATTGTGGAGACCGAGTGGCGAACGTGACGAGGGTGAAGAGAGGAAACTTGGAGGCGATGGTGGTAAATATCCACTTGTTGTTTCCCCACAATGAAAACAGTTCGTTGATTCGGTTGAGGGAGATTTTTCAGACACTCGAGCACTTGAATCAGATGATGAAGGCGGATGGGTTGCGCGGGCGGAAGATTCCCATCATCATGACAGGGGATTTCAACGGTACGAGCGGGGCGAATGGAGAGGGACAGGGACGCGTGTATCGATTCCTGACTAGTCAGGGGTTCGTCAACGCGTTGGACGATTGTCAGCGACGGCAAGGATGTAGCACGAATTGGGTGTCGCACATGAGCCACCGAAAGATTCCCGTGGGTGTGGATCACATGTTTTTATTGAATCCGTCGAGCCAAGTGACCGAAATCGGCGCGTCCTGGCAAGAAGCTGTTTTCGCCATGATGCGGGCTAAAATTGTCGCGAGCAATCTCAAGGATGATCTCGCAGCTTTTGAAGCGGTGGACGAAAACGCCGACGGCGGGTTGACGAAAGAAGAATTCATAGAGTTTGCCAACAAAATAGGACTCTGCGGAGAAACGAGTCCCGGGCTTCTAACCGCAGAGTTGGAAGCGCTTTACTCGGCGTGCGATAAAGACGGCAACGGCCTCATCGACTTCCAAGAGTTCGTAGAACGCATGGATATCCGAGGAATGGCTGACGCGATCGCAGACCCTAATTTATCTCTCGATATCTCGGACTTCATGGCGAGCAGCGCGAGCGATAAAGTTGTGCTGCAACCGCTCACAGAGAGTTGGGATCAAGAAACGTGGGAAGAGGGAGATCTGGCGATTGAATGCGCCAAATTACCAGATTGTATGCTCCGTGGAGAATGGCCCGACGTAGTAGAGTACAACATCTCGGATCACGGGCCGTTAGTAGGGACGTTCAAACTGAAGCAATTCGCGTAAAATGTATTGTACAACAGCTAGGCGCAGACGCTAAATACCGACCCCAGACCACCCCGGTGGGGCTGGATTGACCCACGCTTCATCTACAAGATCACCATTTGCCTTATCCAGCACCAACACGCGATACACGCGCAATTTGTCTATGACATCCTTCGCCACGAAACTCAATCCTTCAGCCGTGACCCGCTCGCCTTTTGCCCCGATGCGTAAGCCTTCATCGAACAGCTTCAACGAGTAAAGCGTATCGATAGATGCTGGAGCCGTCGGATCGTTCACGCACGAATAAATGAGACACAACTTATCGTCCGGATTATCAAAGTTGGGTTTCAGAGCTCGTCCGAGGGGTCCAGACTTCTCGGGTACGAGCGACCACATATCAGCCTTCTCTCTAGCGAAAGGACTTTTTTCGACGTCTCCGGTGTACTTGTCGCATCCACGCGCGGTAACCCAGAACCGACCGAGCTCGCCGCGATGAAGGAGACCCCGGATGCGCTCGTAATCCTTCGGCGTCGCGTTCGTCAGCGATTCGAGTTCAGACGCCACCGACTCGAGTTCGCTCACGCACTCATCCAATCTGGAGACGTACTCGGAGAGTGGACGCAGATTCTCCGCGCGGGCTCGACGCGCGTTGACGAGAATCGGCACGAGCGCTGTGTTTATGAGCGCAACGCGTCGCGACTGCGCGCGGCGTCCAGGGACTCGTGGCGAAACTTTAGCCGTGTGACAGACGCAAAGAGTCATCTAGTCTAACTATGAAGTCACAGAGCCGTCGAGCGACACAAATCAACGTCTTGGGATTTTAGCCGCATTCGACAGAAATCTTGCGAGCCTGCGCGAAGGATCTGATTTGAGTTCATCCGAACGCTGACGTCTATGCTGCTGACGGAGATGTCGTTTACGCCTTCGAATGAAATATTCAGTGGCGGCAGCGTGTTGGCTGCCTTCATCACAGGTGGCCACAAACGCTTCGGGTGCGTCCCGTTCACGCGATGGCTGTTCAGTCGAACCAAGGACATTCCTTTTGGCTGATTTAAAATTGCTCAACACATCTTGCAGTGGATCAGTATCGATTTCAGCAAAATCATTCTCGTCGGCGTCGGCCAGTTCGATTTCTACGCGCGTGGCGTTACCAAGTGCTAATCGATACTGTCTCACGGCTCGACGTACCCGCGCTCCTCTCCAAATGCTTTGGAAGATGAGAGCCGAGCGACGTAACGCACCAAAGTACCGTTGAGCTATGAAGGTCTTCCATGCGCTCTGAACGGTCGACGCTGCTTCTGTCCGTCGGGCATTTTCGCGTCGCTCCAAATACAGCCTGAAGAGCTCTTCCATATGCGTTCGGAAGGCGTTGTGATGTTTCATGCGATGAATGGACAATCGCGCCACGTGTCCGCGCCAGAGACTTTGGATTTTGATGCATGCACGAGCGCGTTTTAATATGTGAGTTTCATTTTGCCATTTTTGCAGACAGCATGCGAGTCGTACGCGTTGAGCTCTTAGAATTGCGATACGCTTACGAGCAACCCAGCCCCGGAAGAATCTCTGTATCACACGCGCGCTCTGATTCCGATTGTAGTACCAGTGCCTGACCGATGTTGCGATCATTCTGGCTGCTTTGTACTGCCCAGATATAGATTTGCACGCCTTGACTCGATCCCATTGCCGTTTGATGCGACTTCTTCTTTTCGACTGCGAGGCGACGACTGTGGAATCCAAAGCGTCGCGTAGTGAAGCTTCTATATTATCTTCGTCACTCTCGCCACTTTCCTCTAGCTCTGTAGAGGGTTTGAATCGCTTGAGTTCCCGATGCAAATAATCTTCAGCGACATTTTCTTCTACACTCTCAGCCATTGTCGTGGATTTCAAACGCGCGCTCGGAGAGTGGCTCGAGACTTCCGTTATGGGGGCAAACGTATCCAGCACCGCCACGTTGCCATCCTTCCCACCCAGGATGGTCTGGGCAGCCTCAGTCAATTCTTGTTCGAAAGTTTGCAGGGCGACGTTTCGTTTCATCCAATTTTGGCGCAAGCCCTCCATGAGTACTTCGACGCTTTCGCAGGGTGAATCAATGAGCGACATGATATATTGACACCTTGCTCTTTACGCAATCGCCAGTGTGAATTCTAGAGGCGACATGCTCGGCGAGATGTATGAGAGGCTAAGTTTGACCACGCGAGTCTCGCGGACCATCGGGATGGAAGAAATACTGACGATTAGCGATAGTTTACAACAGTCTAGTAGTGCAAGACGCCAAGATGCGAGGGCTTATTTCTAATAACTTATCTAATTCGTTTCGATGTCGACGTAATGGATGGACGGTTCAATCTTGACGATTTCCTTTTCCATGCGGTCAACCTCATCGCCAACGGCTTGAACGATCTCCTCACCATAGTGTGCGAGGGCTGCGTCCATCGCCGTTCCGTTTGCAGATAAGGATGCCTCGTTGAATTTTGAATGCAGCTCCATGCGGCGCCTGTTTTTCGCTAGATAACGTTCGACAATCTTCTTGCCGCTGAATTCAACTTCCGCCGCAAACCGATACGTCCCCGCGCCGAGCTCTTCGCTTTTGGCGAAGTACACTTCTTCGACGACGGGATCGCGACGCATGTGTTCCGTGATGGCTTGCATTTTATCAGCGCCGAGCGACCTTCCCAGTAAGAGCAAACGATTACTGTTGATGAGGTACATGGCAGTGACACCCAGCAAGCCTCCGACAGCAATCGAACCGCAAGCGTCATATATCGGATTCCCAGTCGCCTGGGCTGCGAGTAAGGCTGTGCCCGCGATGCCGCATCCTAAAACAGCGGCTGCGTCTTCAGCGACGACGCTCACACTCGTCGGGTCTTTGCCTGATTTGACAAACTCGGTGAGAGTCATCCCCTGCGCACGCGCGTTGTCGCGCAGAGACTCGTACGCCACTTTCAACGAAAACGCCTCCAAAGCGGCAGAAGCGGCGAGAACTGCGATACCTATCGATATATTCTCCGCCGGTATTGGGTCCATCACTCCGTGAATCCCGTGCATCACGCTGAATCCGGCGCCGAGGAAGAAAATACCCACCGCCGAAATCAGCGAGTACACAAAGCGCTCCCTTCGATAGCCGTAATTGAACGCAGCATCCGGTTTGCGATTACTATTCGTTATCCCAACTTGCAACAGCGCTTGATTAACGATATCCGCAACGCTGTGAATGCTTTCTGCGAGCATCGATGGCGACCCGCTCACTCCGTACGCTCCGAGCTTGCACACGAGAATAGCCGTGTTACACCCAATCGCTGTATGCACCGCCTTGAGCGCCCGCTTGTCGTTTGCCTCATCTATCGCTTCTGCCCCACTCCCTCGAGGAAGTTCATCGTACTCGTACGCCTCCGTCGTCGTCCCTTCCTCCTCCTGCTTCTTCGTCGGACTCGCCTCGTTCTCTCGGCATCCCCTTCTGTTCGTGTCCAACCTCGTCGACGCGCTCGCGTGAAACCCGCGCGTCGCACCGAACCCGCGCCGCGCATCGCGTCGTCCATCACCACCCGCATCGTCTTCGACGCCCGCGCCGCCCCACATCGGTCGCATCCACGCAACGCGGTCGACGAGTCCAACGCGTCTTTGGTTCACGTTCGTTGGCATCCATTCTCGACTGACGCGTTCATCGAAGCGTTTCATCACATCTGCGCACGCTGACGCCTCGCGCGCGTGCGGCACGACGCGTGAGACGCCGTACCGCGCCGCTGTTCGCGCGGCGGTGCGCATCGTGCGCGAGAGCCAGCGAGCGACGACGACGACGACGACGACGACGACAACGTGTGCCGTCCAGCTCTCTCAACGGTTGTTACCTTGTCGTCTGTCACCCATGGCTGTATTTGGACCAAAATCGCGTTGACTCGACACTGCCGCACCTGTCGATCGCGGTGCGACGACGCGCGTCGACGAGATGGGTGAAAATGATGCATGCGTTCCCGGTTCGACGCGCAACATTGAACCAGCGGCGATGAGAAATCGCACGGATGTGAAGGAGTTGGAGTATTTCATGGAGGATTTGCCGCTGGACAACGACGCGGCTTTGACTGCATCGGGAATCTCGGAAAGTGCAGAGCTTGTGGAGCTTCGAATCGTGAGACAGAGAGGATTAAAGTCAATTGTCGGCGTCGGTGTGTGTTGTAGGTTGCGGAGTTTGATGGTGGCGGAGTGTTCTTTGAAATCTCTGGACGGAGCGGAGGAATGTCGCTGTCTCGAATCGGTGTACGCGCACGGGAACGCGATTGAATGCCTCGATGTTTTCGTTGCTCCACATCGTTTCGAGCGGTTGACAGAGTTGTGGCTGAATGATAATCACATTTCGTGTTTGGACGATTTAAAAAACTTGAGTGGGTTGCGAGCGTTGAATGTGGCAGGGAATCGCCTCATCTCGGTGCCAGACATCGCGCCGAATACATTAAAGTACTTGAATGTGGCTGGTAATCCAATCGAACGTATAGATGACATTGCTGTGCGAGCGCGATTAGAGACATTGACGTGTCGAGACGCCGTGCACGGTGGAGTTCCGTTTAGCCGATCGGACTGTTACCGGTCGTACATCGTCAAATTGCTTCCCAAGTTGCGCTCGTTGGATGAGTGCGAAATATCATCAGAGGAGCGCGCCCGAACGGACGAAGCACACGAAGCACGGGCGCTTCGTTATCGTTTTCATTCGAGTCTCATCAGAGCTGGTTACACGCAGGCAAAAAGGGAAGCAATGGTACAACTCAGACGACTCAGACGCGTTTGCGCAGATGATTTTCTGCGAGAAGAATCAAATGCACGTTTGAATGACATCAAAGACCTTCGCAAACTCATGGTAAAGCTTGAATGGGAGTACCAGATGTGTAACCAGAATGCGTTCGTTGATGTGGAAAAGTTCATCGCGCAAAGCTTCCGCGATGCGGAGATTGTGGCTCACACCATCAAGGAGGAACGCTTTGCGCGCGCAAAGTCGACTCTACAGACGCCAGACATCGATGCGCATTTTCGCAGCTTCTACAGTGTTTTCATCGACGAAGTGGATAGAGTTCGTCAAGCATTGGCAACGCATCGCTGCATCCCCGAGCGCATCGATCTAACACACGAACATCGTAGCGTTAACATTGGAGTGAAGGAGAAGCTGTCATTTGAAGTCGCAAGACAATACGCCGATTCGTACGTCGAAAATGACGCGTCGCAAATGGTAGAAGTTTGTCTAGAAAACGCAAACTTAAACGGGTTTGAATACTCTGACAGACTAAGACTCTTGGATGTAGCCACGCTCAATTACAACTATTTACCGACGATCAAGGATTTCGCTGTATGTCGCCGTTTGCGACACTTATCTCTCGAAGGCAATTCTCACATTTACCTCGAAGGGCTGAGCTTGCTAAGAGAACTGCGAGTGTTGAACTTGCGGGACTGCGGAATTCGGAAACTGTCACATACATGCTTCAAGTCCCTCACTAAACTTGAAATCATCAACCTAGAGGAGAATCGCATCCGTTCTCTCTCCGCATTGGTAAAGTGTCACAATTTGCGAGAAATTTTCGCCGCACACAACGAGTTGAGCTCGACAGCCGATTTAACGTCGTTGGTACGCTTGTCAAATTTGAAAGTACTATCGATTATTGGCACTCCAGTCACATTTTCCAAAGAATATCCCAACTATCTCGTCTTCAAACTCCCACAGCTGCAAATATTGGATGCCGCGATGATTGATGAGGAAACGCGGCAAAATGCCGCAAAGGTGTACACTGGGCGATTGACCGAAGATATGCTACAGCGCGAAGAACCAAACCGTAGTGAACAAATCAATTTGTCTTCACTAGAGCTGACACTTCTAGATCATCACATCGTCAGCTCTCGATTTCAAAGTGTCAAACACTTAAACTTGGAGAAGAATAACCTCAATGATGTTTCCGCTTTACGCGCGTTGCCGCACCTTGAAAAGTTACATTTGCGACACAACCGTATCAACGTCGCTTTCGGGCGGCCGGGTGCATTTGGGAACTTGAAATTTCTAGACCTTAGTTCAAACAATATCTCCTCCTTGGGCACTCTTTGTATATCATCGTGTCGGAATCTCAGGACGCTCTTCCTCTGCAACAATTTTCTAACGCGCTTGGACGGCATCAACCAGCTCAAGTCATTGAAAACTTTAAAGGCAGACCGCAACAAGCTGTGCCGGATGGACGCACAAACATTTGAAGGATGTGATAGGCTTAAATTTGTTTCTTTGCGACGAAATGCGCTACGGACGTTGGGGCATTTATCAACGTTATTTTCTGTGCGGGAACTCCACCTACAGGATAATCACATCGATAACGAGGATGAACTGCGCTGGCTCACGTCGCTCTCAAAATTGAAATCGCTCTCGCTATCAGGAAATGACCTCAATAGCAGCAGCGACATATATCGACAACTGAGCGTCAAGTGCTCTATGAATTTGGCGCGATCTGGTTGTATACTTCACATAAATAAAAACACTACGGTGACTCCTCACTGTGACGTTGGATTGTCTCGGTGAGTGTACTAGCTAGGGCGGCGTACTCCTCCGAAATCCGCGCCAACTCTTGCTGCATCTCTAGAGTCGCTTCTTCAGTGCCCGCGAGAGAATCTCGCAATTCCTCGTTCTCCTCTTCGAGTTCTTGCACGCGTTCAAGAAGCTCGCTACCAGCTCCACCCTCCATCTGACGCATTTGTTGAACGAGCTGCTCGAAATCAGCCTCAACCCGTCGAGTGCGCTCTTCAGCCGCGCGCACTTGTTCACGAACGAGGAGATCATCAGCGCGCTCGGTGTAACCTTGTTCATCGATCAAGCGCCGAGCTTCATTCAATTCTTCGTTCGTTCGCGAAAGCAAGCTGAGTAGCCGAGAATTCTCTTGGCGGAGAATACGCGCTTCCTCTGCAGATGCCTGCGAGACGGGGGACTGCTCACTCTCCAATCTCGCCAAAGATGCTTCAGCCGCCATCGCGCGACGTTCTGTATCTTGAAGCCTCTGCTGCAGGCGAACTGCCTCATTGTTTGCCGGAGGAGCATCATTCATTGCCTCACGAAGCGCATCTCTCGCAATGCTGAGCTCACTGCGGACGCCTTGCAGCTCGGCTCTCGTCTCAGCCTCACGGCGAGCTATAGCGTGCGCTTCCTTTCTGGCGCTAAGAGCTACGTTCTCAGCTGTGTCGAGCTTCCCCTGCATGGCGGAAGCCTCTTCCTGGGCATCCTTGAGAGACTTCGAAAGACGATCGACGTCGCGCGACAGCTCGTCTATTTTCGCCTCAGCGTCGATGAGTGCGCGCGTATTTGGCCTACTTGACGGACTAGACGGAGTAATTCCAGCAGACCCTTCGATAACGCCGCGCAAACGTTCAAGCTCTGTTTCGAACGCCTTGCGCTGTTCATTGAAAGTTTCAACTTGATGCATCAACCCATTGTTCTGCTCTTGTAAAACATTTATGCGTTCACGCAGTACGTCTGAGCCTTGGCTGCCGCCTTCGGCGCCTCCCTGGTTTTCGTTTGTACGCAAAGTAGACACCAAACTCTCTAATTCACGCACGCGATTAGTCTCCAGTTTGAGTTTGTGCTTGAGCGATTCGCTGTCGCCTTGAGCGTCTGTTAAGCGACTGCGAACCACCAACAAGTTGGCTTCGGCCGCCGCCGTTTCTCTTCGAGCCATTTCCTTGGCGCGTTCCATGTCAAACAACATTGCGTTGGACGCCTCAAGCTTTTTCTTCAATCCCTCGATAGAGTCACCTTCGTCCACCTTTGCCTTGGCTGAATTTTCAAGTAGCTGCGTCAAGTTATCCACTTGACATTGATACGCTTGCAAGTCGGAAGCATACGCCTTACTTTCTGCTTCTGCCGCTTTCGCTCTCTCATTCGCTTGCGCGATTCGCGATTCAGACGTTTCAAGCGCAGCTTGCGCCCTTCGCATATCTCTTTCCATGTCATCCAAATCCGCAGCGATTCTTTGATTCTCTGCGTTGAGTTCCTGGTACGCTTTAACCAGGTCGTCGACTTCCTTTTCCTTCGCTTGCGCGTTAGCAGCAGCGCTCGACTGCGCAGATTTGGCTTCCCGCAATTCTGCCCAAGCGTTGTCGCGTTCGCCCAGCGCCTTGACGAGCTCCGCGTTGACCACCTGCTGCTCCTTGGTCATAGCAGCCAAGTCGTCTGATGCGACGCGAAGTTCTTCACGATACTGAGTAGCTTCCATGGCGATATTACGTTCTCTTTCCGACGCGTCATGTACTTGATCCTCAAGCGCGCGAAGGCGCGCGACTGCCGCGTCCCGTGCCTGCGCCGCGCTGTAAATCTTGGCTTCAGCCGTAGCGGCAAGACGCCGCGCTTCCTCGGCAGAGGCGCCTTCACGCATCGCTCTTTCTCGCGCTTCATCCAAGGCCTCCGCCAACGTGTCGGCTTCATCTTGAAGTCGACCGCACTCGTTCTCCAAGACTAAAATCTTTTCAGTCGCAGAGCCTTCAAATCGGCTCTGATCTCTCTTGCTCTCCACCTCTCGCAAGCTGGCATATGCGACTCGAAGCTTCTGCGCCAAGCTCTCTCGCTGGCCGTCCATCTCACTCACGATTGATTTGAGTTGTTCAATTTCATCTGCCCGGCGCGAGGCGAGCTCACGCTGCGTCTCGAGCTCCTGCTCGGCTTCAAAAGCGACGTCGTTAGCAGCATCCGCCGCCGCTCTCGCCGCGTTTTGCGCCGCCACGACGTCTGGTATAGTTCCATTCAACGCCTTGGCTTGTTCGACGTCGCGCAATCGCGCAAGCAGTTTCTCTCGATCTTCCGATAGAAGATTGATGGCGTTTTGAGCTTCGCCCAACAAACTTTCGAGCTCGACTAATCGTTCATCGGATCGTCCACCCACACTCGTCTCGGCAACGCGTTGACCGTAGCTAGTCGCTCTCATTCTCTCCAACTCTGCGATGGCATCATTCCTCTCCATTTCGAACGCCTCAGCGTCTGCAAGTGCGGCAATCTTTGCATCCTGCGCCGCTTTGAGTTGTTTCCTCAGCTTGTGCGCGTCGTCCCCGGAGTTATTTCTAAAAGCTTGCTCGATTTGGTCTCGCTCGGCGCTGACTTTTCGAAGCTCCTCCAGAGCTTCGTGCAGCTCTCGTCGCACAGAAGCCGCATCATCAGGATCATCATCACTCATGCGGGAGACAATCTTTGAACGAGGTGTGACAGAAACGCTCGACAAACGCGTCGCCAACCGCTCAACCTTGTCAAAAAGAGTGACGATGAGCTTGGTCTTCGCGTCGTCGTCGCTCGTCTCCAGCACCTTGACCAACTCTTCCCGAATTTGCGAGCTCTGCAGTTCTTCTCGATTCGCAGCCTTTTGTGCCGCACGGAGCGCATCTCCGAGCACTTTATTCTCATCTCGCGCGTCTTGTAACACCATCAAGATCTACGCGAAACGATGACGATGCATTACACGACGAGCTCGTCCGTCAGTCTGTCTGTCCGTCGCGTTGTACGTAATCCTCGACTCTCTTCCCCAACCACGCGAAATATCCGAACCCGAACCATCGCGCACGCACCTCCTCCATAATCTCTTTCGTCTCCGCATCGTTCGTCGTCGTTCGCACGCGCGACTTCAACGCCTCCATCCTCACGACGAACGCGTGCGGCTGAAGATGAATGCAAAGGGAATGGATCCCAAGGGCAGTTGAAAAATCAAAATCAAATTTAAAAACGCCGCGCGTCCAACAAGCCGGACGGCACGATCAGCGATGGACGTCGATCGGTCGACCGGGACTATTTTCGTGGGCGTTTCCCGTTCGGTCCTTTCGCGTCGGTACCGTCGCGTCGCGGTGCGTCGTCGTCGTCGTCGTCGTTCGGTCGCGGACAAACAAAATGATGTTTTTTTCAAAAATCTTCAATTTAATTTACAGTGTGGTGGTGTCACTTTCAACGCGGCCATGGAATACGAATGGACGTTTGCCGCAAGTGGACGCGCGCGACGCGTTTTCTCGCGACGTGGCCGCGAATCCACGCCTGAGCGACGACGACGGCGGCGTGGACGCGGACGGCGCGCCGTCGGATGCGACGGGCGAGACGGGCGTCTATGGAGAGGGCGTCGGGACCGAGCTTGAGCTCGAGGAGAATGGAGAGGACGGCGGCAAAGGAAACGCCGCGAGGGTCGTGGCCGCGAGACGCGAGGAGCTCGCGGCGAAGCTCGCGACGCCAGAGGGATGACGCATCGATTGCGTCGATGCGAGCAGGGTATGGGAGGTCTCGGAGCTGGGAAGGTGTGAAGACGACGGCGAGTGGCGCGCCGAGGCGGTGGACGAGTTCGTTTACGCGGTGTAGGCCGACGAAACCGGTGGCGTCGGGATCAAAGGCGCTCCAGACGCGTTGGAAGTCGTAGAGGTGAGCTGGGGTGATGACGGCGTCTTCTCGAAGGACGCCAAACGTGACATGGTCGAGTATGGCGGCGACGAAGAGATTGGTGAAGATGTAGCCCATCGCGATGACGTAGGTGACAAAGTACAGGACGGCGCCATCCGGAAAGCCGCAGTCAGATGTCGTCGAGCCGTCGTCGACGCAAAACGGTTCGGTCACCATGAGATCGTACATGTACTGCCGCCACCCCTCTCCGGTGATGACTTGGAAGAGGAGTAGGAATGAGTTGGTGAAGGATTGAAAGTTAGCATCCTTGTTCAACGTTTCGCCATACTTAACGTTTGCGAAGAGTTGCGTTCCGATGCCTGCGTACACGAACATCCAAATCATCATCAAAGCCATGACGCAGAGAATGCTCGGTATTGCAAGCATTAGCGTGTTCGCTAATATCTGGACCGAATACAGGTGACGAATCACTCTGAAGATGCGCAAGAAGCGAAACGGTCTACCGATTTGGTCTCTGATTGAGCCCTTTCTGCTGCACAGCGTCGCCGCGGAACCAGCGGCGATGACGAGCTCGAACACGTTCCACTTTTCTGAGAGTGGCCGCAACACGTTCGGGTACGATGAAACGAGCCGCACGACCGCCTCGAATAAATAGACACCCACGAAGCACAGTTCGCTAGTCGCGCGCACTCTCGCGAAAACAGAGCCGTCGTCTCCGTACTGCTCGCATGCCATAATCACTGCGTTCACGCTCACGCACGCGAGCACGAAGACGCGATAAAATCTGTGATTCAACATTGCGAAACAAACCCGGCGTAATCCAAAGGGCGGCGCAGCCTTGTACCGAATCGGACGCAAAGATGTCGCAACTTTGTTCATGTCGTACCAAAGTTTTTGTCTCTCCGTCAACAGCTTCCTTCCAGAGATGATACCAAACTGATGTATGAAGACTCCTATGATTGTTCTCACCATTAAGAAGGAACCGAAGAGAATAAACGTCACAAAGTAAAACGCTGCGGGCCAGTTGTGCTGAAATTGCGGCTGCAAATCCACGCCCGCCTTATCCATGCCGGAAAACATCACATCGGTCCATCCGTCGAGCGATGCCGTCTCAAACAGAGTCAACATTGCGCTACCGATCCAGTCGAATTCGAACAAGTGTCGTTTCCACTCTCGCATCACCATCTCACCGCTTGCGTCGACGAATGTCCCCACACAGTCTGATTTGCTTGCGACCGATTCGTCGGTGCAGCTGTAAAACGTGCCGCCAAACTCTCGAATACCTAGTACGGCGAATGCGAGAAACAACGCGCCGGTGAGCAAAATGATGGAACCGACACTCGGTAAAGTGATGAACAGCGACTTGACCAAACGTTGCATCGGTTTGACGCGCGTTAATATACGCACCGGCCGCACCGGTGCAGCCATGTTGAACGCTCGATGCCAGTACTTTGTGTACGCGCTCCCCAGAATGAGTGGACACGCGACAATCATTCCGTCGATGAGCAAAACGCCCGCATCGCAGAGGTTCCAAACTCTACTTGCGAATGGCTCTGGTGTCAACAGAAGCCCGCGGGCGACGACATTACCGACGAAATCGATAAAGAAGTAACCGAAGACAGCCATGTTGGCGCAGTCTACGAGTGTTTGATGTTTGTTCTCCTGACCAACTGGCTTTGTCGCCAACACGGCGAATACAGAGATGGCGATGAAGACGTGGCTGACGTACTTGTACAATTTCGAGTTGATGAGTGAAAGAAAAGTTTTCTTGATGCGACCTGCATTTCTGTCGTCGGACATGTACCATGGTAACTTTACCTGCGCGATTGGGACCTCGTGTGCGATCTCTTCGAAAATGAGCTCGACTTCTTTGCGCCCATGGGTTTTCTTCTTCAGGAGCGGCGCCACTACGTTGGGCGCAAGCTCTTTTCTGGATGTTTCACAACCCTTAATGTCTACGAGTTTGGATTCACACACGAGAAAGTCTTCGGTCGAAGCTCGATCGACATTGGAGTCAGCCGTGAATAATTCAGCGAGCGCTTCCTCGGTCCGTTGTCTGACGTTTCTTTCAATCTCTGCTCGTCGACAAAGCCACGGGGAGATGCAATGCGCTCGTTCCTCTGTCCATCTTCTGCCACTCATGGTCAACTTCATCTTGACGCGCGTTCTCTCCATGAAATCTACAAATCTGTGCCGATATAGTGCGGTTTGTACTGCGTGCTGCACGTACTTTTGCGACTGGATAAACATCTTTTCGACGTCTTTGAGTTCTAAATTCTCCAGCACGACGGCGATGACGAGATTGAGAATGACATAATTTACCAAGACGAAAAATGTAATGTAATACGGTATCGCGACGGGCGTGACGCGAACGCCGTGATACATCATGTCTGTCCAGCCTTCACCGGTGCTGGTGACGAACAGCGTCAACATGGCTTGTGGGAAGGTGTCGTAGTTCAACCTCGGCGTGTCGGCGAATTCGGCGTCTCGCCTTGCAAAGATCTGCATTCCAAAGACGGCGTACATGGCGAGCGTCGCCACGTAGAACAAGAGAAGAGAAGCGAGCGATCCCATGGAACGGAAAACACGCGCAATGACGTCGAAACCTCCTTTTTTCTTCATTCCGCCATCCTTCATGAAGAGTCGCAGAATGCGGAACGGGCTCAAATTCACGCCCATACCCCAAATGGTCATCGCGCTCAACCCGGCAATTAACATGTCGAACGCGACGGGCATGTCCTCGTCGTGCAGACCAAATGTGATCAACCGCAGCGAAAATCCTCGACGAGTGACGACGCGCAAGACCGCCTCGACCGCGAACGCGGCGATGAAAAATCCTTCGGCGATTCGCAAGTACTCCTTCTTTTCGCGTTCCAAGTCGAATCGATACATGGACATCAACGCGATGTTGCACACAATCAACGCCTTGACTGCTCTTTCGAAGTATACATTGCTCATGTACTGGCGCAGTCTCTCCCGTTTATTTCGTGCGACGCCACTCGGTACCTCTGTCGGCTCGCTTGACGAATCTGCGAGCAGCAGCTCTTTGTGTTCCATGGCAGCCTCAACCACGCTGGCGAGCGTCTCGCCCGTGCCTCCTCTCAATCTACGCACGAGTCGGCGTATCGATGTTTGGTTTCTAAGTTCTTCGTCTTCTCCACCGGCTGAGCGACTTCGCAACATTTTCTGGTGTTCTCGCCTGAGTCGCAGAAACACTCCGCTCACCGCTGCGACGAACACCGAAACTATAAAGTACGTACCGACGATGATCAACGTGATAAAGTACGCCGCAGACGATTTATACTCTGCGTTGATCATAGCAAACATCACCTCTTGCCAAGACTCAATCGTCACGCACTGAAACATGACGAGCAAAGTTGAGCCAAAGCTGTCGAATGATTGGTACCCGTGCTCTGGATTCCCCACCAACTCGCTGCAAAAGAGCGACGAATTTGAATCGTACACGCCCGGACACACGTATCCCTTGTGACCGAGTTCGTTCGCGGTGTCCCCGCAAAACAATGGCGGATCGCTCACCGCGCTGTAGAACGCGTTCGCGGTGCTCGCCGACGTCGTCTCGACGCATCGTCGACGCAGAGACCCGCCAAAGATGCCCATGCCCATCAACGCGTAAAACACGGCGCACACGACGGTGATCACAGCGACGTCTCGCAAAAGCGGCAACGATTTATGCAGCGACTCGGCTATAAACACCACCGCCGTGGCAAGTTTAAACCGCTTCAGCGCCAGAACGCCGCGAAACAAACGCAACTGCCCGACGCGAACGCGCGCGAGAAGCGACTCGTCGCCTCGCCATCGCGCCGACGCCGACAACCAACTCACCCCGACAATCAACGCATCGAGCTGATTATACACGCTCGCCAAATACGCGTGCTTGTGCCCAAACAACCCCAAGCTAAAAATCCTCGCCGCCGCCTCGACCGAGTACGCGCACAACACCGCGAAATCCGTCGCTCGCAGCGCCCTCGCGGCGCCCCCGTCGTCTTCCTCCTCCCTCGACGCCAACAGCACGAGCGTCACAAAGTGCCCAGCGACGATCGCCAACACCACCGCCTCGGCCCGCTCACCGTGCATCGCTCGAAACACCCATCGCCGCGCCTCGTTCCCCGGGCCGAACACGCCGAGAGACGTCCCCGACAGCGTCGCCCCGGGTCCACACGACGAGGTCAACCGTCGTCCATCCTCTCGTTCGCGTTTCGCCGCCTTGGCCACCGCCGCGCGAAACCGCAGTCGTCCCCGTCCGAACGCGCGCGTCGTCGTCACCGACGCCGACGGCGCGGTGTCCTCGTCCATCCCGTCATCCGCGCGCGCCGACGTTGGAGCCGCGCCCATCCTCACGAACCGAAACGCACTCGATCGCGCGCGCGTCCAAATATAGCCACCCACTGGATTATCGCGCACCTGGAACTCGAACCGTCGCGCCGTGTCTCGCGCATGTATAACTCAAAACCCTAACTAAACCCTGAATGTGGTACAAATCCCATACTAGAGACTGTGTACAACGTGTGTACACGCATCTAACCGTGACCCTTACCTCTATTTTAAGGGTCACGACTCGTCGGTCAATCGGTCAATCGGTCAATCGGTCGAGTACCCGCATCGACGAGATCGCCCTCCTCGACCGTCGACCGAGATCGCGGGC
>Ga0255743_10000780_pt1 | contig 27643 bp, 25 predicted proteins | sample 101ome_19_FD_179950 | JGI IMG/M metagenome (GOLD analysis project Ga0255743, IMG submission 179950) | Coastal salt marsh microbial communities from the Groves Creek Marsh, Skidaway Island, Georgia - 101405AT metaG (version 2) | ecosystem: Environmental > Aquatic > Marine > Intertidal zone >... | reverse complement strand
TCGCCTTCAAATTGACAGTCGGGCGCTTTGGTGCAGCCTGTCAACAGCAGGATCAGTAGCGTCAGGTATCTACCTGTCATAAATCACCTCCACCGCCTCGCCGCCTACCGCTCCCCGCAGTTTTTCGAGCAGCTCGTCACTGGGATCAACGCACCATCGCTCACCCAAGCGAATGATGGCTGACGCTTTTGGCTGGTTGTAATCGAGTGTAATTGGGCAGGTCCCACCACCATCAGCTTCCAGAACTTGACGAAGGGCAAGTTTGAGACCGTTCTCCAGCTCGCTGTAGTTGACCCTAAGCCTTATCTCTCTTACCTGCCCCTGACGGGCATCTTCCAGAGATCTTATTTCCCTCACCCGCATGGAAAGTCCGCCGGTGTAGTCATCGTGCTGAAGGCGACCTTCCAGTAGCACGACACGATCTTTCTCCAGCAGATCTCGGTGATCACTGTAGGCTTCAGCGTAGACAGTACATTCGATTTGCCCCGTGTTGTCATCCAGCTTCACGACCGCCATGACACCACGCTGAGTCTTTATCGTCCTGACGTCGACAATAATGCCCGCCACTGTGGTGCTTGTATCAACCTGTAAATCCCGTATCCGGCGAGGCACGAACTTCCGAAGTTCCTGCTCATATTCCTGAATGGGGTGGCCGCTCAAGAAGCACCCGAGACTTTCCTTTTCCCCATTCAAAACCTCCTTTAACGTCCAGGCGCGGACTCGGCGGTGCTCCCCATAGACGTCGTCTTCGTCACTCGAAGGCGCAACGCTACCAAACAGATCGCTCATCCCCGCTGCGCTGTTGGCAGCGTCCTGTTCTGCCGCGCGCAGCGCGTCGTCCAGCGCGCTAAGTTGTATCCAACGTTCCGCAGAAAATTCATCGAGCGCACCACTTTTTACTAGTGCTTCCAGAGCTCGACGATTGACTTTCTTCGGATCAGTGCGAGCACAAAGATCAAAAAGATCTTTGAAAGGTCCGCCATCCGATCGCGCCGCGATAAGATTTTCAATTGGTCCCTCACCGAGGCCTTTGATCGCTCCCAGACCATAGACAATTTCACCCGAGCCGTTGACCGCAAATGCGTACTGTCCTTCGTTGACCCCGGGGGACTTGAGTACAAGCTTCATCAGGCGGCATTCATCGCGGAACGTCAGCAACTTATCGGTATTGTCCATCTCCGAACTCATCACCGCCGCCATAAACTCCGCCGGATAATGGGTTTTCAACCAAGCGGTCTGGTAAGAGACCAGCGCATAAGCCGCAGAATGAGACTTGTTAAATCCGTAACCCGCAAATTTTTCGACCAAGTCGAAGATTTTCATGGCCAGTTCGGCGTCAACCCCTTTGGAGACCGCCCCCTCTTCAAAAACCGACCGCTGCTTGGCCATTTCTTCCGGTTTCTTTTTACCCATGGCACGCCGGAGTAAATCAGCACCGCCTAGCGTGTAGCCGGCCAATTCCTGGGCGATCTGCATGACCTGCTCCTGATACAGGATGATTCCATAGGTGGGCTGTAATATCGGTTGGAGTGAGGGGTGCTGATACTGCTGATCCGGGTAAGCTAGGGCCTCTCTACCGTGCTTTCGGTTGATGAAATTATCCACCATTCCCGACTGAAGAGGACCGGGGCGAAACAGCGCGACCAGGGCAATGATATCCTCAAAGCTGTCCGGTTGAAGCCGCTTGATAAGGTCTTTCATACCCCGAGATTCCAGCTGAAATACAGCGGTCGTCTCGGCACGCTTGAGTAAGTCAAAGACCGGAGCATCATCCAGAGGGATATTGGCGATATTAAGGGCAGAGTCACCATTGCGCTGAGAGGCGTTGATCATCTCGACAGCCCAGTCAATGATGGTCAGGGTTCTCAGTCCCAGAAAGTCAAACTTGACGAGTCCCGCGTCCTCAACGTCATTCTTATCGTATTGGGTGACGAGGCCACTCCCCTCCTCATCGCAATACAACGGTGAAAAATCGGTCAAACGCGAGGGAGCGATCACCACCCCCCCAGCATGTTTGCCCACATTGCGGGTGATTCCCTCAAGCTGCCGAGCCATGTCCCAGATTTCTTGGGCCGATGTATCTTCTTCCAGCAATCGCCGGAGGGCTTCCTCCTGCTCGAAGGCCTTGTCGAGGGTCATACCTACTTCGAAGGGGATCAGCTTGGACATTTTATCTGCCAGGCCGTAGGGCTTATCCTGAACCCGGGCGACATCTCTCACCACGGCTTTTGCCGCCATGGTGCCAAACGTAATAATCTGGGAAACAGCCTCCTTACCGTAAGTCTGTGCGACGTAGCCAATCACTTCGTCACGCCGCTCCATGCAGAAATCCACGTCAAAATCAGGCATCGAGACCCGCTGTGGATTCAGAAAACGCTCAAACAGCAGGTCGTACTGCAGTGGATCAAGATCGGTAATATCCAACGCATAGGCAACGAGCGAGCCTGCCCCTGACCCTCGGCCAGGCCCCACCGGTATACCCTGCTTTTTGCCCCAGCGTATGAAGTCCATGACGACAAGAAAGTAACCGGGGAATCCCATTTCACTGATGGTCTGGAGCTCAAAGTCCAGCCGATCCCGATATTGTTGACGTGTATCTTCGTCCACAATCTGGAGATCCTCGAATCGACGCACTAACCCCTCGTGGGATTGCCTCGCCAGAAACTCATCAATTGTCATGCCTTCCGGCACGGGAAAATCTGGCAGGTAGGGCTCACCCAGCGGGATCGTGACGCTGCAGCGACGGGCTATTTCAACACTGTTAGCGAGAGCCTCAGGAATGTCGGAGAAGAGCGCCTCCATCTCCTCGGGAGATTTTAGGAATTGCTGCTCCGAGTAAAGCCGAGGGCGACGAGGATCGTCCAAGGTGCGACCGTCTCCAATGCAGACTCTTGCCTCATGGGCTTCGTACTCCTCCTGAGCAAGAAATCGTACATCGTTAGTGGCCACCACCGGGCAATCCAGCTCAGCGGCAAGAACTATAACCTCGTGAATGAAATCCTCTTCATCCGGCCTTCCCGTTCGGTGCAGCTCGAGGTAGAAGCGATCGGGGAAAATTGCCATCCAGTCGGTCAACGCCGCACGCGCTGCGTCTGTGTGCCCGTGGATCAGCAGCTGGCCTACATCCCCCTGACGCCCACCTGAGATAGCAAGAACACCATCGCTAAACTCGGCAATCCAGTCCCGATCAATCCTGGCGGTGCCAAAATACTGCCCCTGCTGCCAGGCCTTAGAGATCAGGCAAATCAAGTTGCGATAGCCAGCGTCATTCATTGCCAACAGGGTCAAATTATGGGGCCTGTCCCTGTCCGATGGATCCTCGAGCAGAAAATCGACGCCCACGATCAACTTAATGCCCGCCGACTGTGCAGCCTTGTAGGCCTTGATGAGGCCGTAAAAATTGGTGAGGTCAGTAATCGCCACGGCAGGCATGTCCATCGCCGCAACCGCTTCCACAAGCTTGGGAATCCTGACGATCCCGTCGCTGAGGGAAAACTCGGTGTGGACGCGTAGATGAACAAAAGCACTCATAGGGCGTACGCTAGCCGACTCAGTCGGCCTTGAGCAAGCGTTTTACCGGACCAAAACTCCGGCGGTGCACGTCCAGCACCCCGTGAGTCGCTAGTGCCTGCAAATGTTCCCGAGTGGGATAACCTTTGTGCTTGGCAAAACCGTATTCGGGATACTGCTCATCAAGCATCGTCAGCTCACCGTCTCGCTGAACCTTAGCGAGAATTGAGGCGGCCCCTATAGCAGGCTCGAGCGCATCCCCCCCAATGATCGGTCGGGCCTCGTAGGTCCACCGTGGCAAGCGGTTACCATCGACCAGAACCAGTTCAGGCTTTACGGCCAGACCCTCAACCGCTCGTTTCATCGCCAACAGTGCAGCTTCGAGGATATTAAGCGCATCGATTTCTTGCACCGATGCGCGGCCTATGGACCAAGCCAGCGCCTGCTCTTTGATTTCTTTAGAAAGTGCCTCCCGACGCAGAGGCGATAGCTTTTTGGAGTCCGCAATTCCCAACGGGACTCTCTCACCGAGAATCACCGCGGCCGCCACTACGTCGCCTGCAAGAGGCCCCCTTCCCACTTCGTCCACACCTGCCACCAACCGATGACTCAGCTCGGCAAACAGATCCGCCACGCGAACTAGCCCGTTAACCCTTCGAGTGCGTCGACCGACCGCTGGGGAAAGCCGCCGCCAATCATGGCTGCCAATTCGTCAAAATACGGGACTTGCTCAAGATCACCACGCTCAAGGGCGTTCTCGACGGCGGCTGCCAGCGCGTCAGGGGTCGCCGCATCCTGCAACAGCTCTGGCACCAGTGCCCGCCCAGCCAGCACATTGGGTAACCCCACAAAGTGCGTAATCGCAAGGCGCGAAAGTATCTGCCAGGATAACCAGTGCATGCGATAGGCGATCACCATCGGCTTTCTGAGCAGCATCGCCTCAAGAGTGGCTGTACCCGACGCCAACAGAACCACATCGGCCATCGCCATAATCTCCCGTCCCTGGCCCTGCACAACCCTCACCGGCAGATCTGTGCCCTGCAGAGCTGCGTCGATCTGCCGCTCCCTATCTTGATTGGCCGCAGGAATAATAAATCTAAGCGTAGGATCTACCCCGTGCAAACGCTTGATAGTCTCAACGTAGATCGGCATCAAAGCCGCGATTTCACCCTCGCGGCTTCCCGGCAGAACCGCCAACACCCTCGCCTGCTGCTCTACACCGAGTTGCTGACGGATTAGAAATGGATCAGGAAGCGCGGCAAGTTCCTCTACCAAGGGGTGACCCACACAGGTAGCGGGAATTCCAGCCTCCTCATAGACTGAAACCTCGAACGGCAACAGGCAGAGCATTAAATCCACAGACTTTGCGATACGCTTTACGCGGCCTGCTCGCCACGCCCAGACGGAAGGACTCACGAGGTGCGCGGTCTTCAACCCCCCCCGGCGCAACCGTGATTCAACGCCAAGATTGAAATCGGGACTATCGATGCCAAGAAAGCAATCGGGGCGCTGACGCAGTTGTTGCTCACAAAGATCCCGACGTATGCGAAGTAACTCAGGCAATCGCTTCATGGGCTCTACAATGCCAAAGACTGACAGCCGATCCATGGGGTGTAGAGACTGCAGGCCCTGCTCCTCGAGGCGGGATCCCCCGATACCTGACAAACTCAGCCCGTTACCGAGCCGGGCTCTCAGCTCGCGGGCAACAGCAGCCCCGAGTATATCTCCCGAGGTCTCTCCCGCCGCGATTCCAATGTGCAAGGAAGTCCCGGACACCTCAACGGACAATGCCACGCTCTGAGGCGTGAAGGCTATCCACCAACGGCTGGACTTCGGGCGTTTCCTTAGCCATTCCCTCTAGACGCTGAACCGCTGCATCAAGAGTCAGGCCTTGCCGGTAGATGATTTTATACGCTCGGCGTAATTCGGCGATGGCATGGGGGTCGAACCCCCGGCGTCGCAATCCCTCGGCATTTATCGTCTTGGCCTGCGCCGGCGATCCCGCCACCGTCACATACGCCGGCACGTCTTTGCCTATGCTGGTTCCCATACCACTAAAGCTGTGGGCACCGATCTTGCAAAACTGATGAACCAGCGTGTAGCCGCTGAGGATTGCCCAGTCACCGACGATAACGTGTCCAGCTAATGCGGTGTTGTTTACCAGAATGGTGTGGTCGCCCACCACGCTATCGTGACCGATATGGACATACGCCATGATCAAATTGTGGCGGCCTATCTCGGTGAGGGATTTATCCTGTACGGTGCCCCGGTGGATAGTGACGTTCTCCCGGATAATGTTGTCATCACCAATGCGTAACTCAGTGGGTTCGTCACGGTATTTGAGGTCGGGCGTTGCCTCCCCAATCGAAGAGAATTGGTAAATATGATTGCGGGCGCCAATTGTGGTGGGCCCCTTAACCACCACATGTGATTCGATCACCGTTTCATCACCGACAGTCACCTCTGGCCCAATAATAGAGTAAGGACCGATCGTCGCCGAGTCGGCTATTTGCGCCGAAGAATCAACAATGGCTGTTGGATGGATCACCGATTATCGATCCGCGCACAAAATAGTGGCTGACGCGCAGATATTTCCCTCTACCTCAGCGCGCACGGCAAACTTCCAGATGCCTCGCCGCTCGCTGACAATTTCCGCGTGCAAATGGACACGATCCCCGGGAACGCAGGGACGCTTGAAGCGCAGGTTATCTACCCCAACCAAGTAGTAAATAGAACCATCTGCCGGGGTTTTACCCATCGATTTAAAACCCAGAATACCGGCTGCCTGCGCCATTGCCTCCACGAGCAGTACACCGGGAAACACCGGGTTATCCGGGAAGTGACCATCGAAAAAAGGTTCGTTAATGCTCAGGTTTTTATAGGCTTCTATCCGTTTACCGAGTTCGATATCAATTACACGATCGACCAACAGGAAGGGGTAGCGATGAGGCAGATGCTCGCGAATTGCGTCGATATCCATAATCACAAGAGTGTCTCCTCAATCGGGATTGGTCGATTCCATCAGACTGGCAAGCTTTTTCTCAAGTTGAGCCACTCGCTTGGCCATTTGAGCAAGTTGCTCAAAGCGCACCGCATTTTTGCTCCAGTCTCGATGCGGTTGGATCGGCGTACCCGAGGCATAAACACCGGGTTCAGCGATAGATCGCGTGACTCGCCCCTGCCCGTTAATGTGAACATTGTCTCCGATGGTAAGATGATCACTCACGCCAACCATCCCAGCCAGTGTGCAATCCCTGCCGATCGTAGTGCTACCGGCTATTCCCGTGCAGGCAGCTATCCCGGTACGCTCACCTATCCGGACGTTGTGAGCAATATGAATCTGATTATCGAGGATCACATGATCCTCCAGCACCGTGTTGCCCAAGGCACCGCGGTCGATTGTTGTACCCGCCCCTATTTCCACATGATTTCCGATGATCACTCCACCTAGCTGGAGGATCTTCTCCCATCGGGCCTCTCCGGGCGCGAAACCAAAGCCATCGGCACCAATCACGGCGTTGGCGTGAAGGGTGCAAGCATCTCCGATGGTCACGCCGTGGTAAAGGACCACGCCGGGATATATTCGCGTGCCTTCCCCCACCGAACTGCCGGCCCCAATATGTACGCCTGCTCCGACCAGCGTATCGGAACCAATAGAGGCGCCGGCCTCAATGACCGCATAGGGACCAACGGTGACACCAGTTCCCAAAGTAGCGCTCTCGTGAACCAATGACGTTGGATGAATAGTCCCGGTAGGTACCGGGCGGTTATCAAACAGGTGAGTCGCGCGAGCGTAGTGAAGGTAGGGCCTATCGCTTAGCAGGCACGCCCCAGACCAACTTGATGCCCAATCAGGATGCAAAATAACAGCACCTGCCTGTGAGTCCGAAAGCTGCGGGAGATACTTCGATTGGGACACAAAACTGAGCTCGTTGGAGACTGCTTGCTCAAGGGGCGCTATGCCCACAATCTCCAATGCCGGATCACCCCTGAGCTCCAACGCCAAGGCGCTGGCGATGTCACCCAGTGTTGTCATGGGGCAGCCCTTACCCCTCAGCAGGCAACTGGTTTAGTTTGTCAGTTACCTTGGCGGTGATGCTGTATCCTAGGTCAGCGTGGATCACGGTTTGCTGCTGTAACAGCAAACCTATTTGCTCGGTCGCAATAATGTCGCGCAAGACCTCACGCGCTTTAGGCGCCAACTCCTGAAAAACAAGTTGTGCGTTTTGTTGCTGCATCGATTGGAGTTTCTTGCCCACGTACTCGAGATCAGCATTTTTGCTCGCTACCTTTTGCCGAGCAGCTACTTTCTGATCTTCACTCATTGCGGCCTGATCACGCTGAAAATCCTGCGCCAGTTTTTCAAGCTCTGTGCGCAGACTTTCAAATTCTTCCCTGTCTGCTTTGAAGTCCTCGTTCTCTTCAAACTCAGCCAGCCGCTGCTGGGCAAAGTCTGTCTGAAGGATAGCTTCCTCTAAATTCACAACCGCAATACGACCTTGGGCAGAAGCCAACAGTGGCAACATGGTACATGCCACAAGAACCATCAGCTTTGACACTACTTTCACGGGAACCTCCGTAACTTGATAATTAAAAACTTCGTCCCAGCGTAAACTGGAATACTTCTCTTTCATCGATCGGACTGGCGTTTAGTGGCTTCGCCAAACTGAAGGTAAGGGGTCCGAATCCCGATAACCACGTAACGCCTATTCCCACAGAGTACCGCAGCTCTCCCGCGTCAACATCAAAACAATTCACCTGATTACTGCGGCATTCGGTATTGAAAACATTGCCAACATCGAAGAAGAAGGCCGATCGGAGCGAACTGCGATCCTTGATAAATGGCATGGGGAACAGAATCTCTGCGCTCCCCTCTGCAAGCACGTTGCCTCCAAAGGGATCGGGCTCTGTGTAAACCGGCTGAACAACGACCTTGCCCGTCGTAGGGTCGACCACGTAACCGTACTGCCGGCCATCAGGTCCGCCAACCTGTGTGGGTCTGCCAGCCTCATCGATCGCAGTGATAGGCTGGTTACCAACGTACAACAGGGGCGGCGTACTGCGCGGACCAAGGGTATTGGTCTCAAATCCCCGGACAGAGCCAAATCCGCCCGCAAAGAAGTGCTCATAAAACGGTAGTTCAGTGGTGTCACCATAGCCGCCGCCGTATCCAAGCTCGCCACGGAGGTGAAGGGTAAATTCCCGCCAGATGGGAAGGTAGATCTCGCCGCGATAAGTTAACTTGTAAAACTCCAGATCCGAGAACGGCATTGACACTTCAAGAGCCACCGACTGGGAGGCACCACGAGTCGCCAACTGCCCTCGGTTCAAGGTCGATTGAAGCCAGGAACCCGTTAAGGAATAATTCAAGTACTGATCCCCGTTCAGATCGAGGAAACCCGCCTGACCGGGCAATGTAAGCGCTGTAATCGGGAGCTCGGTGATGGGACGCAGCTCCTCAGGCATGGAATACGAGCCATCAGCCTGAAGCGTGGTCTCGTACCAATTCTGAATGGCAGGGTCGAGACGTGGGCTCGCCTTTATCTCCTGAACGGCATACTGCCCCGCCGTAATCTTTGTATCAGTGATTCCAAAGGAAAAACCCAATCGCTGAGTTTCACTGATCGGATACCCAAAGTTCATGTTCGCACCCACGGTATCCGTGGTGTAACTGGCCACATTGATCTCTGACAGGTCTGTCTTGCGATAAAAAACACTCCAGCCCCGACTCACACCGTCCTCCGTAAAGTATGGATTCGTGTAGTTGAGACTGATGACATCCTGGTACCGGGATGAATTGAGGTTGATGCCTACTCGTCGTCCGGTTCCCAGGAAGTTGTTCTGCTGGAGGTTCAAGCCCAGAATGAGCCCGGCGTCCTGCGCGTAACCGATAGACCCACCGATTGATCCAAAGGACTGCTCTTCCACAGTATATTCAACATCGATCAAATCGTCGTAACCAGCCACTTCCTTGGTTTCAACTTCCGTGGTCTTGAAGAAGCCCAGCCGCTGCAGACGAATGCGGCCCTGCTCGATGGAGGCTGCTGACGCCGGTGCCGACTCCATTTGACGCATCTCACGACGCAATACATCGTCGGCGGTACTCATATTTCCCTCGAACTCGATCCGACGAACGTAAGTTCTCTTACCGGGATCAACAAAGAACTTTACCTCCACCGAGTTGCTGTCATCCACCACCTCGGGAATTCCCGTTACCTTGGCAAAGTTGTATCCCTCGTTACCCAAACGCCGGGTCAGATACTCCTCGGTCGTAGTGACCAGCTGCTGCGAGTAAATCTGCCCTTCGCGCACCAGCAAGAAGCGCTCAAGGTCTTCTGCAGGAAGCACCAGATCTCCAGAGAGCCCGACATCGGAAACGGTAAATCGCTCACCCTCGGTCACATTAGCCGTGATGTAGACCGCTTCCATACTTGGCGATACCGCGATCTGTGTGGAATCGATAACGAACTCCAAATAACCGCGGTCCAAGTAGTAGGAACTTAACTTCTCCAGATCCGAGGTCAGCTTCTCCTTGGAGTATTTGTCATCGCTGGTAAAGAAGGACAGCCAACCGGTCGTCTTCAGCTCAAAAATGTCCTGTAAATCCTCATCCGAATAAACACTATTGCCCACCACGTTAATGTGCTTGATCGTCGCCACCGTTCCCTCATTGACATCGATGGCAATCGACACCCTGTTCCTGGGCTCGGGGATAACTTCGGTATCAATCCGCGCATCATAGCGGCCCTGAAGGACATACTGACGTTGTAGCTCGAGCTGCATGCCCTCGAGAGTAGACCGCTGAAAAACATTACCCACCGCAAGCCCTGCACCTTTAAGACCGTCAAGGAGCGCATCGGTCTCAATCGCCTTGTTACCGTCAATGGTGATTTCGCTGATGCTTGGGCGCTCAGCCACCGTGATAACCAGAACGCTGCCATCACGACCAATGGCGATGTCGTCGAAATTACCCGTGGCAAAGAGATTTTTTGCCGCAGCCCTCACCGCATAGGTATCCGCTACGTCTCCCACCCCTACAGGCAAGGCCGCAAAAACGCTGCCGGGAGAGATCCGCTGAAGCCCTTCTACGCGAATGTCAGCGATGGTGAACGGCCCCTCTTGACCCACCGCCGACATAACGACTGCGCAGGCCAGGACACTGGACATCACAATCTTCATCAGCACGGACTTAAAGTGATCAAAAGGCTGCATGAAAAGCCATCTCTCCCAAAGTTTTTATTGATCGCTGCTGGAATACAAACAGGCTTCCACAGCCGGCGACGGCGATATTCGTCCATGCCGGACATGGCAAATACCGACGCTCCGCGCCAGCTTCTCGAACATCACAGGCGGGCCACATCATTATACAGGGCAAACGCCATTAAACTCAGCACCATTGCGAAACCCAGCTGATAGCCAAAGGCCTGTATGCGCTCGGGAACTGCGCGACCGCTGATAGCCTCGATACCGTAAAAAAGCAGATGCCCGCCGTCGAGCACCGGGATGGGTAGCAAGTTGAGTGCTCCGAGAGACACGCTCAGCAGCGCCAGAAAACCAAACCAGGACCACAGCCCACTCTCGGCTGAAGAGGCGGCGATTTTGGCAATGGTGATGGGGCCCGACAGGTTATCCGGGGAAATCAACCCTTTCACCATTTTGACCATCGACTCAAAGGTAAACAGCGTCAAATCCAGGGTTCTTACGACGGCGGCCTTTAGGGCCTCCAGAGGGCCCCTGTCGAAACGACGAACACGCTCCTCCGGGAAAGCCGGTATGCGCACACTCATTCCAACAGAGCCAATATCACCCCCCTCGAGGCTCCGGCGTTCGGGCACCACCTTAATCGGAAGGCGCAATCCATCTCTAATGATTGTCGCGACTAGGGGGACTTCCGGCCTGCTCCTGACATAGTCGACCCAGTCAGCCCATTCACCGATTTTTTCTTCGTCTGCGGCGACAATTTCATCTCCCGATAGAAACCCAGCTCGCTCTGCTGGCCCCTCTGGCGTTACCTCATCGACAACCGCAAGAATCACCGGCATTTCCAAGGTGATCCCAAGGCCATCGAGTGGATCTGGGTTTTCAACGCCTGCTAACCACCGGTTAATGGGGGCAGTGGAGCTATAGACCACTTCTGAACCCGGGTAACGGGCCGCTATTTCGATGTCACCGGTATCCCCGAGGCGCTCCAAAAGACGGAAGCTGAGCGCATTGACTGTCGGGGTCTCTCGCCCATCAACCGACACAATTTCCTGACCGGTCTCAAGGCCAGCAAAGTAGGCGGGGGTATCAGGTTCCACCCGGTCAATCACGGGCAACAAACCACTCTCACCCCGCAAGAACAGGGCCCAGAAAACCAGTACGGCCAGCAGAAAGTTGGCCAATGGGCCGGCGCTAACAATGGCGATTCGCTTCCAGACGGATTGACGATTGAAGGCAGCGGCTCGTTCCGAGGGGTCCACGTCACCCTCTCGCTCATCCAGCATCTTGACATAGCCGCCCAGCGGTATGGCCGCAATGGTGTACTCGGTTCCGTGACGATCGGTGGTTTGCCAGATGGCTTTACCGAATCCAATAGAGAATCGCAGCACCTTGACACCGCAGCGCCTGGCCACCCAAAAATGTCCATACTCGTGAAAGGCTACAAGCACACCCAGAGTAAAAAGCGCGATCACAATAGTTTGGATTAAAGCCATCCCTAATCTCCTATCCCGCTCTCGGCCATTGACATCTGCGCCACCATTTCCGACGCCTGACGGCGTGATTCGCTATCCAGAGCTTCGACCGCCGAGAGATCGGATGGTTCAGCCAGTCTGACTGAATCGAGGGTTTTCTCAATGACTTGGTCAATACCGGTAAACCTGATTTGCCGCTGTAAAAACGCGGCTACCGCGACCTCATTTGCTGCGTTAAGGACGCACATGCCCCCCGGTAGAGCAATAGCCTCCATCGCCAGGCGCAGGCACGGAAAGGCATCGAGATCAGGAGCCAAAAAATCGAGTTGCCCCGCTGCCACCAAGTCCAGAGGATCCACTGCTGCGTCGATCCGGTCAGGCCATGCAAGACCAAAGGCAATAGGCGTACGCATATCAGGGTTTCCGAGCTGCGCTAAAACGGAACCATCGGTATACCGAATCATCGAGTGAACAATACTCTGGGGATGAATGACGACCTCAACTTGTGAAGGCGTCCTTGAAAACAACCAGCAGGCCTCCGCAAGCTCCAAACCTTTGTTCAACAGTGTTGCCGAATCAACCGAGATCTTAGGCCCCATCGACCAGTTTGGATGATCGCAGGCTTGTTCCGGAGTTACCTCATGTAACTGCTCCCGCAGCTGACCCCGAAAGGGCCCACCAGATGCGGTCAGGATGATTTTCTCCACCGCATCCATTGTTGGCCTGGCAAATTCGTCACTTGGCAAGCACTGGAACATGGCGTTGTGCTCACTGTCGATGGGCAGCAGCACGGCGCCCCCGCGCTTAACAGCATCGATAAATACCGAGCCGGCGCTTACCAACGCTTCCTTGTTGGCCAGTAGCAAACGCTTCCCTGCCTCGGCCGCCGCCAGCGCCGGTCTCAACCCAGCGAAACCGACAATGGCTGCCATCACAATGTCGATTTCGGGGTGCTCAGCCACCTCGACCATGGCGGCTTCGCCTGATCTGACCTCGGTGACTCCACTCGCTGGCAACTTGTCTTTAAGGGCCTGTGCTGCATCAGCGCATCCCATTACCGCGATCTTGGGGCTGTGGCGGGCAACGAGCTCGCACATCTCATCCACTGAGCGGTTAGCCGCGAGGGCAAAGACCTCAAAGCGATCGGGATGACGACCAATCACATCAAGGGTATTGAGACCAATAGAGCCAGTAGCTCCCAGAATAACGACCCGTTGCATGATTCAGTAGCCCATGAGGATCAGGCCGAGAGCGAAGACTGGCGCGGCGCCGCATAAGCTGTCGAGACGATCCAACACGCCACCGTGACCAGGTAGCAGCACCCCTGAGTCCTTCACACCACCAATGCGTTTGACCATGCTTACCGTTAAGTCCCCCAATACCGAGGCACCAGCAAAGGCCAATCCGAGAACAAAAATGGAGGGAAGAGCGAGGTGGGAAAGGCTCAAAGGTAACAGGGAAGCAATAACTCCAGTAACTACCATGACCCCGAGCACCCCTCCCCACAAACCCTCCCAGGTTTTCCCGGGACTGACCGCGGGGGCAAGCTTGTGTGCGCCCCATTTCTTCCCAACAAAAAAAGCACTTACGTCAGCCGTCGCCACGCCTAACACCAAAACCACCATCAGAACGGGGCCGTACGGTAACGTGAGAAGGAACACCGATGACAGCCATGTGGCAGAGAGGATTAACCACCCCATCATCGTGCGCACGAAGGGACTGCGCCACAGCCACGTAGATCTGGGGTAGCTCTCTACCAATAACATAGCGACAGACCAGAAGAAGCAGGCCACGCCAAGCCAGGGCTGGATCAAAGCGCGGGCTGGATCATCCCCGAGTTCACACAAAAACCACAGAGAGGCCATGGCACAGAACAAGATCAAACTGTAAAGCCAACGCAACACCGGAGCCGACCATCCCGCCAGAGCCGCCCACTCCCAAGCTGCCGCCATGGAAATAAGGGCAAACAACAGTGCCAACCAATTCATGTTCAGGAATGCAATGCTGGCTAGAAAGACGCCAGCGAGAATGACCGCCGTGATAATACGCTGGCGAAGCACCTCAGTCGCTCTCCCCCACAGGCGTGAGCGAGGACATCAAATCCGCTATGTTTCTTGCGCCAAAGCGTCGCTCCCGGGCACCGAATTCGGCGATCGCGGCATCGAGCTCCGCGGCGTCAAACGCTGGCCAAAAAACATCCGTAAAGACCAGTTCAGCATAGCCCAGTTGCCAAAGCAGGAAATTGGACACCCTGTAATCGCCACCGGTGCGAATACATAGGTCTAAAGCTGGCTCACCTGCGAGAGATAGTTCCTGCTCAACATCATGCTCTGTAAGTTTCGAAGCCTCCAGATCCCCGCTCGCAATTTTTGTCGCGACCCGCTGTAATGCATTTGTAATATCCCAGTGGCCACCATAATCCACCGCCAATACCAGCGTTCCCCCGGTGTTATTCTCAGTCATCCCCTCACAACGCTCCATCAGGCGACAGAGTCTGGGACTAAACCGGTCGCGGCGCCCAATAAACTTGAGTCTGATATTGTCTTCGTTGAGTTTATCGGTTTCCCGTCTCAGGTAGCGTGAAAATAAAGCGAGCAGAGCCCGGACCTCTGGCTCGGGACGACCCCAATTCTCACTACTAAACGCGAACAGGGTGAGCACTTCCACACCACGCGCCTGACAGGCCTCCAATGCGGCGCGAACCGCTTCAACACCCGCCCTATGCCCGGCGGTTACGGAAAGTCCTCGCTGTTTCGCCCAGCGGCTGTTGCCATCCATGATGATGGCGACGTGGCGCGGGATAGCACCGGGTGCTGTGGGTAGATTGCTAGAGGGAGCGTTCATAACTGGTTTGAGGGAAGCGCCTGCTTCAAATTTCCATCAGGTCGGCTTCTTTTACAGCAAGAGCATCTTCAACCTTTGCGATAAAACTATCTGTCAGCTTTTGGATGAGATCTTGGCCACGACGATCATCATCCTCGGAGATCTCCTTGTCCTTGACCAGTTCCTTCAAAAGGCTGTTGGCGTCGCGACGGGCATTCCGAATAGACACGCGCGCCGCCTCGGCCTCCGCTCTGGCTTGCTTGATGTAGCCTTTTCGAGTCTCCTCGGTAAGCATTGGCATAGGAATACGGATTACATCGCCGGCCGTTGCGGGGTTCAGGCCCAAATCAGATTTCATTATCGCCTTTTCAATCGTCGGGGTCATACTTTTGTCGAAGGCCGTGACGGCCAGCGTTCGCGCGTCCTCAACATTGATATTTGCCAGCTGGTTTAGTGGCGTTTCGGCTCCGTAATACTCAGCGCGCACCCCATCCAACAAGCTAGGATGGGCTCTTCCAGTCCTGATTTTATTAAAATTGTGCGACAGGGCTTCGAGGGACTTTTCCATGCGCTGCTGCGCATCCTGTTTGATATCGTCAATCATTACCTTTTGTCCATTTGCTGGCGAAAAAAATCCACCTCTTATCTGATTAAAGTGCCCTCTGAACCACCCCGCACGATGCTTAACAGGGCTCCACGCTCGGCCATATCGAACACCCTGACCGGTAAATTGTGATCCCGACAGAGGCAAATCGCAGTAAGATCCATCACCTCAAGCTTCTTGTCCAAGACCTCGTCAAAGGTCAGTTCCTCGAATCGCTTTGCGCTTTTGTCTTTCATCGGATCGGCGCTGTAGACGCCATCAACCTTGGTCGCTTTTAAAACGAGGTTTGCGTCGATTTCTATCCCCCGCAAACAGGCCGCTGAATCAGTGGTAAAAAAAGGATTGCCAGTACCTGCTGAAAAGATAACGACATCGCCATTGCTGAGAGCCCGGATCGCCTTTCGTCTGTCGTAGTGGTCGACCACCCCACTCATGGGTATTGAAGACATCACCTGCGTCGCTATGTTGGAGCGCTCGAGGGCGTCGCGCATGGCCAAGGCATTCATCACTGTGGCAAGCATACCCATATGGTCCCCGGTAACTCTATCAAGCCCTGCTTCCTGCAGCGCCTTGCCACGGAACAAATTTCCGCCACCCACGACGAGCCCAACTTGCACACCGATACCCACGAGCTGCCCTACTTCGAGGGCAAGCTGGTCAAGGACTTTGGGGTCAATGCCAAACGCCTCATCGCCCGTCAGGGCCTCACCGCTGAGCTTTAGTAGGATGCGCTTGTATACTTTTTCTTTCACGGCCCAACCTCTATTTTCCAGAGCGGCATACTACCGGAATCCTCCAGCCCACGTCAGGCGACAAAGGAGCAAATTCGGCGATTGATCGGCATTTTGCCTATAAAAAACGGGGCGCGCGCCCCGTTTTCACTCAACCCCAATGCCGAATCCAAGTTAGCCGTTTAGCTGGGCTGCGACTTCATCGGCAAAATCGACCTTCTCCACCTCGATTCCTTCACCAACCTCGAAACGGGAAAAGGAAATTACCTCTGCACCCGCGGCCTTGACCAACTTGCCAACCGTGGTATCCGGATCCTTGACGAAGGCCTGCTCGGTCAGACTGTTTTCAGACAGGTACTTTTTGATCCGCCCATCAATCATTTTTTCAATGATTTCCGCTGGCTTGCCCGATTCCTGAGCCTGAGCGGTAAAAATATCGCGCTCTTTGTCAATCATCTCCTGAGGCATATGCTCGGGAGACACGACCTGGGGATTGACTGCCGCCACGTGCATGGCAACGTCCCTCGCCAAATCTTGATCACCACCTTTAAGCTCGACAAGAACGGCGATTCGTTTGTTACCGTGAACGTATCCTCCGAGAACGCCATCGCCATCAACCACCACCGCTCTGCGTATGCCTATATTCTCACCAATTTTTTGCACCAGCGCCTCACGGGCCTCTTCAATGGCTCCCGACTTCAGCGCCTCAACGTCATCGGAGCGGCTGTCGAATACAGAATCGGTGACCTGCCCTACAAAGGCAAGAAAGTTCTCATCCCGAGCCACAAAATCAGTCTCGCTGTTGACCTCGACCAAAATTCCGTAGCCGCCGTCTTCAGCAATTCGCATGGAAACGACACCATCAGCAGCGATTCGACCTGCCTTCTTTGCCGCTTTCATGCCGCTGGACTTACGCAATGCCTCAATGGCCGCTTCGACGTCGTTGCCGGCTTCTGCCAATGCCTTTTTGCATTCCAGCAGACCAAGGCCAGTGCGCTCACGCAACTCTTTCACCAATGCTGCAGACATATTTAATTCCTCACTGGGTAAAGGCTCTGGCGCCACACCCTGTTTAGACGGACATTTCCGCCTTGGTTAATGGGGAAGTGCCGCGAGGATCGCGGCACTAAACTCTAGGCGCCCGGGGCTGCCTCTTCAGCTGCAGGCGCCTCATCTGCAGGAGGTGCTGGCTCCGCAACGGGCGTCTCTTCTGCAGCAGGCGCTTCGGTCGCCTTAACCTCAACAAACTCGTCTACCGCCGCTACCTCACCACGCTCGGCCTTGCCCTCAAGCACTGCATCCGCAACAGCTTTGACATAAAGTTTGATAGCGCGAATAGCATCATCATTACCAGGGATGATGAAATCAATTCCATCAGGGTTGCTGTTGGTGTCGACGATGCCGATGACGGGGATGCCCAACTTATTGGCTTCCGTAACCGCAATCCGCTCGTGATCTACATCCACCACGAAAAGGGCATCTGGAAGTCCCGCCATTTCTTTGATGCCGCCAACAGAGCGCTCAAGTTTGTCCTTTACGCGAGTACGCATCAGCGCTTCTTTCTTGGTAAGTCGCGCAAAGGTGCCATCCGCTTCCTGCTCTTCAAGCTCACGCAAACGCTTTATCGATGCCCGGACAGTCTTGTAGTTGGTTAGCATGCCGCCCAACCAGCGGTGGCTCACGTAGGGCATGCCACAGCGCTCGGCCTGCTCCTGAACAATCTTTCCTGCCGCACGCTTGGTCCCAACGAACATGATGTTGTTCTTGTTGCTCGCCAAACGCTTCACATAATCCAGCGCTTCATTGAAGGCCGGCACAGTGTGTTCAAGGTTAATAATGTGGATCTTGTTGCGAGCCCCAAAGATGTACTGATCCATCTTGGGGTTCCAGAAGCGGGTCTGGTGCCCGAAGTGTGCGCCTGCTTGTAACAGGTCGCGCATGCTTACCTGCGTCATGATTAATTCCTTGTTTGGGTTACCCTTCCGATCACCCCCTGGGTCCAACTGACAATGCCAGCACCCGGCCCAGGTGACACGGTGATCGTGCGTCGTTAGTTCGCGCCTGAACGCACCGGTTCAGACACGTGTTCCCGGTGGCATCAGAGCCACGGGCGCGCTTTATACCACATGCCTGTCAAAGACTAAAGCCCCCGCAGACAGCGCTTCTAGGTTCCGCTACAATCCCCGGCTCTGGTTATTTGAAGATATCTCCATGTCGGTGAAACCCAAAACTCAAGAGCAAATCGAGGGGATGCGCGTGGCTGGGCGTCTCGCGGCAGAGGTTCTAGAGATGATTGAACCTCTGGTCGAGGTGGGCATGACCACCGCCGAGCTCGACAAACTGTGCCACGACTATATTGTCGACGTGCAGCAGGCCATCCCCGCCCCGCTGAACTACCACGGATTCCCCAAATCCATCTGCACCTCTGTCAACGATGTTATTTGCCACGGCATCCCCTCAGACACCAAAAAATTGAGAAATGGGGACATCATTAATATCGACGTGACCGTCATAAAGGATGGATGGCACGGCGACACCAGCATCATGGTAGGGGTTGGCGATGTAGCTCCTCATGCTGAGCGCTTGATGCGGGTCACTCAGGAGTGCCTGTACCTCGCCCTAGAGGTGGTCAAACCCGGCGCCACTCTTGGTGACATCGGGCATGTAATCCAGAAACATGCGGAGGGTCACTACTATTCGGTAGTTCGCGAGTACTGCGGCCACGGCATCGGCCAGATTTTTCATGAGGCGCCCCAGATATTGCACTACGGCTCCCCCGGGCAAGGGCTTGAACTGATTGAGGGCATGACCTTCACCATTGAACCGATGATCAATGCGGGCAAACGCCACACCAAGTTAAACACGAAGGATGGGTGGACAGTGACCACCAGAGACGGTCGACTGTCAGCACAGTGGGAACATACCCTCGTAGTCACTGCTGACGGCTGCGAGGTGCTGACCCGCCGCCAAAGTGAAACGCTTCCCTGTTAGATGCCTGGCACCCCCCTACAAGTAAACGCGGCGATTAAGGACACCGGCAATCCAACAAGAGACTGCCAGCTGTTCCTGAATACCGTGACCGAAGAGCTTGGTAGGGAATTTCACCCGACCAAACCCATTTGGCCCCTGTTAGCCGCCCGTGCCGACGCCGTGGATCAACTCATTCGGAACCTCTGGTCTCGCGCCGGGCTAGAGGATCTAGGGCTCGGTATTTTTGCCGTGGGAGGGTATGGCAGGGGCGAACTCTACCCCCAATCAGACATAGATCTACTTGTGCTCACCGAGGGTGATACCGACACGGATACAGGAGAGCGGCTAACAGGACTGATGCAGCAGCTCTGGGATATCGGTCTCACGGTAGGATCGAGCGTACGCTCTGTTGACGAATGCGCCGAACTCGCCGCAAACGATCTCACTATTTTCACCACCCTGATCGAAGCGAGGCCGATCGTTGGGGACACTGACCTGCTGCCGATCTTAAACAACAAGGTAGGGCCCGCTTCCATGTGGGATAGCAAATCCTTTTACCTTGCCAAGCTTGCCGAAACCAACGAACGTCATGACAAATTTGCCAATACTGAGAACAACCTCGAGCCCCATGTAAAAAACGGACCGGGGGGCCTCCGGGATATTCAGGTGATTGGCTGGATTGCCACCCGTCATTACGGGATCTCACTGGAAGCCCTTGATGAGGTGGATTACCTGAACCCCGATGAAAAGCGCATGCTCGAGGCTGGAAAGAATTTCATAGGTCAAGTTCGCTTCGCGCTCCATATGCTCACAGGGCGGGAAGAGGACCGCCTGTTATTCGACCACCAGCGCAAATTGGCCGCCCAATGGGAAATGGTGGACGGGGAAAAGCTAGCGGTTGAACAGTTTATGCAGGTCTACTATCGGTGGGCGCAAGCGATTGGGCAGCTTTATGAGCTGGTCATGCAGGCATTTGATCAACAAATCCTCCACGCGGAGGACACGCATCCTCAAGTGCCGATCGATGATGATTTTGAAGTCGTGGGCGGTCTGCTCTCGGCTCGACATGCCAACGTCTTTCAGGACAAGCCGGGCAACATCTTGCGGGCCTTTGTAATACTCGCAAACGATGCGTCAATCGGCGGAATCACGCCGAGCACCTGGCGTCTATTGCGAGCCGCTCAAAAACTTATAACACCGGCGTTTCGCTCTGATCCAGAAAACCAGAAGTACTTCATGGCACTTTTGCAATCCCCCCACGGCGTGACCATGCAACTGAGGCGAATGGCCAGGCATGGCATTCTGGGAAAGTATCTTCCCGAGTTCGGCAGAATCGTTGGGCAAATGCAATTCGATCTCTTTCACGCCTATACGGTGGATGCTCACACGCTTGAGGTTCTCGCCAACACGCGGCGATTTATGCGCGCAGATTTCACTGATAAATTTCCCGTATCTACCCGAATCGCCCAACGACTCAGAAAGCCTGTGCTTTTGTACATCGCCGCGCTATATCACGACATCGGAAAGGGACGGGGCGGGGATCACTCCGAACTAGGCGCCGTTGATGCACATGGATTTTGTCAGCGACACGGCCTAGATCAACGGGATACGGAACTTGTCGTATGGCTCGTTAAAAACCACCTTTTTATGAGCTCCTTCTCTCAACGCAAGGACATTTCAGATCCGGACGAGATAGTGAAATTTGCATCCCACGTCACCACTGAAGAGCGCCTCGATTACCTATACACGCTCACCGTTGCGGACATCCATGGCACCAACCCGGAACTTTGGAATGCTTGGCGCAGCTCTTTGTTGCGGCAAACCTATACCGAGACGCGACGTGCCCTCCGGCGCGGCCTTGAAAATCCCCTTGCTCGCCAGGATGTGGTCGATGCAACCCGAGCAGCGGCAGCGGATCTTCTAGAGTACCGTGGTTTCCTCAACTCAGACATGGAAAGCGTCTGGGCATCGAGAGATGACGATTACTTTGTAAGAGAACGGCCCGAGGACATTGCCTGGCACACAGAGGCCATTGCGAACCACCGGGATCCCGGCAACCCTCTGGTACTAGTTCAGCAGAGTCAGGATTCTGCCGTGGCAAATGCGACACAGATCTTCGTCCATGGACCCGACCGTCCGGAGTTATTTGCCCGTTTATGCGCCGAGATAGAATTTCTCGACTTAAGCATTAACGATGCCCGCATCTACACGGGCATGAACGGCACCACCCTTGACACCTTCTTTGTGCTCAAAGCGGATGGAAGCCCCGTCCCGGATGACGCGGTAACGCTTGAAAAAATCAGATCATCTCTGCAGAGAGCAATGGATTCCAGTCAGGATCGCTCTTTCACGCACCGGCTCCCCAGACGCAAGAAATCCTTTGTGATTCCCACGGAAACTTCCCTTTACCAAGACACCAATAGGGGCTGGAGCGTGCTCGAGGTGACCACCCGGGATAGACCCGGACTACTTGCCCACATTGGCTCTATCTTTGTTAGCCAGGGTATCGGGCTGCAGGCAGCCAAAATCCAAACCCTGGGTGAGCGAGTGGAAGACGTCTTTTTTATTACCGATCGTCAGGGCAACATGATCCAAACGCAAAACACACTGGACCTACTGACCGACACCATAAGAGAGACCCTCGACGAGGGAACACAAGCCCCCTCATGAATGAAGGCCTCACTCAGCTACAGCCCTACCCCTTTGAGCGATTGAGTAGGCTATTTGCCAAGGTGGCACCCAATCCGGAGTACGCACCGATAGCACTCACCATCGGCGAACCGCAACACGCGCCGCCAGAGTTCGCAGCCACGGCGTTAATGGACAAGCTTGACAGCTTGGGACGGTACCCACCGACCGTGGGGTCAGAAGACCTAAGGCGTACAATTGCGACATGGCTTAGTCACCGATTTCAGCTTCAAGGGGTAGACCCCAGCAGTCAGGTGCTGCCCGTCAACGGGACCCGCGAAGCCTTGTTCGCGATCGCCCAAGTCATCGTCGGTAGCGGGCAGCCGGGCGCGGTTATCAGCCCCAACCCCTTCTATCAGATCTATGAGGGCGCCGCCCTCTTGGCAGGCACAACGCCCAAATTTATCCCTGCGACCGAAGAAAGCCACTTTATCCCTAATTACAGTGCTCTCGAGGAACAGGATTGGATTGACTGCGAGCTGCTGTATCTGTGTACGCCCGGAAATCCTTCCGGCGCCACCATACCCATTGAAACACTGCAAAATTTGATCCGGCTAGCTGATCAGTACAACTTTGTCATCGCCAGTGATGAGTGCTATAGCGAGATTTACCGCACGGGATCGACCCCTCCGCCGGGCCTGTTACAAGCCGCTGCGGGAATGGGACGACACGGTTTTGAGCGCTGCCTTGTTTTTCACAGCTTGTCCAAACGTTCAAACCTGCCGGGGCTCCGATCAGGTTTCGTTGCAGGAGATGCTGAGATCATCGAGAGTTTCCGCCGGTACAGGACTTATCACGGCTGCGCCATGCCAATACATCATCAGGCGGTCAGTATCGCCGCCTGGTCCGACGAGGATCACGTTGCGGCCAATCGGCGACGCTACAGCGAAAAATTTGATCGCGTTGTGCCGCTTTTGGAACCTCACCTGGAGGTACTCATGCCCGAGGCCGGCTTTTATCTATGGCCGCGAACACCGCAGGATGATGAAACCTTTGCGACCGCTCTGATGGAAAAATGCAATGTCGCAGTGCTCCCAGGTAGCTACCTCGGTAGATCCGTGAACGGACTAAACCCTGGAAGCAACAGAGTCAGGATGGCCTTGGTCGCCGAGGTTGACCGATGCGTCGAAGCTGCTCAGCGAGTGGCGCACTTTTTACAACAGGGCTGATCAAGTGACGCAAAAACTCCTCACAGATTCCCGCTCAGGCAACCTGAGCAAGCAAGAGCGCGTTGCATTCATCGATCGGCGCCTTGACGAACTTTACCCCACCACCCCGGTTCCTCTCGACCACTCAGATCCATATACCCTGCTAATCGCCGTTCTGTTGAGCGCGCAGTGCACCGATGAACGGGTTAATCAAGTAACCCCCGCCCTGTTTGATCAAGCTGATTGTCCAGAGGCAATGGTTAAACTATCCGTTGAAAAAATCAGATCCATCATCAGGCCCTGTGGCTTATCGCCTCAAAAATCCAAGGCCATTCATCGTCTAAGCCAAATGCTGATTGAGAGTCATAACGGAGAAGTCCCTCAGTCCTTCGAGGCGCTGGAACAGCTGCCCGGGGTGGGACATAAGACTGCCTCGGTAGTCATGGCTCAGGCGTTTGGCGTCCCTACATTTCCGGTAGACACGCATATTCACCGCCTGGCCCAGCGCTGGGGGCTCTCGCGAGGCCGCAATGTGGTGGAGACCGAGCGTGATTTAAAACGCGTGTTTCCCGAGCACCGCTGGAATGCCCTGCATCTACAAATCATATTTTATGGCCGCGAGTACTGCACTGCGCGGGGATGTGATGGCCGGGTGTGCGAAATCTGCACAACCTGTTTCCCATCGCGCAAGCACCCCAAGGCACTGCACAAGCCGTGATATCTGCTAGCATTCGCCCTGTAGGAGACAGTATGACCACCACCATTTACGGCATTCCGAACTGCGACAGCGTCAAGAAAGCGCGGAAATGGCTGGATTCACGTGGAATACGCCATGACTTCGTGGATTTCAGGAAGACACCAGTGGAGGGCAAACGCCTTCATACGTGGTTTGACCGCATAGGGGCAGAGAAGCTGGTCAATCGTCGGAGCACGACGTGGAAATCCCTTTCTGAAGCAGACAGGGCAAAAGTAGATGCGGGAGATGGCCCAGGTCTGATTGAGGATAACGTCACGCTGATCAAGCGTCCGGTCCTCGAGCACGGCACCACGATCATGGTTGGATTTTCCGAAGCGGCCTACGCCGAGCTTTTCAATCAATAACGTAACCGACAAGGGTAACAGGCAATGACATCAATGCATGGGTTTGGTCTTGGACTAGCCACCAAGAACAACAAGGGGGAAATTCTCGAGGTGTTCTACCCAAAGCCCCTCTGTGGCCTAAGTGGCGATTTGGCCGGGATGCTCTCAGATGTCACGGGGGAGCTCGATGCCGCAGCGTTGAATGAACTCGCCAGCGCGCTGCTCGCTACCGGGGAAGAGGAGCAGGCCGGCATTGCCCAACAGATGCGGGAGACAAGCGGCACAGTGATAGCCACTCCCCTCACAAGCAACACTGCCCCGGCCTCCGTTGCTGACGCCTACCTGAAACTTCACTTGCTATCTCATCGTTTGGTGAGGCCTCACGGCACGGATCTGGACGGTCTTTTCGGCCTGCTACCCAACGTGGCGTGGACCAATCAAGGGGCCGTCTGCTTGAATGATCTCGCCCAGCGTCAGCTGGATTCCCGGCTTCGGGGCGAAGTGCTCGAGGTGGCAAGCGTAGATAAATTCCCCAAAATGACCAATTACGTGGTGCCCACCGGCGTCAGGATTGCCCATACGGCGCGAGTGCGTTTGGGCGCCTATCTTGGTGAGGGCACCACCGTCATGCACGAAGGCTTCATCAACTTCAACGCCGGTACCGAGGGACCTGGCATGGTGGAAGGTCGTATCTCCGCCGGTGTCTGGGTTGGTGGCGGTTCCGACCTCGGCGGCGGCTGCTCCACGATGGGTACGCTGTCTGGAGGCGGAAATATCATTATCTCTGTAGGTCGGGAGTGCCTCATTGGCGCCAACGCGGGTCTCGGCATCCCGCTCGGAGACCGCTGCACGATCGAGGCAGGCCTATTCATTACCGCGGGCACCAAGGTGACTTTACTGGACGGAGCTCGCAAGCCGGTTGAGACCGTGTCTGCTCGAGATCTGGCGGGCAAGTCAGATTTACTGTTTCGTCGCAACAGCACCTCCGGAACTGTTGAGTGCCTCACCAACCGCTCGGCTATTGAGCTCAACGACAGTCTTCATGCCAACAACTGAATACGGACGCGAGGCGATCGCGCTGACGAAGGAGCTCATTGCACGTCAGTCGGTGACTCCCGAGGATGCTGGCTGTCAGAAGCTGATGATGACTCGTCTCGGCAAGCTGGGGTTTGATTGCGAGCCAATGAACGTTGCGGATACGCAAAATTTCTGGGCGTGTCGTGGCTCCAGCGGACCGACGCTGGTTTTCGCCGGCCACACGGACGTCGTCCCGACAGGTCCTCAGGAGCGCTGGTCCACGCCGCCATTTGAAGCGACGGAAATCGATGACAAGCTATATGGTCGTGGCGCCGCCGACATGAAAGCCGGGCTCGCCGCGATGCTGGTCGCTGTGGAGGCATTCATCACCCTTCACCCGAACCACCTGGGGCGAATCGCTTTTCTCATTACCTCAGACGAAGAAGGCCCGGCTCGCAATGGCACGGTGAAAGTCGTTGAGGCGCTCATGGACCGGAACGAACAAATCGACTGGTGCCTGGTCGGAGAGCCCTCCAGCACTAGCCAACTGGGTGATGTTGTGCGGGTGGGTCGTCGCGGATCGATTAACGGGTCAATCACTATCCATGGCATCCAGGGCCATATTGCCTACCCTCATCTCGCAGAGAACCCCATTCATCTGGCTTTCAAGGCGCTGGATGCCATCGCCGCCGAGGAATGGGATCAGGGCAACGAGTTCTTTCAGCCCACGTCGCTGCAGTTCTCCAACATAAGTGCGGGGACAGGGGCGAGTAACGTGATTCCGGGGGAATTAAACGCCCAATTAAATGTTCGATTCTCGACTGAAACCACCGATGGTCGGATCCGTGAGCGATGCGAAGAAATTCTGAACACACACGGTCTACGCTATGAGATCGAATGGTCGCTCAGCGGACAACCCTTCCTTTCACAGCCGGGGGCCTTGGTGGGCGCCATACAAACCGCCATCAGCTCGGTGGTTGGCATCGACACGGAGCTATCCACAGGGGGCGGCACGTCCGACGGGCGATTTATCGCTAAAACCGGCGCCGAAATTGTGGAACTCGGACCTATCAATGCGTCGATTCACCAAATTGACGAGCATATCCTGACTGCCGATATTCCGAGACTTACAGCCCTTTATCACAGCGTTATGGTTCAGCTGTTGACTGAGGCAGCTTGACCGTCACCTCGGCCTCTGAACTCTCCGGGCGTGCGCCCTGCCACGCGGTCCAGTAACCCACCGTGCCGGCCGATCGGCGGGGATTGAGTTGAGATAAATCTATCGTTAGCCGCAGGCTCTTGCCCTCGAGCCAGGCTGTCAGGGCCTCGACAATCAGTAACGGCGCTTCGATATGGCTCCGTAGCTCAGCCAGCACCCCAGCCACCCCCATCTCGGGCGCCTCGAACAGAGTGAGGGTAGCCTCAGATATCCCCTCTCGCTGGCGAATGAGATCACGGGCTTGCCCTTGATCGATGATCGACTCGACCGTCATGTCAATAAGGCAGACGCCATCGCCGTTAAAACACTCAAAAAGACAATAAGGCACTTCTAACTCCTAACGAACATAGACATCAAAGCGCACCGCTTTTCCCTTGAGAGTATGGGATGGTGGTGGTCCTGTCAGCGGGACCGCTTTGAGAGGCCTTTTAACCACTATACGAGAGACCGGCTGCGCAAAGGCCCAATCTGTCAAATGTTGGTGATCCGGAGGATAACCATGCAAGGCTTGCAACACTCTCAAGTCTTTCTTTGAAGCAGCCGTTCCCTTGCGCTCCTCAAACATTGGATCCAGATAAATGACCTGCTCGGGGGCTGCGGCGATTTCCGTGCTGTCACGATGTTGTACCGACATCCTCGCGGCTGCCTGTCGAACTTCCGGAAATTGGCTGATGATCGCTCTGCTCAAGCCCTCCTGCAGGATAAACGCCAACACGGGAGATCGCTCAAACATTGCTACCTCACAGCCGAGATCAGCCAGAACGAAAGCATCACGACCCAGACCGGCGGTGGCATCAAACACCCAAGGGTGGCGATTGCCCTTATTGCCAACCGCACGACCCAGCAGTTCGTTTTGCCCCCCTCTACGTCGATGCATCATGGCAGGTGAGGCGAAATCAACCCTTACAGGGCCCGGCCTGTTTGCGCTTATTTCCTGCAGCCAGGCGTCTTCCCTGTCGATTATCAGGGCGACCGAGCCTGAGGCTCCATCCAGATTTTTCTCATAAGCCAAGTCCAGCTGCTCAGCGACCAGTCTAGCCCGATCTATAGCGCCGGTCTGTGCCGGTACCACCGTGCAAAAAGACGCACTGTCAGACATTGATTCACTCATCTTCGGGCCAGCGCAAAACCATTGTATTCGTCGGTCGCAAGTCCTCGCGGAACACATCATCAGGGAA
>Ga0255743_10000766_pt1 | contig 27787 bp, 24 predicted proteins | sample 101ome_19_FD_179950 | JGI IMG/M metagenome (GOLD analysis project Ga0255743, IMG submission 179950) | Coastal salt marsh microbial communities from the Groves Creek Marsh, Skidaway Island, Georgia - 101405AT metaG (version 2) | ecosystem: Environmental > Aquatic > Marine > Intertidal zone >... | reverse complement strand
GACAAATCAATTGACAAGCTCTTTATACAACGAGGCTTACAAGGGGCGCTTATTAAGTCTCTAGAGACTGAATCGAGAAAAAAAGGGATTAATACCGTTTATGTTCCCGTTGAAAAACTCGATCGTTTGACTCCTCACAACCATCAAGGTGCTGTGGCGATGATTTCTCCTATAGAGTTTGCGAATTTTGAAGAATTAGTCAATAAGGTCATTGAAACTAAAGAAACTCCACTTTTTCTTCTCTTAGATAGTTTATCCGATGTTCGAAACTTTGGTGCGATTATTCGTACTGCTTCCTGTACAGGAGTAGATGGTATCATTATTCCTAAAAAAGGGGCTGCTCCGGTGACAGCTGATACCATTAAAACCTCAGCAGGTGCAGCATTCAATGTTCCTATTGCAAAGGTTGATCATCTAAAAGATGCGGTATATTATTTACAAGGTTCTGGTGTTACAGTCATAGCTGCTACTGAGAAAGCAGATGGTTTGATCTACGATAAGGATTTAAAGCAACCTCTTGCAATCATTATGGGATCAGAAGATGTAGGTATCGCTCCTGCGCTACTAAAACTAGCCGATCTTCAAGCAAAATTACCAATGGAAGGAAGCATTGCATCTCTCAATGTCTCTGTTGCCTGTAGTGTCTTTCTATACGAAGCACTTCGTCAACGTATCTCCTAAGCTTTTGCTTTACTAAATGGGTTTTCTTTGTTACTTTTAGCTTATGAATGAGCCTTTAGCTGAACGTATAAGACCCAAAACACTAGAAGAATATATTTCCCAACATCATTTGGTCGGAAAAGATGGTGCATTGCCTAAACACTTAGATCAAGGTATTCTCCCTTCTATGATCTTTTGGGGACCTCCAGGCACAGGAAAAACTACCTTAGCTCAAATTATAGCCACTGAGAGTAAACGTCCTTTCTATCAACTCTCTGCTATTAATTCAGGGGTAAAAGACGTTCGAGAAGTGATCGATAAGGCGAAGCAAGCTGGAGGATTGTTCACTGCAAAAAATCCAATTCTCTTTATCGATGAGATTCACCGTTTTTCCAAGTCTCAACAAGATTCACTCTTAGCAGCAGTTGAAAAAGGTTGGGTCACTTTAATTGGCGCTACTACAGAGAATCCGAGTTTTGAAGTCAACCCTGCTCTACTCTCTCGTTGTCAGGTATACATTCTCAAAGATTTTGGTGCGGAAGATTTAAAACAAATACTTGAAAGAGCCATAGAAAAAGATGTGCTCTTAAAAGATAAAAAAATAAAGATCAAAGAGACTGAAGCCCTCTTTAGACTCTCTGGTGGCGATGGAAGAAAACTACTCAACAACTTTGAGTTACTGGTCAATCAAACAGAGGGAAACACCGTTGAAATCACTGATGATTTGGTGATGAAAAGCCTTCAAAAAAACACCGTGCTATACGATAAAACTGGGGAGCAACACTACGATATTATCTCAGCATTTATCAAATCCATCAGAGGATCAGATCCCAATGCTGCTGTCTATTGGCTGGCTCGGATGATCGCGGGGGGTGAAGATGTGAAATTCATCGCAAGAAGAATGCTCATCTTATCCTCAGAAGATATCGGCAACGCCAATCCTACAGCCATGGTCATTGCCAACAATTGTTTTCAGGCAGTGACTACCATTGGTTATCCAGAGGCGCGTATCATTCTCTCGCAAACAGCTATTTATTTGGCCAACTCTCCAAAGAGTAATGCAAGCTATCTCGCTATCGATGAAGCATTAGCTAAGGTTAGAGAAAGTGGTGATTTATCTATCCCCTTAGAACTTCGAAATGCACCTACCAAACTTATGAAAGACTTAGGCTATGGTGACAATTACAAATACGCTCATAATTACGAAGGGAATTTTGTTCCAACCAACTATTTACCTGAAAAAATCTCTGGTGAAATCTTTTACAGACCGGGCAATAACCCTAGAGAACAAAAGACCTTGGAAGAACTCAAAAACAAGTGGAAGGACATTTACCCCTATTAAAAGAAGTTCTTTAAATCCGTTAAATTTTCAATAATAGGACAGTGATCGTGATGTGGATCGCCGTGAATATTGTAATGAATACACGACAAGCCTACCGCTTTAGCTCCCAAGATATCGGCCTCTAAATTATCCCCAATCATCACGGATTGTTCTGGTCGCACTTTGGCTTTATCCAATGCGAATTTAAAAATGTCCGGGTGCGGTTTCTTAACGCCTACCTGCTCCGAATCGATAAAACACTCAAAGAAGTGATCGATTTTGGAAGCTTTGGTCTTGTTTAATTGAGCCTCTGAAAACCCATTGGTAATAATGTGAAGTCGATAATTGACATTGAGGTAATTCAAAATATCAACTGCTCCTGGAAACAAATGTACTTGATGGGACAAATATCGGATGTATCCTTCACTGATTTGATTAATTTGTTCATCTGAAACCTGAAGATTCATCAAATCAAAAGCATCCTTTAATCGACCGTATCGAAGCGTTTCTTTACTAATCTTGTTGTCGCGATACAATTTCCAATAGTCGAAATTAATCGGCTGATAGACCTTTTGAAAATCGTCCAATGAAACATTAAAATCCATCTCATCAAAGACCAATCGAAAACTTATCGCTGAATTCTTTTCAAAATCCCAAAGAGTATGATCTAAATCAAAGAATATATCACTACAGTGCTTAAACATGAAACTGTTCTAATTGTTGTTCGTATAGTAGTTTCCAATTCAATTTCATCTTAGACCCCAAGAGTTCGTTGGAAAACAACACTCTAAACTCTCCATCCACTTCTTTGACAGCATCGTAGAGTTCTCTCATTCGCTTAACACAATCTAAAACACTTTTCTCTTTGAGTAGACTGTAATCTTGAATTGCAAAAGGATAGACTTTTACAGGGTGCATCAGCTCTAAATGGATGTCATAAAAATTAAATGGAGTACAGGTCCCTGCTCTAAAACCAGGTTGATGGGTGTATCCCATCGAATAATCTCTTCGAATTCCCAACTCTGCAAAATCACTGTAGGTATTAGGAATTTCAATACGATTAAAACGCATTCGAACCGATTTGATCTGACGGTGAATCACCGATGATAAATTCATCCATTCGTATTTCATTCGGTTGATAGAAGAAAAGGATTCATAAGAGAGTTCAACTCCTACAATCGCATCGTCAGCTACGGATTTAATCAAGTGTTGAAAAGACCTTCTATATGGTGAAATATTTTTATCATAGGTACCGTACTTACCAAATAAAAAGAAAATATAGGGCTTGACACCATAGGGTTTGTGAACTAATTTTAAAAAATTAAAATTGTCGTAAGGATCTCTCTTAAATCCAAAAACCACCACTACTCTATTAAATAGCTGCTTCATTTTTAACCCAAAAAGATCTTTAAAAAACCCAAAAAAGCCTCTAATAAATCCCTTGTATTTGTATTTATGAGAACTGCTAACATCTATTAATGGCTGATAACTATAGCTCCTTTTCTTGCGTTCTAAATTTGGAAATGCTTCAAGTAATAGTTCTAAAAAAGCATAGGCCCAAGCATCGACTATCGGTCGTTTTAAAAAGTCTTCAGAAAATGCAATACTATCTTTTGCGGGAAATCTGCCGTGATGATCTTTCAGATGAGGTAAGTATTCTTCATAACGACTCAATAAATAAAAACTAGCAGCTAAAAAGTCAAAAGGTATTTTAGATTGATCTGTCGTTTGAAAAAAACAGCTTAATTCTTTCCATTTAAAAGTCTTGATAGAGTGATCGTTAATTCCCTGTTCAAATAAGAGATCGTGACTTTTTACAAAGAACTCAGAACCCAAAGGGTGTTTGGCATAAGACATCTTTGGTCCTTGATGTTTTACAAAATCTGAAACCTCTGATGTCAATTTTATTTCTATACCCAGTATGGTTCCAAATAGCTGCTTAGCAGTATATCGCAATCTAGAAGTAATTTGATGGGAATAGATCAGTAGCATAGTCGATTTTATAGCCTAAAATTAAGTATTTATAATAAACTATGATCTGCAAAACTAAAGTAATTTGTCGGGGTTATAATAATGTGATCTAAGAGTGCTATATCCATTGTTTTAGCAGCTTCGACTATTTTTTGAGTTAAGTTCTTATCGGCCATTGAGGGTTGTAATTTACCTGATGGATGATTGTGCGCTACTACAATGGCGACCGCTTCGAGTTCGATACTTCTCTTTAGAAGCACCCGAATATCGACTACTGTAGAAGTCATCCCACCTTTACTCAATTGCTCCAATTTTATAAGTTGATGCGCATTATTGAGGTATGCCACCCAAAATTCTTCTCTCGAAAGATCTTCCAATGATGATTTAAAAGTTCGATAAGCCGATTCACTTGAATTTACATAATTGGGAGCTTGTTCTTTATGGGTATAGGATCTTTTACCTAGTTCAAGAGCTGCTTTTAATATTGCCGCTTTAGCCTTTCCTATCCCCTTGACTTTTTGATAAGCGTGAATGGAAGATTTTGATACTAAATTGAGGTTGTTATCAAAGTGAGATAAGAATTGTTTTCCCAAATCAAGTGCCGATACTTCTGTATAACCATTCTGTAAAATAATGGCCACTAATTCAGCATTTGAAAGGGATTTGGGACCTAAACGATCCAGTTTCTCCCGAGGTTGATCAGCAGAATCCCAAAGTGATATCGGTAAGTATTTCTTAAATGACATAGGGTAAAAATACCCTCTTTTGTAGACTTATAAAGTAAAATTCGATAAACGACTAACCTCTCCCTATTCGCGTTAACTCCAATCCTCCAAAATTACCTGAACTCATAAAGAGCAAGGTCGCATTCTGAGTTTGCAATTCGTAGAGCATTTGAGCGAGTTGTTGAGGATCGTCATAAACTTCCAATTCAGAATCATTGAAAGCTTTCTTGATCTGATCGTGACTAATCGACTCCATATTCTTTATTTTTAAAGCATGTGGATCGAAAAAGACGATTGCCCTGTCAGCAGCCTTTAAAGAATCTTTGTACTGAACAATAAACTCTTGATTTAAACTACTATAGGTGTGAAGTTCTAAGACTGCAATAAAATTTGAATTGGAATACTGTTCTTTAACGGCATTAGTCGTTGCTACTACCTTTGAAGGTGCATGAGCAAAATCTTTAAAAATAGTCAGTTGATCGTTTTCATGAACAAGTTCCAATCGTTTTGAAGCCCCTTTAAAACTGGTAATTGCCTCGTAGAATTCCATAGGATCAATTCCCATCAATTGACATATCCATTGGGCTCCAGCGAGATTATTGAGATTGTGTGCTCCAAAAATTTCCAAAGGAAGATCTCCTTCCTCTGTTTCTATATAAGTTTGGGTTCCTTCTAAGTGATAGGAAGGGGTGTGATAGGGTATTTTTCGAATGGGATGATCTTTTTCCAACACCACCTCACTTAATACTTGATCCTCTGCATTGTATACTAGAGTTCCTCCATCGATTATTTGATCGACAAAAATTGAAAACTGCTTTTTATAGTCTTCAAAAGTTGGAAACACATTGATATGATCCCATGCAATACCACTTAAAAGAGCAATATTAGGTTGATATAAATGAAATTTAGGACGTCTGTCGATCGGAGAAGAAAGGTATTCATCTCCTTCTAAAACAATAAATTCATTGGTATCGGTCAAATGCACCATACGATCAAAGCCCTCTAGTTGTGCTCCAACCATATAATCCACCTCTTTATTCCAAAAATTTAATACGTGTAGAATCATCGAAGTGATGGTCGTCTTTCCATGAGACCCCCCAATCACTACTCGAGTTTTTGATTTAGAATGTTCGTATAAAAATTCTGGATAAGAATAGACGTTTAAACCTAATTCCAAAGCCTTCTTCAGTTCTGGATTATCTTCCTTGGCATGCATACCAAGAACCACCATATCGATATCTGAAGTAATCTTATCCTCAAACCAACCAAATGATTCAGGGAGTAGACCAACAGCTTCTAATCGGGATTTTGAAGGTTCAAAAATAACATCGTCAGAACCACTGACTTGGTCTCCTTTAGCCTGAAGTGCTAAAGCCAAATTGTGCATGGCAGAACCTCCAATAGCGATAAAGTGTACGCGCATTAGTCTTCTTTGTTGTTTTTAATCAATTCCCAAAGTTTGTCTTTGAGTTCTTGAATTCCTTGCTGTGCTACTGATGAGATAAATGAGAATGAAATATCTTTTAGAGAAGATTTAAGTTCAGCACTGATCTCTTCTTTGAGTTCATCATCCAACATATCAGATTTAGAAATCACTAAAAAACGCTCTTTATCCAATAGTTCAGGATTATATCTCCTCAACTCATCCAAGAGAATATGGTATTCTTTAATGATATCTTTACTGTCTGCAGAGATTAAAAATAGTAGGGTTGCATTGCGCTCAATATGGCGCAAAAAGTAATGTCCTAAACCTTTTCCCTCAGCAGCTCCTTCTATAATACCAGGAATATCAGCCATCACAAAGCTCTGAAAATCTCTGTGTTGAACAATTCCTAAATTGGGCTTTAGAGTGGTAAATTCATAATCTGCAATCTTAGGTTTTGCAGAGGTAATCACCGATAGTAGGGTTGATTTACCAGCATTCGGAAATCCAACTAAGCCAACATCTGCGAGAACCTTAAGTTCTAAAGTCACAGTGCGTTCTTGACCTGGAATACCAGGTTGCGCATAACGAGGAGTTTGATTGGTAGATGATTTAAAATGCCAGTTACCAAGACCTCCTTTTCCACCTTCCAAAGCAATTACTTCTTGATCATGCTCTGTAATTTCAAAGAGCACTTCCATCGTCTCAGAATCTTTCACAACAGTTCCTAGTGGAACTTCTAAAACCACATCCTTACCATCAGCTCCAAAACTTCTACTTTTAGAACCGTGTTCTCCGTGATCAGCCTTAAAATGTTTTTTGAATTTATAGTGTACCAAAGTCCAAAGGTTTTTGTTCCCCTTGACAATCACATGACCTCCTCGACCACCGTCTCCTCCATCAGGTCCACCTTTGGTAATATATTTTTCTCTGTGGAAATGCATAGACCCCTTTCCTCCGTTTCCAGAAGCTAAATGCACTTTTACATAGTCTACAAAATTTCCTTCAGTCATCTTTTATAAATTATCGATTACAGCAGCAATACGATTGGTTACTTCAGCAATCTCACCAATACCATCAACGGCGTAAAACTTGTTTTGTCCTTGATAAAAGTCCTTTAAAGGAGCTGTTTTATCATTGTATTCTTGAAAGCGATTTCTGATTTTAGATTCATCTTGGTCATCACTTCTTCCACTTATTTTCCCTCGTTCTAAAAGACGTTTAGTCAACTCATCTTCATCTGCTTCCAAAGCCACACAAGCATTGATTTGCATTGATTTAGTTTGTAAGAAAGCATCCAAAGCCTGAGCTTGAGCGGTTGTTCTTGGAAAACCATCAAAAATAAAACCACTAGCCTGGGGATTCTTATCCACTTCAGCTTGTAACATATCGATAGTCACTTGATCAGGTACTAAGTCTCCTTTATCCATATAGGACTTAGCGAGGTTTCCAAGTTCTGTTCCCTGAGATATATTGTATCTGAATACATCACCTGTTGAGATGTGTTTCAAATTATACTGTGTCTTTAAAAATTCTGCTTGGGTACCTTTACCAGCACCAGGTTTTCCAAATAATACTAAGTTAATCATTGTGTAGTCGGTATTTGATTCAAAATAAGAAGCCACAAAGATAATGATAATATATCTCTTTTTTACCCATCTGACTGGTGATTAAGCAATAAAGCTGTATTTTTGCTTTCCAAAGTAAAAACATGAATTATTTCTCTTCAGATTTTAAATTAGGAATTGTTGGTGGAGGACAATTGGGAAAGATGCTCCTTTGCGAAACTCGTAAATGGGACATCTACACCAAAGTCTTGGATCCTAGTAAAGAAGCCCCATCCAGAATTGCTTCAAACGAATTTTCAGTTGGGGATTTAATGGATTACGATACGGTTTACAATTTCGGAAAAGGTTTAGATCTTTTAACCATTGAAATTGAACACATCAACATAGAAGCCTTACAGAAATTAGAATCTGAGGGAGTTTTGGTATTCCCAAAACCTTCAAGTTTAAAACTCATTGTCGATAAGGCAAAGCAAAAAGAATTTTATAGAGAACACGATTTACCAACTTCTGAGTTTGAGGTGTATTGCTCTTTAGAAGAACTTCAGACTGCTGTTTCCCAGAAAAGACAATCACTTCCTTTTGTTTGGAAATCTGCTCAATTTGGATACGATGGTCAAGGAGTCAAAGTCGTTCGTTCAGCTGAAGATTTAAAAGACTTAGCTACTGACAAATGTATTGCAGAAGCATTGGTTCCTTTTGAAAAAGAGCTTGCTGTTATCGTCGCTAGAACTCCAGATGGAAACGCCACTTCTTATCCCCTAGTTGAAATGGAATTTCACCCAGAGGCCAATCAAGTTGAATACGTACTATGTCCTGCTCAAATTGATAAATCCATCGACACTAAGGCCAGAGAAATTGCGATGAAGGTTGCAGAACACTTAGACATTGTTGGACTTTTAGCCGTTGAACTCTTTATGACTGCTTCAGGAGAAATTCTGATCAACGAAGTAGCACCAAGGCCACATAACTCTGGCCACTATACCATTGAGGCTAGTATTACGAGCCAATACGAACAGCATTTAAGAGCCATCCTAAACTTACCTCTGGGAAGTACCGATAGCGTGTTGTCAGCAGTTATGGTTAACTTAGTGGGTGAAGAGGGATATCATGGAGATGTGACCTATGAAAACATGGAGGTGATTCTAAAAGAAAAAGGAGTGAATCCACACATCTATGGAAAACGTGAAACACGCCCTTTTAGAAAGATGGGACATGTGACCATTGTGGATGAAGATTTAAAAAACGCAAGAGAAAAAGCCGCATGGGTTAAAAAAACCATACGAGTAATAAGTACAACTAAAAAGTAAAACTATGAGTAAAGTTGCCGTTGTTATGGGATCGACAAGCGATCTTCCTGTTATGCAGGATGCTGTAGATTTCTTAAAAGAACTAGGAATTGATGTAGAAGTGGATATTGTATCTGCTCATCGTACCCCTGAAAAGCTTTTTGATTTTAGCACCAACGCTCATAAGAAAGGCATCCAAGTCATTATTGCTGGTGCTGGAGGTGCTGCACATTTACCAGGAATGGTAGCCTCTATGTCACCACTCCCTGTTATCGGAGTTCCAGTAAAGAGCAGTAATTCCATTGATGGTTGGGATTCTATTCTCTCTATTCTACAAATGCCAGGAGGAGTTCCAGTAGCGACTGTAGCCTTAAACGGAGCTAAAAACGCTGGTATCTTAGCTGCTCAAATCATCGGAAGCTCCAACCCTGATGTGCTTCAAAAAATAGTAGCCTACAAAGAATCACTCAAAACAAAAGTAATCGAAGGAGCTAAATCCATCAATCAATAATACAATCTTTCTTTATTAAGAAACAATTCATACAAAAGCTATGCAAAATCCTTTGTTAGAAGCCTTTGATCAGGCCCCCTTTTCAAAAATTAAAACTGAACACTACAAAGAAGCTTTTGAAAAAGCCATCGAAATAGCAAGAGCTGAGATCGATGCTATTGCTCACTCTAAGAGCGAACCAACATTTGAAAATACCATAGTTGCATTAGATCGATCAGGAGCTCAATTGGATCGCATCTCCTCTATTTTTTTTAATCTCAATTCAGCAGAAACCAGTACTGAAATTCAAGAAATAGCACAAGAAATCTCACCATGGTTAAGCGCATTTAAAAACGATATTATACTCCATCAACCCTTATTTGAGAGAGTAAAGGCTGTAGTTGATCAAAACTTGGAATTGGATGCTGAATCTCAAATGCTACTTGAAAAACAATACAAAAGTTTTACCAGAAATGGTGCCCTTCTCGATTTAGAAAAACAAAAGGAACTCCGAGCCATTGATGAGCAATTATCCAAATTGTCTTTAGAGTTTGGTCAACATGTACTTGCAGATTCTAACGCCTATGAACTACTCATTGAAAATGAAGAAGATCTAGAAGGACTTCCAGAAGGGTTTATCGAAATGGCAAAGGCTGCTGCAGATGAAAAAGAACTCAATGGTTGGCTCATCACCTTATCCTACCCTAGCTATGTGCCTTTTATGAAATTCTCTAAAAAAAGAGCTCTAAGAGAAAAACTCTACAGAGCTTTCTCCGCTAGAGGATTTCAAGACAATGAAAATAACAACACAAAAATCATTCAATCCATTGTCAAATTGAGATATGATAGAGCTCAATTATTGGGATATGAGTCACATGCACATTATATCCTAGAAGAACGTATGGCTGAATCTCCAAAAAAAGTTTTTGAGTTCCTAGAACAACTGAGCATAAAAGCAAAACCAGCAGCAGAAAGAGAATTTAAATCCCTTAGTGAATACGCTGCTAAAGACGGTATCGATCAATTGCAAAAATGGGATGCGGCCTATTATTCTGAAAAACTCAAGAAGGAAAAATTTGAATTGGACGATGAAGTTTTAAAACCATATTTCGAATTAGATCGTGTTATTGACGGAGTTTTTAAAGTCGCTCAAAAACTATACGGTCTTGAATTCAAAGCCAACAATCAAGTAGAAGTATACCATCCAGAAGTTAAAACATATGATGTGATTGATGATCATGGAAAGGAAGTAGCTCTTTTTTACGCAGATTTTCACCCCAGAGCTGGAAAAAGAGATGGGGCCTGGATGACTTCTTATAAATCACAATACAAAACAAAGTCAGAGAACATTAGACCTCACGTCTCTATCGTTTGTAATTTCACTAAACCAACAGCATCGAAGCCTTCATTACTCACTTTTAATGAAGTGACGACTTTATTTCATGAGTTTGGACATGCGCTCCACGGAATGCTTGCAAACACTCAGTATAAGAGTTTATCAGGAACCTCTGTTTCATGGGACTTTGTAGAATTACCTTCTCAAATTCTCGAAAATTGGTGTTATGAAAAAGAAGCCTTAGAACTTTTTGCAAAACACTATCAAAGTGATGAACTCATTCCGTTAACTCTTGTTAAAAAAATTAAAGAAGCTTCCAATTTTATGGAAGGATTAGCCACCATGAGACAACTCAGCTTTGGTCTTTTGGATATGAAATGGCACAGTACAAATCCCAATGAATTACCTACATCAATTGAAGAAGTTGAAGCCTCTGTATTTGAGCTTACTGATTTGTATCCACAAGTAGATAAAAGCTGTATGAGCACCGCTTTTTCTCACATTTTTCAAGGAGGTTATTCAGCGGGATACTACAGCTACAAATGGGCTGAGGTATTGGATGCCGATGCCTTTGCTTTCTTTAAAGAAAAAGGAATTTTTGACAAAGAAGTCGCTTCCTTGTTTAAAGAGCAGATCCTCTCCAAAGGAGGTACTGCAAAACCGATGGAACTCTACAGGAACTTTAGAGGAAAAGAACCGAGTATCGAGGCTTTACTAAAGCGCTCTGGCCTTCTTTAGGAGGACTACTTAGAAGCTGAGTACGCATTGTAACCTCCTTCAAGGTTAACAACTTTATAGCCTAAGGCGGACAACGCTTTTGAGGCATTCATCGAACGCTTACCTGATCTGCAGTAGAGGTAAAGTGTTTTATCGGTGTTCAAATCTTTAATTTGATCTGTAAAGTTCTCGTCAAAGAAATTGATATTTAAAGCATTTTCAACGTGTCCTGCTTGATATTCTTCTGGAGTTCTCACATCGATTAACATAATTTCATCCATTTGAACCTCATCGAGCACACTGATCGGGTGTGAACTCATAGTGACAGTCGCAGTTGCTTCTTCAGTTTTGGTAGATTGATTAGCATCTGATGATTGTTGTCCATTACAAGCAAACAAGCTCATCACTAAAATCAGGGCGATATAGGTATTTAATTTTTTCATGATATAATTTTATAGAGATTATTTAAAATTCGAAGAATGAAGATACTAATAATTTAACAAAAGTGCATCAATAAAAGCATAAGCAATTGGAATGCTTTCAACCCAAAATTCAGTAAATACTCTTTTGCGTTCGCTATTGGAATAGGCAAGCGCCAATATGAGAAGTAAAGTGATAAAAATCACAAGAGCTATGGGTTTTAATTCTAAGTAAAGAGAACTCAATAGCCACAACAACACCAATAAATAGCCTAAGTTTTTTACTCCATTGACTCCAAGTGATTGAGCTAGTGTGTTTAGCGAATTATCATCGTATTTCAAATCGCGAATTTCGAAGGGAATCATTAAAATGAGTACCAGAATAAATCGCTGTACAAACTCGATTATTAGAAAATCGGTCGATTGATCAATCAAGGGCAAAAGTGTGGTCATTCCTGCCCATACCAATGCGACAATATAAATTTTAATTCTCGATAGGTTTCTAAAATTGGGTAGCGATGGAATAAATGGAATGGTGTATAAATAAATCAAGAATCCCATGAGCAAGACCAAAAGAATCTGATTGTAAGTCAGCTCAAAAAGTGCTAATACAGACATTCCAATAGAAAAAATAGAGATTAATAATAGCGGTATCATCACTCGTCTTGAACTGATAAAATACCTCTTGACTTCTAAGCCGTATTTAATGAAATTATAGGCTACAATCGATCCAAAAAATACCAATTCATAAAGTGCCTTTTGGTATTCAATTTCATGAGATTTAATACTGATATACAAAAGTGAACTAACAGCTAGAGCAATGTGAATGCTGCTTTTGAGATAGATCCTAAAAAGATAAGCCAATAGCTTCATCTTTCAAAAGTATAGAAAAGTTAATAACCACTCTCATTTTGTTAAAAAATAGATGCCATAAGATGCTTTTATTTTCTTAATAATATATTCATTATATGTACTTTTGCTCCATTATTTTAAACTGAGCTATAACATGAATACAGACGTTTTTAACAGAAGGCATATCGGGGTTCACAATGAAGATCTAAGCAGCATGCTTGAAGCCCTATCGGTGAGTAGTTTAGATCAACTTGTCGAACAAACAATTCCGAGTGATATTCGCCTTTCCACCCCTCTTGAATTAGAACGTCCTTTAAGTGAATTCGATTATTTGACTCACTTAGAAGAACTCTCTAACAAAAACAAACTCTTTAAAACTTACATTGGATTAGGCTATCATCATACGATTACTCCTTCGGTGATTAAGCGAAACATCTTAGAAAACCCAGGATGGTATACTGCCTATACTCCGTATCAAGCGGAGCTTTCACAAGGTCGTTTAGAAGCTCTTTTAAACTTCCAAACTGCAATTGGAGATTTGACTGGAATGAAACTCGCTAATGCTTCTCTATTAGATGAAGGAACTGCTGCTGCTGAAGCGATGAGTATGCTTTTTGGTCTTAGAACTAGAGATCAGAAGAAAGTGGATGCCGTTAAGTTTTTTGTAGATGAAACAGTACTTCCTCAAACACTATCCATCTTAAAAACACGTTCGAATCCTATTGGAATTGAACTTGTAGTTGGTAATGCTGCATCATTTGATTTTTCAGAAGAATACTTTGCATGTCTATTACAATACCCTTCATCATTAGGTGAAATTAATGACTATAGAGATTTTGTTTCCAATGCAAAAGAAAAAGACATAAAAGTAGCTGTAGCTGCGGACTTAATGTCTTTAGTACTACTTAGCCCTCCAGGAGAATGGGGTGCAGATGTCGTTGTTGGTACCACTCAACGATTTGGAATTCCTTTGGGATATGGTGGTCCTCATGCAGCTTATTTTGCAACACACGATGAGTACAAACGCTCAATCCCTGGTAGAATTATTGGAGTGACAAAAGATGCCGATGGCAATAGAGCCCTTAGAATGGCACTTCAAACTCGTGAACAACACATTAAAAGAGATAAGGCTACTTCTAACATTTGTACTGCACAGGTTCTTTTAGCGGTGATGGCAGGTATGTATGCTGTATATCACGGTCCAAAAGGATTGAACTATATCGCTTCTAAGATTCATCAAAACACTAAAGACTTAGCTCTTGGTTTAAAAAATATGGGGATTGAACTCCTCAATAGATCCTATTTTGATACCCTACTTGTGAATGCAGATCAAAAAGCTGTTAAAGCTGCTGCCGAAGCGGAGGAAGTCAATTTCTTATACACTGAAAAAGGAATTGGAATTTCAATCAATGAAACGACAACTAGAGAGGACTTAGATCAAATCCTCAGTATTTTCTCAAAAGCTCTAAATATTGAGAAAGCTTCCTTACAAACCAATGAGGAAGAAGTCATTCCATCTGAACTTCAAAGAACCTCAGAGTTCTTACTCAATGAGGTCTTTAGAAGTTATCATTCAGAAACTGATTTGATGCGCTATATCAAATCTTTAGAACGCAAAGATTTATCACTAACCCACTCTATGATTTCTTTGGGATCCTGTACGATGAAACTCAATGCCGCATCTGAATTATTGCCTTTAAGTGATTCGAGATGGGCTTCAATTCATCCATTAGTTCCAAAAGAACAAGCGATGGGATATATTGAGATGCTTCAAGAACTCGAACGTCAATTAGCAGTAATCACTGGTTTTGAGGCCACTTCGCTTCAACCAAACTCTGGAGCTCAGGGAGAATTTGCAGGTCTGATGGTGATACGTGCCTACCACAAATCAAGAGGAGAATCACATCGAAATATTTGTTTGATTCCTGCCTCTGCTCACGGCACAAATCCAGCATCGGCAGTGATGGCTGGTATGAAAGTTGTCGTAACTAAAACTGACGATAAAGGAAATATCGACCTTGAAGATTTAGAGGCAAAAGCAATTCAACATTCTGAGAATTTAGCAGCGTTGATGATTACCTACCCTTCTACTCACGGAGTGTTTGAATCCTCTATAAAACAAATTACAAAACTGATTCACGATCACGGTGGTCAAGTCTACATGGACGGAGCCAATATGAATGCTCAAGTTGGATTGACGAATCCCGCGACAATTGGAGCGGATGTATGTCACCTCAACCTCCACAAGACCTTCGCTATCCCTCATGGAGGTGGTGGACCTGGCGTAGGGCCAATTTGCGTTGCTCCACAACTCAAACCATTTTTAGCGGGGCACCCATTGATGGAGTTAGGGCATGAAAATGAAACAGAAGCGATTTCTGCGGCTCCCTATGGTTCAGCACTCGTATGCTTAATTTCGTATGGTTATATCAAGATGTTAGGAGAAGAAGGATTAACACAATCCACAAAAATTGCAATTCTCAACGCCAACTATATGAAACATCGTTTGGAGTCTGAATTCCAAATTCTCTATACAGGAGAACAAGGTAGAGCTGCTCATGAAATGATCATCGACTGCCGTCCATTTAAAGAATACGGAATCGAGGTTGTCGATATTGCAAAGCGATTGATGGATTACGGATTCCACGCTCCAACAATGTCATTCCCAGTACCTGGGACGATGATGATTGAACCCACTGAAAGTGAAAGCAAAGGAGAATTAGATCGATTCTGCGACGCCTTGATAAGCATTAGCGCTGAAATCAAACAATGCTCAAAGGATCAAGAACACAATCCATTAAAAAATGCTCCACATACGGAACGCATGTTGACTTCAGACGAATGGAACTTACCCTATTCCAGAAAAACAGCCGCATTTCCTTTAGACTATATCGCTCATAACAAATTCTGGCCTAGTGTCAGAAGAGTCGATGATGCTTATGGAGATCGAAACCTAATTTGCAGTTGTAATCCTATCTCGGATTACGAAGAATAAAACATTGATTTTAAAAGGCTTGTAAGAGTTTATCTCATTCTCTACAAGCCTTTTTATCGGTTTTATTCAAATTAATTTACCTTTGTGTGAAGATAACGTCAATTATGAAAATTAGCATTACTGGAACTGGGTCTCATTACCCTTCTCAAATCGTAAAGAACGATACTTTTTTAAATCACGAATTTTTAGATATGGATGGATCAGCATTTGATGCTGAAAATGACATTATCATTGAAAAGTTCAAGGCAATTACAGGGATTGAAGAGCGCAAATACGCGGACCACAATCTCAATACTTCCGATTTGGGAATCGATGCTTCCAAAAAAGCTATTGCTGATGCAGGAATTGACCAAGAAGAATTAGACTACATCATCTTCGCTCATAACTTTGGTGATATCAAGTACGGACAAAACCAATCCGACACCCTACCGAGTTTAGCAACTCGCGTCAAACACGGCTTGGGGATTAAAAATCCTAATTGTGTGGCCTATGACGTTCTATACGGATGTCCAGGATGGGTTGAGGGAATGATTCAAGCCTATGCCTTTATCAAGGCTGGTATGGCTAAAAAATGTTTGGTAATTGGAGGAGAAACACTTTCGAGAGTTGTCGATCCACACGACAGAGATTCTATGATCTATGCCGATGGAGCTGGTGCTACTATTGTTGAAGTAACAGAAGACGGAGGAGAATACCTTTCAACAGGATCTCAAACCTTTGCCTTCGATGAAGCAAAATACCTTTTCTTTGGAGAGTCTTATAACGAGGAGGCAACCGAAGATCAGCGTTACATCAAGATGTATGGGCGTAAGATTTACGAATTTGCTGTAACTCATGTTCCTGCGGCTATAAAAGCAGCAATCGATCAAAGTGGTGTTGACATCTTAGATATCAAAAAAATATTTATCCATCAAGCTAATGAAAAGATGGATGACGCGATCATTAAAAGACTTTATCGTCTCTACAAAATGAAAGTTCCAGAAGGAGTGATGCCGATGAATATTCAAACCTTTGGAAATAGCTCAGTAGCAACGGTACCTACTCTTTTTGACTTGGTTTGTAAAAATCAACTTGAAGGACATCAAATAAACAAAGGAGATGTTTGTGTTTTTGCAAGTGTTGGTGCTGGTATGAACATCAATGCGATCGTATATAGATACTAGTTTGAAATGAACTATTCTCTCGTCATAGCTGCCCATAACGAAGAGGATTTTATCATTGACTGTTTAAACAGCGTTTTTTCTCAAACAGTTCTACCTAAGGAGATTGTGGTTGTCAATGACAATTCAACAGATCGTACCGAAGCACTACTCAGAGAGTTTCAATCCAAAAGATCAGAACTAAAGGTTTTAAACCACAGTTCCTCAAGCGATCATATGCCAGGTTCAAAGGTCGTTGCTGCTTTTAATTACGGACTTGCAGAAATCGACCTCGACACTATCGATTTAATTGTCAAACTCGATGCAGATCTCATACTTCCATCTACTTATTTTGAAGAAGTCATCAACTGTTTTCAATCAGACGATCAAATAGGTATTGTAGGTGGTTTTGCTTATGAACAAGACAAAAGTGGTAATTGGAAACTCAATCACCCCATGAATAAAGATCATGTTCGAGGTGCTTTTAAAACCTATAGAGTTGATTGTTTTCAGAAAATGAATGGATTGAGGGTTGCAATGGGATGGGATACAGCTGATGAACTTCTCGCACAATATCATGGGTATAAAATCAAAACCCTAGACCACCTAAAAGTAAAACACCTTCGTCCTTTAGGAAAAGCATATAACAAAAAGGCTAAATTACTTCAAGGCAAAGCAATGTTCGGACTGCGTTATGGATTCACACTTAGCCTAATCGCTAGTTTTAAAAGCGCATACAAACAAGCCAGGTTAAAACTCTTCATCGATCAAATTCAAGGCTATTTAAAGGCTAAAAAAGAAAAAGCCCCTTACCTTGTCACTGAGACAGAAGGAGCTTATATTCGAAAATTACGATGGAGCGGAATCTTTAAAAAACTGATTCCTTAAAATTAATCCAGAACCTCTTCAATAGGACTACCTGTAGTTCCATTTGGAAAAGCGATCTTCAACATTGCTGCTACAGTAGGAGCTATATCGTAAATTTCTGTTCTTGCAGTCGTCTTACCTTTATTAAATCCTTTTCCAAAAAAGATTAATGGCACGTGAGTGTCGTAATCCAAAGGTGAACCATGAGTAGATCCGTAATTGGAATAAGTGATGTGAGCAGGCTTATAAACAAACATCACATCTCCTGAACGTTTTTGATTGTAACCGTTTTGGACAATGGCCTCTACTCCTTCAACATAGTCATTTTGCCACATTTGATACGCTGTGTAAACCTTGTAAATATCTTTTTGCCCTAATAGTCTCATAGCGATGGCCTCTTGCACTGATTTTAAATCATAGCCCATTTCATCTACCTTTTCACGATTTAAAAAGATTTGGTGATTCGATATGTTTTCAATTAAATCAGGTCCAAATCGATCTAATACATAGGCTTCGATATCAGATTTAATTTCAACTCCATTGACGAGTCCTGCAGGTATCTTAACTGATTGTAAATAAGCTGGAACTTGAACTGCACCGTGATCTGCTGATAGAAATAAAGAATAGTTTCCTTCTCCAACCTGCTCATCAAGTGTTTGAAGTAAGCGTGCAATTTCTAAATCCAGACGCAAATAAACATCTTGAACCTCTTTTGAATCCACCCCAAACATATGTCCTACATAGTCTGTAGAAGAATAACTTATCGCCAAAAAATCGGTAAAGTCACCCTTGCCCAATTCTTCTTTCTTTAGGGCTTCAATTGAAAAATCAGTTACAAGACTGTTTCCATATGGAGAGGATTTAATTATATCATAAAAACCATTGGAATCCCATAATTGTGTAAACTTATGAGGAAAACTGGTAGTGCTTTCTCCTTTAAATTTACCTTCAAAATTATTGGCATCCACGACTGATTCTTGATAATCTTCAATAGGTTTTAATAAAGTCCAATCTTTTTTATACTGAGACACCGATTTCTTTTTGTTGAATTTCTTTACCCAATTTGGCAATTCATCCATATAGTACGAACTGGAGATCCAGTTACCATCCTGCTTCCCTTCAAACCAATAGGCAGCATTAGCCATATGACCTGCGGGCAAAACTGCCCCTCGATCCTTGACAGAGACCCCAATAACTTTAGCTCCCTTTTGAGTATGTAAGCGAAGTTGATCTGTCACAGTAGTGGTCACCAATCGATGTGGAGACATCTGACCAGCTGTAGATGCTGTTCCTACAGAACGATACTGATCATCCGCTACGCAATAGACCATTTGTTTAGATTCTTTATCATACCAATCATTTCCAATGATTCCGTGAACTGCAGGAGTTGTCCCAGTGTAAACAGAAGCATGACCTGGCCCAGTATAAGTCGGCGCATAGTTAAAATGATTGTTTTCACAATTAAAGCCCTCTGAGATCAGTCGTTTAAATCCATCATCGGAATAGTCATTCCAAAATCTGGTGATATAATCGTATCGCATTTGATCGACTATTACTCCAACTACTAATTTAGGAGCAGAATTTGATGTTTGTGCTTTAAGGTTAAATGTAAGTACTAATAGAAAAGATGAGAGTACTAGAGAAAGGGTTTTTAATTTCATCATTTTTGGATTTGTTTCTCAAAAGTAAGATTTTTAAAAAAGTAAAAAAGAAATTAGATATCAATTCTGTGTTAAGATTAGTATTTTTACCTTTATGGCATCGATACTTAATCAATGAAACACTTAGCAGCAATAGGAAGATATATGATTATGCTCAAGGAGGTTTTTAAAAAACCTACCAAGAAAAGCATTATGAAATCCCTCATATACAAAGAGATTGATGAGCTGATATTTGGTTCCTTAGGAATTGTCATTTTTATCAGTTTCTTTATCGGCGGTGTTGTGGCAATTCAAACGGCATTAAATCTTGAAAACCCATTAATTCCAAAATCACTTATTGGTTTTGCTACTAGACAATCGGTTATTTTAGAGTTCGCTCCAACTTTGACTTCTATCGTATTAGCGGGTAAAATAGGTTCTTTTATCACCTCAAGTATCGGAACAATGAGAGTTACAGAGCAAATCGATGCGCTTGAAGTTATGGGAGTAAATCCTCTTAACTATTTGGTTTACCCCAAGATCATTGCCTTACTCATGTATCCATTCATTATTGCAATCGCCATGTACATGGGAGTTCTAGGTGGCTATTCAGCAATTAATATCGCTGAGCTATCGACTTCAACTGACTTTATAGAGGGTATCCGACTGGATTTTGATCCCTATCACGTGACTTATGCATTTATCAAAACCATAGTCTTTGCCTTTCTTTTAGCAACTATTCCTTCCTATCACGGATACTATATGAAAGGAGGAGCATTAGATGTTGGTAAAGCAAGTACGACCGCCTTTGTGTGGACCACCATTGTCATCATTGTCATGAATTATGTATTAACTCAACTAATCCTAGGCTGATGATTAAAATAGAAAACATTCAAAAATCATTTGGAGATAATCACGTTCTCAAAGGAATTAGTACTCAATTTGAAAAAGGGAAGACCAACTTAATCATTGGTCAAAGTGGATCTGGCAAGACCGTTCTGATGAAGTGTTTATTAGGATTGTATGAGATAGATGAAGGTCATATCTTTTTTGATCAAAAAGATTATCAAAATTTAGATGCCGATGGTAAAATGGACATCAGAAGAGAATTGGGAATGGTTTTTCAAGGATCTGCACTATTCGATTCGATGACCGTTATTGAAAATGTTTCATTCCCACTTAAGATGTTTACCGATCAATCTGAATCCGAGATGCAAGATCGAGCTGCAGCAGTATTGAAAAGAGTGAATCTAAAGCAAGAAGCATTTAAACGCTTTCCAGATGAAATATCTGGTGGAATGCAAAAAAGGGTGGCAATTGCAAGAGCGATTGTAATGAACCCTAACTATTTATTTTGCGATGAGCCCAACTCTGGATTGGATCCTAAATCGGCAATGATTATTGATAACCTCATCCAAGAAATCACCCAAGAATACAATATAACAACGGTTATCAACACACACGATATGAACTCTGTGATGGAGATTGGAGATAAAATTCTGTTTTTAAAAGACGGATATAAAGAATGGGAAGGGTCAAACAAAGAAATCTTTAAAACTGACAATGAAGCAGTGAGTTCATTTGTATACTCTTCTGATTTATTTAAAAAGGTACGTGAAGTTTATTTAAAAAGTTAAGTATGGCAACAATCATCATCACTGGATGTAGTAGAGGAATTGGTTATGAACTCGCAAAACAAGCGGCAGAATTAAACCATCAGGTGCTAGCGCTTTCCAGAAATGCAAGTCCTACTCAAAATTTAAACCTAAAGAACCTACACTCTTTTGAATTTGATATTACAGATCAAGAGTCTATTTCAAAGGTTAAAAACTTTGTAGAAAAACATTGGGATTCTAAAGTAGATATTCTCATCAACAATGCAGGAGCGCTTATCAATAAAGCCTTTGAACAAACAAATGAGGAAGACTTTTTAGAAGTTTACAAAGTCAACGTTTTTGGACCTGCAGCCTTGATCAAGGCAGTCGTTCCCTACATGAGTACCGATGCCAACGTTTTAAATATCAGCTCTATTGGAGGAGTACAGGGATCTGTTAAGTTTCCGGGGCTTGCGGCTTATAGTTCCAGTAAAGGAGCTATCATCACATTGACAGAACTACTAGCTGAGGAGTACAAAGACAAGGGGCCACATTTTAATGTGATGGCACTTGGAGCTGTAAACACAGAAATGTTACAAGAAGCCTTTCCGGGTTATGAACCTCCAACGACTCCTGCAATGATGGCAGAATACCTTTTAGATTTTGCCCTTCACAGAGCTCATTTATTCAATGGAAAGATCATCGAAGTTTCGAATTCGACTCCTTAGTTTAGGTGACCAAATTTACCCTCGTAAAAGTCTCGCATCGCTTGCATGATCTCTGCTTTGGTATTCATCACAAAGGGTCCCTGAGCCGCAATGGGTTCACCAATTGGTTCGCCGCTCATCAGCAGTAATGTCACCTTAGTTTTTGAATTTACACTAAAAGCTTCTCCGTCATTTGCCATACGAATGTAATGATCTACCTCAATAGCATCTCCTTCATTGATAGAAACAATTCCATCAACAACGATGATTCCAGTATTGTAATTTGAAGGAAAAGAAAGTTCTAAAGAAGTAGCCACATCCATCTCAATTCGATATAAGTGAATTGGTGTGTGAGTATGAGCTGGTCCACTGATTCCGTTAAAACTACCAGCTATCACCTTAACCTCTACTCCCTCTGAAGGACATGCAACTGGAATATCTTCCTTGGTATAACCTTGATATTTTGGAGGATCCATCTTGTGTTTCGCTGGAAGATTGACCCAAAGTTGGGCCATTGAAAAAATACCTCCGTTTTTAGCAAATTCTCTCTCGTGGTATTCTTTGTGAAGAACTCCAGATGCTGCTGTCATCCACTGTACTCCACCCTCTTCTACAACTCCTGAGTTTCCAGCAGAATCGTGATGAGCCACCTTACCTTTAAATGCAATCGTAACCGTTTCAAATCCACGATGTGGGTGAACATCAACTCCTCTTGGAGTATCAGTCGCTTCAAAATAAAATGGAGCGTTATAATCTAACATAATGAAAGGATCCATCGCCTGCATATCTAATCCATATGCCGAAGGAATAAAATTTTGAACCCTAAATCCATCTCCTACAAAGTGGGGAACTCTTGGAGACACTACAATATCTACTGATCTTTTTTTCATGATGCAAAATTACGAACAGTATAAATACTTTAGACATCTTTTTCATAAATTTAACATGTGGAACAACTACTCGAAAAATACCTTCCAAAAACAGCCGTTCAACCAGTGTTTGAGTTAATCAAGCAACTAGAGGTGCATCTTAAAATTGTAAAGGAACGCAGGACAAGACACGGAGATTACCGAAGAGATCTTAGTGGTAGGCATTTGATTACCATCAACGCTTCTCTAAACCCTTACAGCTTTTTAATTACGCTGATCCACGAACTTGCACACTTACTGGCCTATAAAACCTATGGAAGAGGAATTAAACCCCATGGCAAAGAATGGAAGCATTGTTTTCAGCATATGATGTTACCCTTTTTAAGACCAGAGGTTTTTCCAGGGCATTTATTACCTGTATTAGCAAAGCATTTTAAAAATCCTAAAGCGAGTTCAGATACCGATGCAGTGCTTTCTATCGCTTTAAAACAGTACGATACTAGGAGTAGTTTTATTGCTTTTATCTATGAACTTCCCGATGGAAGCCTTTTTAAAACAACCAACAATAGAGTCTTTAAAAAAGTCTCTAAAAGAGTAAAGCGCTATGAATGCATGGAACTGACGACCAAGAAAATCTATTTGTTCCAACCCAATGCTCAGGTCGAACTGATTCAAGAATAACATTCTAAAAAAATATTAGGATTTGTTGGCTAATTGGCCACAGGCAGCATCGATATCCTTACCTCTAGATCGTCTTACTGTAACGGTGATGTGATGTTCCTCTAAGGTTTTGATATAGTTTTGAATCGCTTCTTCTGAAGCCTGCTGATAATCCCCACCATCGATGGGATTGTACTCTATTAAATTGACCTTAGCTGGAGAAAATTTACAAAAACGCACCAAGGCATCAATATCCTTTTGTTGGTCGTTGACACCCTTCCAAACAACGTATTCATAAGTAATTCGATTCTTAGTTTTCGAATACCAATATTCTAATGCTGCTCTTAGTTCACTAAGGGGAAAAGTTTCATTAAAAGGCATAATAGAACTTCTCACTTCATCTATTGCTGAATGCAAGGAAACTGCTAAATTAAATTTAACCTCCTCGTCAGCCATTTTGCGAATCATCTTAGGAATTCCTGAAGTAGACACCGTAATTCTCCTAGGAGACATCCCAAGACCCTCCTCAGAAGTGATCTTCTCAATAGCCTTGAGAACATTGTTGTAGTTCATCAGCGGTTCTCCCATCCCCATAAATACAATATTTGAAAGGGGCATATTTTGATACAATCGACTTTCACGATCGATCGCAACTACCTGATCGTATATTTCATCGGCATTGAGATTACGCATTTTCTTTAATCGTGCCGTCGCACAAAACTTACAGTCTAAACTACAACCAACTTGAGAAGAAACACAAGCAGTGGTTCTCTTTTTGGTGGGTATCAGTACCGATTCCACAATTAAACCATCGTGAAGTCGAACTGCATTTTTAATGGTACCATCAACAGAACGCTGCATTTGATCAACAGCTATATGATTGATTACAAAATGCTCGTCTAAAAGTGCACGTGTTTCTTTGGAGAGATTGGTCATATCCCCAAACTGATGTGCTCCTTTTTGCCACAACCACTGATACACTTGATTTCCTCTAAAAGCACTATCCCCCCTAGATACAAAAAAGTCTCTAAGTGCGTCCTTATCCATGGAACGAATATCTTTTTTAGGCATAGTGCAAAATTTATTGCAAATATAGACAACTATTGAGCACTGAGAGTGATAATATTAAAAAAACAGAAATACACCAATGGATAAACTTTGTATATTTAAAACCTAACCAATTAACAATCAGACTGTGTACAAAGATTCAAAATCTCATTACCTCATTTTAGATGCCCTAAGAGGTATCGCTGCCATTATTGTTGTTTTCTTTCATATTTTTGAAGTATTCGCAAATGGAGATCATACCAAATTAATTATCAACCATGGGTATCTTGCAGTAGATTTCTTTTTTGCACTCTCAGGATTTGTCATTGGGTATGCTTATGACGATCGTTGGAATTCAATGAATCTTAAGAGCTTTTTTAAGAGACGATTGATACGATTACACCCTATGATTATTATAGGTATGATCATTGGTGCTTTACTTTATTATTTTCAGTTTGGTCCTCTTTTCCCATTCATATCAGAAACACCAGTTTGGAAGCTACTGATTGTAATGCTTATCGGAATGACACTTCTTCCTCTTACTCCCTCAATGGAGATTAGAGGTTGGACAGAGATGCATCCTTTAAACGGACCCGCATGGTCCTTGTTCTTTGAATACATTGCAAATATTTTATATGCCTTATGGCTTCGCAAACTTTCGAATAAATGGATTGCTACACTTGCATTTATAGCTGGAAGTGTACTAATTCATATGGCTGTAACCAGAGGGGATATCATCGGAGGTTGGGCATTGAATTCTGAACAAATCTATGTGGGATTCACCCGCTTACTCTACCCATTTCTAGCCGGTTTATTACTTTCTAGAATCTCTAAACCCAAGAAACTCAACAATGCATTTCTATGGACAACACTGATACTTACTATTGTATTAGCTATTCCAAGAATTGGTGGAGCTCAGCAAGGATACCTCAATGGAATTTACGATTCTCTAATCGTAATCGTTGTATTTCCAATTCTGGTTTATATGGGATCTTGTGGTCAAATCGTTTCTGATCGAGTAAAAAAACTAGCGACTTTCTTAGGAAATTTATCCTATCCTTTATACATCACTCATTATCCAATTATGTATATTTTTATGGCCTGGGTTGCTCGAAATGAGCTCTATGTCGATCCAACCTCAACAGATAAATTACCACAATTGATCATCGCTTCTCTAGCAACACTGATTACTTCTATTTTATTGGGACACTATTTATTTAAAATCTACGATCTACCAATTCGATCTTGGTTGACCAAAAAATGGATGAATAAATAATGGTATAAAAAAACCCGACTATTTCAATCGGGTTTCTGATATTCGAGTTCTAACTGATTATAAAATCAACATAGCATCTCCGTAAGAGTAGAACTTATAGCCTTGTTCTACTGCTTCTTTGTATGCTTTTTTCATCAAATCATGCCCCATAAAGGCTGAAATCATCATCAAAAGAGTTGATTTAGGCGTGTGAAAATTGGTAATCATACAGTTTGCAATACTAAAATCATACGGTGGAAAAATAAACTTATTGGTCCATCCTTCGTAGGGGTTTAGAGTTTGCTCTGAACTAACAGAAGATTCTAATCCTCTCATAACCGTTGTACCAACAGCACAAACTCTTTTTTTATGAAGTTTAGCATTGTTGACAACCGCTACAGATTCTTCAGGTATCACTAATTCTTCAGAATCCATTTTGTGTTTTGATAAATCTTCTACTTCAACTGGATTAAAGGTTCCCAATCCAACGTGAAGGGTCAATTCTGCAAAATTAACTCCTTTAATTTCTAAACGCTTTAGCAAGTGTTTTGAAAAGTGCAATCCTGCAGTAGGAGCTGCTACAGCACCTTCATTTTTAGCGTAGATGGTTTGATAACGCTCTTCATCATCTGGCTCTACCTCTCTTTTGATATATTTTGGAAGTGGTGTTTCTCCGAGATCTCTAAGTTTTTTTCTAAACTCTGTGTATGAACCGTCGTATAAGAAACGTAGGGTTCTTCCTCTTGAAGTTGTATTGTCTATTACTTCAGCTACTAATGAATCATCATCACCAAAGTAAAGTTTGTTTCCAATACGAATCTTACGAGCTGGATCTACTAGCACATCCCACAAACGTTGTTCCTCATTTAATTCTCGTAATAAGAACACTTCAATTCTAGCTCCAGTCTTTTCTTTGTTCCCGTATAGACGCGCTGGAAACACCTTAGTATTATTGAGTACCATCACATCGTCTTGGTCAAAATAATCGATTAGGTCTTTAAAATATTTGTGTTCAATACTTCCATCCTTTCTATTGATGACCATCAAACGAGCCTCGTCTCTGTGCTCAGATGGATATTCTGCTAATAGTTCTTTCGGAAGATCAAAATTAAAATGAGATAACTTCATAGTTGTATAGATTCAATTTTTATAAAGGTTGCAAATATACAACCTCAACTAGGGGGTTGTCAAGTAAATAGCAATAAATCTAATGAGATACTCCTATTCCTATGGTTTGCATATCCTCCCAGAAGTCAGGAAAGGACTTGGTAACTACCATCGCATCTTCAACTTTGAAGGGAACTAAGAGGGCTAATGGGGCAAAAGCCATTGCCATTCGATGATCGTTATAAGTTGCAACAGATACTCCCAGATTGTAATCACCCTCAAAGAGTTCTAATTGAAGTGATTTGTCATCGATAGTTACCTTGGCTCCGAACTTAGAGAGTTCATTGTAAAGAGCTACAAGACGATCGGTCTCTTTTATCTTAAGTGTGTGTAATCCAGTCAATGAACAAGAAACTCTCAAACCAAAACAAGTCACGGCTATAGTTTGAGCAATATCTGGAGCATTTGCTAAATCCCATACCAATCCAGAATTCTTCACCTCCTCTGATACTTCTCCAAGCTTTTTAAGTACTATTGAATGTCCTTCATAAGTCGTTTCAACTCCTAGTTCTGTGTAGATTTGGGCAAGAACAGAATCTCCTTGAAGCGAGTCCTTTTTATAGGAGGAGAGTTTAATTTGAGAACCTATATCAGCTAAGGCACAAAGGCTGTAAAAATAAGAAGCAGAACTCCAATCGGACTCCACCACTAATTCTTGTGCACTCACAGATGACTTGTGTGCTACTTTGATTATTTGTCCTTCAAAACTAGTTGATACTCCTATGCTATCTAAAAGAGCTAGAGTCATTTTTATATAAGGAACCGAAGTGATTTTTCCTTCTAGGTGTAACTCCAATCCATTGGGAAGACTCGGTGCAATTAGCAGTAGTGAGGAAATGTACTGACTACTGACATTGGCAGCCATCACTACTTTGTTTTGTTCTAATTTTTTTCCAGTAATTTTTAATGGAGGATAGCCTTCATTCTTGGTGTATTCAATTGAAGCTCCAAGCGATCGAAGGGCGTCAACTAAAATCTTTATAGGGCGTTCCTGCATACGTTTAGATCCAGTAAGTATAACCTCTTTCCCTTCGCTAGAAGCAAAATAGGAAGTCAAAAAACGCATGGCTGTTCCAGC
>Ga0255743_10000761_pt1 | contig 27902 bp, 29 predicted proteins | sample 101ome_19_FD_179950 | JGI IMG/M metagenome (GOLD analysis project Ga0255743, IMG submission 179950) | Coastal salt marsh microbial communities from the Groves Creek Marsh, Skidaway Island, Georgia - 101405AT metaG (version 2) | ecosystem: Environmental > Aquatic > Marine > Intertidal zone >... | reverse complement strand
GTAGGAAATTTGAGAGGCGCTGTTCCTAGTACGAGAGGACCGGAATGGACACACCTCTGGTGTATCAGTTATCGTGCCAACGGTAAATGCTGAGTAGCTATGTGTGGATAAGATAACCGCTGAAAGCATCTAAGCGGGAAACTTACCTCAAGATGAGATTTCCCATCCCTTTATGGGAGTAAGACCTCTTGAAGACAACAAGGTTGATAGGCTAGGTGTGTAAGCGCAGTAATGTGTGTAGCGGACTAGTACTAATTGGTCGAGGTCTTAACTATTGTAACTTAACCATAACAATGCAATTTAATTTATGTTTCATGTATACTATTCTTGGTCATTATAGCAAAAGGGGTACACCTGTTCTCATTCCGAACACAGAAGTTAAGTCTTTTAGCGCCTATGGTACTGCCAGGGTTCCTTGGTGGGAGAGTCGGTCGTGGCCAAGAATAGTATATCAATTAAACACACAATTGATGAGGGAACTAGTGTATTTTAAGGAGATAATTATGACAGGATTGAATCAATTAACGAATACAACGGATAACGTTCATTATTTGAATTCTGCTATGTTTCCAATGTCTTACTTTTGTCAAAACAAATGCCCCTACTGTTCCTATCGAGTTGCTGATGGGGATGGGGCTCCAGTACTTAATGTCCCGTATTTAATTATTCAATTGGTTAAAGAAGCAGCGGCTAATGGCTGTAAAGAGATTTTATGTGTGAGTGGCGATCGTCCTGATAAATATTCGAAAGTTCGCAATCGACTGGCTGTTTGGGGATTTGATTCATATTTATCTTACGTGTATACCATTTGTGAAATGGTATTTTTAGAAGGGTTTATTCCAGTTGTTGAAATTGGGTCGTTATCCGGCTTGAGTGATTATCAGCGCCTATCGGAAATTTGCTCGTTGGTTCGAATTAATTTGGATGCTGTAAATCCAAGCAAACATGATAAAATTTATCCCGATTCTCCGGGCAAGGCAATTGAAAACCGATTGCAAAATATCCGATGGGCGATGGAAGCTGGAATTCCTGTTAGTACAGGTTTATTAGTCGGTATTGGGGAAACCCCTACGTATCGTCAAAAAATGTTGAATGAGCTCATGAATTTGCATAAAGAATACGGGCTGCTGCATGATGTCATTATACAGAATTTTGTGCCTCAAACAGATACTGACTTTGCAAAAAAGTCAGCATGTGATGATGCGAAACTTATGCAAACAATTCAAATGGCACAATCAACATTATCGAGTGATGTGATTTTAAGTGTAAACCCAACAACCGTGCATTCAATAAAGAAAATACTGGCATCGGGCGTTCGGGATATTGGTCGTTTATATAGTGGCAAAAATCTGTTTTTTGAGCCTGGTTTAGACAGCCCCAACACAGTCCTTAACGCAGTTCAAAATAACGGCTATGAAGCGGTAGAGCGCTTATCTTTGTCACCTGCTTATATTGCCAAAAAGCGATACCCGGATAAATTGTCTCAATTATTTATTTCATCAGCGGCTGACTTAGAGATCTAAAGTCATGTCAACGGCATCAACGGGGCCAGCACCATTGTCAGATTCCTTTAGCAATACCCTTGGAAGCCAGGCGTCTCAGCCAGATGGCAGTTTTGATCAAACATTACAGGAAGAAAACGGGTTGGTTGTGGTCAACGGGTTTCTAAATTTGTTAATGACTTGGCTAAACACGCCGGTAACTCCTCAAACATTGGTGCACCGTTTAGAACAATCCGGCGTTGAATTTTATCAACATATCGATAATAGCATTCGTGTTTCATTGAGGCAGACGCATCAGTTGCCCATTGAAATTGCGTTTTACAATAATCCCCATCACTTAGGTATAACAGTAACGGTATCAGCGGAGCTATTTAGCGCATTTTCAAGTTCGCGCTTAGAATTAGAAAAAAAACTAAAAAAAAGCCTGGGAAAATCCGTGCAGCTAGACTTGAAAAAATCATGAAAGCTTATGTTTTTTGTGTTTTTATTTTTTGTTTCTCCTGTGTTTTTGCTCAAGAAAAAAACTTGATTCATTATTTGAGTGCACATGTTATTAATCAAGCGTATAAATCCGATCGCGTGGTTGGTATTCGGTACCAAGATTATAAAAAACCATTGGGTCCGCATCGACGCTATTTTGCAATTATGCGCGACAGCAGAAAAAATAGGCGTGTTGAATTTTATGCGGCATCGCCCCCACAACAGTTGTTGCAATCATCAACCCAGCGCTCACCAGCCATGCAAAACTCGCAGTTTCAAGCCAATCAAATTATGGTTCAGGCGCAAGAGGCATTGATGAGCAGCATTGTTAGTGATGGTGATAGTGGCCGATCTTTTTTTGATGGGGGCGCTAGCCCGATTGCCAGCGATTGGGGTAACCCCAATGAGATGGATGCGATGCTTCAGAGTTTTAGCCCCAATCCAATCAATCAGCCGGATTTAAAGCAATTTGTTAAAGTCAATTCGAGTATTCATTATTGGGATGGAGACGTTGTTAAATCAGGTAAAGTTTGGTATACTATAGACGATGGTCAATATTTTTTTATCGCACTTGACAACGGTTTTTTTGTTGAGCCTAAGATTAAGTAAGCAGAGTAATTAAATGACGTTAAAAGAAAAGCAGTTGTATAGTAATCGATTGGTTTTGGACTATCCGTTTCATTGGACAGAGTTAAAAAAAGAACACGTTGATGCGAATGTTTCTTGCCCAATCGAATCACCCCTGTTGACACAATCAATTATTCGCAACGGTCTGCTGCAACATTATTACTATTTTCAAGATTTAGTTCAAACCATGTCTCGTTCATTGGGCTGTCCAATTGCTATTCAATCCATTGCCTTTGTTGAGGCGATGCCTGCTGATTTGTTGCAATACGAGTCCCATACGTTTCAACATTTATCCTTGTTGTCAGACAATGCGCGTATTTCAATTGTGCTGTCCGATGCGTTTTTAAATAGTTTTGTGCATTATGCCTTGGGTTGTGTGGGGCAGTCAATTTTGTCGTTATCTATGACAAAACGAGAAAAAAAAGTCGTTGAAATCTTTACGGATATGCTTTTGAAATCATTTGATAAGGCTTGGGGTCAATCAGCGGGTCGAGCTGGATTTCATTGGGATTCTTCAACTGCATCGGGTGATACAAATAACTATAAATCATGTTTTTTTATGGCGACAGTATCCATTGATGGGGGCGCTCCAGTCGTGATTGGAACGTATTATGATGCTAAAACAGTCCTCCGGTTTGCTAAAGATGCGGTGCCAGATTCCATTAACCAAGAATCTGTGGCGCTAAGCGCTAATTCGATGTCTAAGATATCTGTTCGCATGAAAGGTGTTCTGGGACATGCTCGCATGAATATGGCGGACTTAATGCAGTTGCAAGTCGGCGATGTTGTTGCTTTGCCTACGCGCTTGGACGACCCAGTTTCGCTGGAAATCGGAACCACACGATTCGATGCTGTTCTGGGTAAGAAGCATCAAAGCTTAGCGCTGAAATTATTGGCCAATAATTTTGGGTTGAATGCATCGGAAGTGCCCGAAGGGGATGCTGATTTAGCTCAGTTAGACGACTCGGAAACAGATCGCGACGTTGAGGATTTGATAGACTACGATGATAGTTTAAATGATGATGAGGCAGATTCAGCACCGAGTGATTTAGATACATTTAGTTTAGAAAACACGGAACGCGCTACTGACGAGACAGGCAATGCATCCGATGATAGCTTTTCATGGGATGATATTAATGATTCCATGATATCGTCGATCGATGATGCGGATAACGACAATGATTTGGAAAGCAGTTTTTGGTTGGAAGATGATGCAGATGGTAAATCAAGCTAGGCCGAGGAGGTATTCATGACAAAGCGTTTGGGTATTATGAATTATAAAGGGGGTATGGGAAAGACGTCTTTGGTTGTTCATTTGGCTATGGGGTTGGCCTTAAATGGGCAGCGTGTGCTCGTCGTTGATATGGATCCGCAAGGGTCTGTGAAGGCCATGTTGGGCGTTAAGGCCTCATCGGGGACCTATGAGTTGTTAGTGGGAAAGCAACCGGTGGCAGACTGTATCACGCCAGTTCGTGATGGCTTGGATATTATCGCTAGTGATGAGCGACTGTTCCCAGCATCGATGCAAATGGTTGGATTTCCAAATCGAGAATTTGTTCTTCACAATCGACTTGAGACAGTCCATGGTTATGATTATATTCTCATTGACTCTGGACCATCCTTTGACTTACTGGCTCAAAACGCCATGATTGCTTCCCAAAACTTAATGGTTCCGATTTCAATGGATTTTATGTCTGTTGTAGGGGCCAAACAATTGCTTAAAAATGTAAAACTGCTGAATCGACTGTTTGCCCAGTCCATCCACGTTCAGCATGTCGTTCCAACCTTTTATGCTCAGCGTCAAGCAAAAACTATCAAAGTTATGGCTGCCGTTGAGGCCTTGTTTGGCCTTGACAAAATACGAGGGCCCATTCGTAGTTGTGCCGATGTGTCCAATGCGGCGGGCGTGGGACAAACTGTGTTTGAGTACAAACCAAAATCACGGGTTATTCCAGACTACAACCAATTGCTAAAAGCCGTGATGATAGAAGGAGATAATGAATGAAAGATGATGGTTACTTGAATGAAATAGAAGCGGACTCAGTGATTGAGTCTGATCCAGATGTTGTATCAGAAGATTTGCACGTCGATAGCGATAGCGAATTGGATGATAGCACAGATTCGGTTATGGAGTCTGCGTTTTCAATCCATACGCCACCCAGGGTAGATGAAGAAGAACCCGTCATTGAAGCGATTTCCGAGCCTGTAGATGAGGCTGAACTTGTCGAGGAGACTGTGGCGGATTTAGCCGATGATCCGGCACTAGAAAACTCTGAAAAAATTAATCTGGATCAGGTCGACATTGCCCACTTGTCAGCATCGGATTCGGGTGGTGATTCTGTTGCAATACCCCAATCGGTACTGGGTTCAATTTCAGTTGATGTTCGTGTTGAATTGGGTGAAACAATGATTAATCTGAACCAACTGTATGCATTGAGAGAAGGTCAAATTTTAGAATTGGATCGTGAGCTGGGTGCTCCATTGGATGTGGTTGTTAATGGTCAAGTGATTGCTAAATGTGAAATTGTATCGATTAACTATCGATATGCTATTCGTATTATTGAGTTGATTAATACCCAATAGGGTGGCTTATGACCAGCGGATATTACATAAAATTTATTGTATTATTCGCAATTTTAGTTTTTATTTTGATGGGGGCTATTCAACTAATTAAGTGGCTCCAAAATAAACGGTATGCCTGCGATATGACCGTTGTGGATCAATTAATTATCGCCAATAATACAACTTTGTTAATTGTAAAGGTACGCGGAAATGATTATTTTTTAGGAATCAATGGAAAATCAATACAGGTGTTGGATAAGTTATGATTAAATTAATTGTGTTGGGATTGGTAATGCTTGGGATGCCCTCGTGGGCGGAGCCGGCTAATGTGCTGTTTGATGCCGGCAATACACTGATTAATACCGATGCGTTAAGCTCATCGGTAAATTTGCTATTAATTTTGACGTCGATTGGATTTGTTCCGGCATTTTTAATGGTGACAACGTCTTTCTTGAGATTTGTTATTGTCTTAAGCTTGATTCGTCAGGCACTGGGAACGGCGCAGTCTCCACCCAATCCCGTTATTGTTATTTTGGCATTATTCATGACAGCGTATGTTATGGCACCCGTATTGTCTACAGTATATGAAACAGCGATTGTGCCGTATAACAATGGAAAAATTAGCCAAAAGCAGGCATTTGCACTAGGCGCTGAACCATTCCATGCATTTATGATGAAACAAGCGAATGAGGCCGATATTGAGTTGTTTCTAGATTTTTCAAACGTAGAATTGAAAGTCAGCGAAAAAGTTCCAATTTATGTCTTAATACCAGCGTTTATTATTTCTGAGTTAAAATCAGCCTTTCAAATTGGCTTTTTAATCTACTTGCCCTTTGTGGTGATCGATTTGTTAATTTCAAATGTATTATTAACATTGGGGATGTTTATGTTATCGCCGGCCATGGTCTCCATGCCATTTAAATTTTTGTTGTTTATTTTGGTTGATGGCTGGAATTTGATTATTCGTGGCTTATTGCTCAGTTATCAATAATGGGTGTCATGCGTAAAAATCGGAAATCTAAATGGACTTAATGGTAGCGTCTGAGATTGTTACGCGTATTTTTAATTTAGCTGTGGTTGTTTCCTTGCCAACGGTTGGCTTGGGTCTGCTCATTGGTTTAATCATTTCGATTATTCAGGCTGTGACTCAAATTCAGGAGCAAACATTGACCTTTGTGCCAAAAATGGTTGTTGTTTTGTTGTTATTTGCTGTTTTTTTTCATTGGATGTTTGGGTTAATATCGGGTGTCGCGTTGGATCTGTGGCAAGATATACCGATATATAGCCAATGATTATTCCTATTGATTACATTATTGTTGTGGGCTTAATTACAGCCCGAATTTTTGGGTTGTTTGTTACAGCGCCGGTCTTTAATAATGCTCAACTGATGCCAGCCACAGTTCGCATTATTATAATGGTGTTATTATCAACGCTCATTGCATTTGTTGTTCCGCTTCCAAATACATTGCCGGCTCAGCCGATTTCATTGTTGCTGGCGGTGGCTATGGAGATATTGATTGGGCTGTGTTTGGGATTCACGATTCAGCTGCTTATTATTGGTGTGGAGTTGGCCGGCTCTATTATTGACACGCAAGCAGGAATTAGTGCAGCGGCAATGTTTGATCCACTTCGTGGGGATCAGGTCACCATTATCGCGCGGTTGTATCGACAGTTGATTTTACTTGTATTTCTTTTGTTAAATGGGCACCATATTGTCCTATTGGCGATTCGTACGACATTTGATGTTATGCCCATTGGTATGGCACACAATATGATAACCGGCAATCACTTTTTGCATATTGTTAATTTGGGGGCAATGATTTTTGAGGTGGGTTGGCGGTTTTCAGCACCAGTAATTGTTGTTATTTTTTTTGTTGACTTTGGGTTTGGGATGCTCAGTCGTATTGCATCACAAGTCAATGTGTTTCAGTTAAGTTTTCAATTAAAGCCCATGGTTATGATTGTGGTCTTGATGTTGATCATTCCCTATTTCTTAGAAGATGTATCGGAATTATTGGCAATGATCCCCAATTTAATGGGTGATTTTATTTTAGTCGGCCAGGAGCAGTAATGGGCGATGATTCCGGCGAAAAAACAGAAGAGCCAACACCGCATAAGTTGCGTGAGGCTCGAAAAAAAGGGCAAATTGCCAAGGGTAAAGATTTAACGGGGGCAGTTGCCATGTTGGCGATATTTTTTATCTTAAAGGCCATATCGTTTCAAATGTGGAGTCGAATTGGATATCTAACTGAAACGATATTTAATGCAATTGCAAAGCCGTTTAGCTTAGATTTAGCGTATACCATTTTGTCGGAGCTCATGTGGACGTTTTTACAAATAATGACTCCGTTATTTGCTGGTATTATTGTGGTTATCTTTGTACTTGAAATTTTGCAAACACAAGCGTTAATTTATTGGGGGGCTATTTTGCCGGACCTTAAAAAATTAGACCCTATTGCCGGCACCAAAAAATTCTTTTCATTAAAGCAATATGTTGAGACATTAAAGTCAATTGCTAAAATTTTGATGATTTCTTTTTTGATTTACAGTGCAGTTAAAAGCTTTTTACCGTATTTTTTCGTTACGGGTCAAATGCCTGCGATGCAGGTGATGATTTTGGTGGGCACGTTAGTCATGCGTATTGTTATTCAAATTGGCATATTTTATTTGATTATTGCGCTATTAGATTATATGTATCAAAAGTACGAGTACATCAAATCATTGCGCATGAGTAAAAAAGACATTCAAAACGAATACAAGCAACTCGAGGGAGACCCGATGATTAAGCAGCGCCAGCGGGATCAGCAGCGTCAATTGGCCCAAAGTCGGCAAATGGGAGCGGTTCCAGGCGCTGATGTTGTGGTGACCAACCCCACACACATTGCAATTGCAATTCGTTACGATGCAGAGACCATGCAGTCGCCCATGATTGTTGCGCGGGGTCGTCAGTTACTGGCGCAGGCCATTCGTCAAATTGCAGATTCGCACTATATTCCCATTATTCAGAACCCACCACTCGCTCGAAATTTGTATAAAAAGAGCATGGCGGGCCAATTTGTTCCGCCAGAATATTATCGAGCAGTGGCTGAGATTCTCGCTTTTGTATATAATTTAAAAAGGAAGCGTCGTCAGCGATTAGCGCCACAGGAATAAATTATGTCGAAACTAAAGTCATTAAAAGCCATGTTCAATGTTCCGGATGTATCCGTTGCAGTCGCCTTAATCATGATTGTTGGGGTTATGATTATTCCAATTCCAACGTGGGGGTTGGATGTTCTGATGTCGTTGAATTTATCCATCGCTATTATTTTGCTATTGGTTGTTTTGTATTTAAAAGAGTCTCTAGAGTTCTCAGCGTTTCCGCAAATTCTATTGGTGATGACCTTGTTTCGCTTAGCGATTAACGTGGCGTCCACCAAGCTTATTTTGAGTTCGGGGCCAGATTTTGATGGTCAAATTGTTATGGCATTTGCGGATTTTGTCACGCGAGGAAACTTGGTTGTGGGATTGGTTACCTTTTCAATTATTACCCTTGTGCAATTTGTGGTGGTAACCAAAGGGTCGGAACGTGTTGCAGAAGTGTCCGCTCGATTTACTTTGGATGCATTGCCGGGCAAACAAATGAGTATTGATGCCGATTTAAATGCGGGCTTGATTGATGCTGAAGAATCCCGAGTTCGCCGAAAAAAACTAGAAAAAGAATCAACATTTTTTGGCTCTATGGATGGGGCCAATAAATTTGTGAAAGGGGATGCCATTGCGGGCATTGTTATCGTTATTGTTAATATTATTGGGGGGTTGTTAATTGGGCGATTTCAACAAGCGTTGGATTTGGGCGAATCAACGCAGGTATATGTTCGCCTGACGGTTGGGGATGGCCTGGTGTCTCAAGTTCCGGCCCTGTTAATTTCAGTGGCAACCGGTTTGGTGGTGACCAAAGCCGCTTCTGAAGAAAGCTTTGGGTCCGATGTGAAGCGTCAAATTTTTGAGCAGCCAAAACCATTTGCGATTACCGGCATTATTTTGCTGGGATTAAGTGTAGTGCCGGGATTTCCATTTCGTTATTTCTTTTTATTAGCCTGTTTAGCGGGCCTGTTTTCTTTGAGCGTGGTTAAAGCAAAAAAAACACAAGAAGCGCATACGATACAAGCGCAGCAAAACGTAGCCAAGCAAGCCATGAAAAAGCCAGAAAACTTGCTGGGCACGCTTAGCTTGGACCCAATTAGTTTAAAAGTAGGGCGTAATTTAGTCCCGCTTATTGATCCCAATCAAAATGGCCCGTTGCTGGAGCGTATTACGCTGGTTCGGTATCATATTGGCCAAGAACTTGGGTTTGTCATTCCGGGTGTCCGAATTATGGATGAATTAAGTTTGCCGGTCAATGCGTATGAGGTGTATATTCGGGGGACGCAGGTTGGGTACGGGGAAGTGGTCATGGGGCATTATTTTGTGGGTCAGTCAGCCACTGATTTAAAGCACCAAGGCGTTCCAGGTATTGAAGCCGTGGATCCAATCACTCAGGAGTCTGCGGCTTGGGTGCCAGAAGATAAGTTGGGGGCGTTGCAAGAGCAGGCCATTTCTGGTTTAAATACAACCGATTTTATTGCGATGCATTTTTCAGAAGTGATTATGCAACATGCCGATGAAATTATGACGCGCCAAAACGTCCAATCGTTGTTGGATTTAGTTAAAAATACCAACGCGGCCATCGTTCGAGAGCTCATTCCCGATATGCTTTCCCTGGGGCAAGTCCATAAAGTGTTGCAGATACTTGTTTCTGAGCGCGTATCGATCCGGGATTTATCTACCATTTTGGAGCGATTGGCTGACTATGCGACGATTTCCCGTGATACGAATTTATTGGCTGAATACGTACGACAAGCCTTGGCTCGTCAGATTTGTAGTAAGTATGTTGATAAAGATAACAGCATTCTGCTCTTTACGATTGACCCGGAGTTTGAAGAACGGATGATTAATGCGATTCATCAATCTGAATATGGCTCATTTTTGGCGCTTGATCCGGATGTGGGTCAAAGTGTGTTGGCTCAAATTGGTGAATTTGTGAGAAATTTTAGACGATTGGATAAAGAACCGGTTGGCTTGTGTTCACCTAAAATTAGAACCTATTTTAAAAAGTTTTTAGAACGCAATTATCCCCGTTTAATTATATTGTCCTATACTGAAATTCCCTCAAATGTTAAGGTTCAGTCCATTGGTATTTTGTCGAATTAATGATGGTTGATGACGAGTATTGGTCCCAGATTATTCCGCAAAGTCGGTATCGAAAAATTGATGAGGACGGTGACGTTCGGTCCCTGCCCATGGATGTTGAGGCTTGGACGGCCAATGATGAATCGGACAAGCAGAGACTCCGTGAGCGGGTTGATGCGCTGTATACCGTGATTCTGAATGAATTAATGGGGGAGCATACAGACAGTGTTGATTCGACCAACATTTTAAATGCGATTAAGCGAAAATTGGGTGTATGAGTACGCACGACGAGTATTGGGAAAAGAATTCAGTCGCCATTGCCAATTATCTGAAGTTGGCCATTTTAAAGCGGCATCATAAAGTGGTCTTAACGACATTTAAAACACGGATGAATCGAATTTTATATACGTACCTGAATCATTTGCCCCGGCATGTTCGAGACAGTGAAAAAGAGGACTTGCAAACCATCGTGTTAATTGAGTTGTTTGAGACCATTAAAATTTGGGATCCTGAGCGCCATAGTTCAGTCTGGCCGTTGGCCTATCAGCGCATTAACGGCGCGATGCGTGATCACATTCGATTCGTCACTCGATCCGACCCCACCCGATTTTACGAGTGGGTGAATACGGCTGCCAATATGTATATTGTCATCCAAGAGAATAATACCTTTGAATCAGACATGGACAGTGCGCATGATTTGCAATCGGTGTTGCAGCTTTTGGATGCCCGAGACCAGGAAATTGTCGTTTCCCATGCGCTTCATGATCAAACATTTAAACAAATTTCAAAAAAAATACAGTTGTCTGAATCTCAAGTGTCCCGAATATACAATAAAAGCATTAAAAAAATACAAGATATTCTAGCAATCAAAAAAGGAAACAAACAATGACTAAACAACGCCGATACCAGTACTGGTTAGATACGCTGTCTGGGTTAACCGTGGCTCTGGCGTTGGTGCCAGAGGCAATTGCCTTTTCATTTGTGGCTCACGTCGACCCAAGGGTGGGTTTGTATGCAGCGATTATCATGGGGCTTGTCACGGCATTATTGGGTGGCCGTCCGGGTATGATATCCGGGGCTACGGGTGCCGTTGCGGTTATATTTGCGCCGCTTGTAATTAGCCAAACTCAGCAGCAGGGCATGGCGGTTGCGTTGTCGTATTTGTTTTTAGCCGTTGTAATTATGGGCGTTTTCCAGCTAATATTTGGCTTGCTGCGTTGGGGCAAGTTTATTCGACTCATTCCGCAGCCGGTCATGTTTGGGTTTGTGAATGGCTTGGCCATTGTTATTTTTAAATCTCAGCTCACGCAATTTTATATTCAAACCCATGAAGGGCTTCAAATAATGCCGCTACGGCCATTATTAATTATGCTGGGTTTGGTGGCCCTAACGATGGCAATTATCTATGGGTTGCCCAAAATTACCAAGCGCCTACCGGCCACACTGACGGCAATTCTTGTGGTATCTGGGGTGTCTGTTTATTTGCAGTCACTGGGCTATGATAGTCGGACGGTCTTGGATTTTGTTCAAACTATGGACCCGACCCAAACGACGATTGCTGTGGGCTTGCCACAATTTCAATTACCGATTCTAACGCTGGAGGCCGTGATGACAGTGTTGCCGTATTCTTTTTTGGCGGCATCCGTTGGTTTGATTGAATCGTTAATGACGTTGGTTTTAGTGGACGAGCTTACGGGTACCCGGGGGCGAGGCAATAAAGAAAGTTTGGCCCAAGGCCTCGCAAATGTGCTCAATGGCTTTTTGGGTGGCATGGGCGGGTGTGCGATGATTGGTCAAAGCATGATTAATGTGCGTGCGGGTGGTCGTGGCCGATGGTCGGGGGTGGTGGCAGCCGGTAGCCTATTAATTTTTTTAATTGTGGGGGCTCGATGGATTGAACGTATTCCGTTGGCGGCGTTGGTGGGTGTTATGGTTATGGTATCGATTGCGACATTTGAGTGGTCCAGTTTTCGAATTATAAAAAAAATACCTAAATCGGATGTTGCGGTTATTGTCATTGTATCGGTAACCACGGTGCTTGTTGATTTGGCCGTGGCTGTATTTGTGGGTGTTATTATTTCAGCCTTGGTATTTGCATGGGAACAGGGTAAACGAATTGCAGTTACAGAATCCACCCATGATACGGCCTACAAAGTTTACACACTAAACGGGGGGCTGTTTTTTGGGTCCGCAACGGCGTTTAAAGCCTTGTTTGATGTGGACAATGATCCAGATCATGTGGCGATTGATTTTCGACATGCGCGTGTTTACGATCACTCAGGACTTGAAGCCATTCATGTGGTTGCCCAGCGGTATGCGCAGGTGAACAAGAATCTGCATATATTAAATGTGAGTCCTGAATGTCAGAGTTTGTTGGACCGTGCCGATAATATTGTTGAAGTTAAAGTCTTAGAGTCTTTGAAGCATTGGCGTATCGCAGAAGACCGATTGGCCTAGTTTTTGCAGATTAGAATCGGGTTATTTGGCTAGCCGTTTGGGTGTGTTTTATGGTATAACTATACCCAGAAATGAGCAAAAAATCCAAGACAATTATCTGCATTGAAGCCAATGCAATTAATCGGTATATCATCAAAAAATTATTGGAGTCTGAGGGGCACATTGTTCACGATGCAGAGACTAAAAAAGCCGGTTTGGATTTGTTTAGAACGGTTGAGCCCGATTTAATTTTAATTGATTTGCATATGCCGGGGGTGGATGGTTATGCAATTACCCAACACATTCGCAGCATTGACGGGTTAACCGATGTTCCGATTGTTGCGCTGACGACCCATGTGGGGATTGATGGGCATAATAAAGCCCCGATTTCTGGTTGTGAGGGCTGTATTCAAAAACCCATTGATGCACAGGTGTTTGTGAATCATTTGTCTCAGTTTTTAAGTTAGGGGAATGCGATGAACATTGCTATCTTTGAAGACAATCGCTATCCTCAATTTCAACCCATGGTTATGGCGCGTCCTGTCTATGAGTTGGTGGTTGGTCATTGTAGCTTATTGGATCGGTTTCAGCATTATTTTTCAGATATTTTAACGGCGTACTGCCGTCCCCATTTAAAATCAATTGCCAGTCAGCAGCGCCCGCATATTGGCGTTAACTGGTTGGGCAATACGCATCAATGCTTATTTTTAAATGCGCGTGTTGTTATGGATGCCCCGCTGTACCAACAGTTAATGCAATATGGCACGAATCATCCGTATGTTGTAGTATCCGAAGCCAACGATGTGATTGCGGTGTGTGCAAGCTCTGATTTGGCATTAACCGTTCACGATTATTTAATGACTATTTCAGACGGGCAGACGTTGGTGAATATGCTGCAATCCGTGTGTTCGATATATACCTATGCCCATGCACGGATCCTTCGCCATAGTTGGGATTTGGTGACACTAAATCAGGCTTTATTAATGGAAGATGGCGCACTGATGCCTGAGCGCTATGGCATTGTGAAAGGCAATGTCGATGCCTGGGTATCCATTCGAAACGATGCGCATGTATTTATTGACCAAGGCGTGACTGTTGAGCCCTTTGTCGTTATTGATGCGAGCCGGGGGCCTGTGTATATTGAGCGGGATGTGGTTATTCGCAGTCATGCGCGATTGGAGGGACCCGTTTATATTGGGGCTGGCACACAGATTTTGGGTGGGGTTATTTCGGCGAGTCGTATTGGCCGTCATTGTAAAATTCGGGGTGAAGTGAGTCATTCTGTTATTCATAATTACACCAATAAAGCGCATGACGGATTTTTGGGACATAGCTATATTGGGGAATGGGTCAATTTAGGCGCGATGACTACCAATTCAAATCTAAAAAGCACCTACGGATCTATCTATGTTGAGACATCCAGTACGCGCCAAGATACCGGCCAGCAGTTTTTGGGGGTATGTTTGGGCGACCATGTTAAAACAGCCATTGGGACACTATTGGGAGCCGGGAGCTTGGTGGGATACGGGTCAACCCTGTTGGGACGCGAGCATCGTGGGTGGGTGCCGCCCTTTAGTTGGGGGGAATCGGGGTGCTATGTTCCGCAAGAATTGCCGCAGTTTTTGCAGGCTGTTGAACGGATGATGCAGCGTCGGTCCATTCTGTTGCGAACAACGGATAAAAAATTAATGGCGTTGCTGTTTGAACATGCCCATTCATAGCCACGATTGGGCCTATTGGAACGAAGGCGCTCTGGGAGACGCCCAGCTTCTGGATCAGTATGGCATGGCGGTTGATCACCATCTGTGGGAGCGGTGGGCGGTTGCGCTGACCCAAACCAGCTATTATTGGGCTCGGCATCCACAGCCACCGGCGTGGTATCGGGATGTGCGCAATGAGTACCGGCTGTTTGCCGAAGCGATTCGTGCGGATCAACGCATTACCCATGTGGTTCAAATTGGTATTGGGGGATCATCGCTGGGGCCTCAAGCCTTACACGATGCCTTGCGTCGACGTGTGCCGCTGTCTGAGCAACGGCCAGCCGCATTTATCGCTAACTTGGATTCCGATGATTTTGATGATGTTATTCAAACCATTCCGCTGGAGACAAGCCTGTTTATTGTGGTCAGCAAAAGCGGAGGAACCGAAGAAACCCAGGTTAATATGCAACGGTTGGTGGATCAATGTGGCGATAGTGTCTACGAACGAATCGTGGTGATTACCAGCCCTGGGTCTGTCTTGGATGTGCCCAATCGCTACCGTCAGGTATTTTATTTAGATGAAAAGACGGGTGGGCGATATTCAGGAACCAGTGTTGTTGGGGGCTTGATTGTCTCAATTGCCTTGGGGACGGCGTGTTGGGAGTCGGTATTGCAGGGGGCGTATGCGATGGATCAGCAGGTGCAAATCCAAGATCCTGGTCAGAATATCGCGCTGGCTATGGCACTGATTTGGCGGTATCAGCGGCAGGATTCAGATGTTCAGGTGATTATTCCGTATGCGCAAGCGTTAGCGCTATTTCCCAATCATTTGCAACAGTTGATTTGTGAAAGCAACGGCAAGTCGGTGACACAATCGGGGTCTCCGGTTCTTGGGCCAACGTCTCCGGTTGTTTTTGGCCAAACGGGGACTGTGGCCCAGCATTCGTTTTTTCAATTGTTGCATCAAGGGACACATCCCGTTCCGGTGACATTGATTGCGGTTCGGCATTCACAATGTTCCAACCGCCATCAGCGGGATGTTATGGCGCATGTTATTGCCCAATCATCGGTGTTCAAACAAGCCAATCGCCCACATGCTGTATTAATTGCGGATCATTTAACTCCCAAATCCATCGGGGGCTTGTGGGCATTGTACGAGGCCACAACCGTATTTCAGGCTTGTTTATGGGATTTAAATGCGTTTGATCAACCGGGGGTAGAACTGGGCAAGGCGATTGCCAAACAAGTCTATGCCAATCATGACTTGGATGAGTATGCTTGCCAGCTGCGTCAATTTATTGACAATTAAGATTTTTTTTGATACAATAATGGACAGTTAGTATATTTTCTATGAAAAAACTTATCGTTACGTGTATAGCAGTTTGTCTGGTTGGCTTTTCGGTCAGTACCTGGGGGGATACGTATGATTTTAGTGATCATTTTGTTGATGAGTTTAGTGAACCGGTTGTAAATACCCAAAATAGGGACCCCTGGATGCCAATGAATCGTGTTTTTTTTAAATTCAACGATTATGTCTATGTCTCGGTGGTTCGTCCGACAACGCGTGTGTATCAATTTTTATTTCCCACTCGTGTGCGTAAGCACGTCAAGCAAGTGGTTCAGACTGTATCGATGCCCGTAGACATTGCGAATTATGTGCTGCAAGGGCGGGTATCGATGGCAGCGCAACAAACGGGACGATTGTTGGTGAATGCGACGGTGGGCATTGGCGGAATTTTTGATGTGGCTGACCCGTGGCTGGGCTGGTCGTATCAACCCACAGGATTTGGGGCTACTTTGGGTCGATGGGGTGTTCCCAAAGGTCCGTATTTAGTATTGCCATTTTTAGGGCCCACAACGCTCCGCAATTCGGCGAATGTTCCATTTTCCATGTATGCGACACGATTGTACCTCAAGGATGACGCATTAAACACGACCCTTTTGGGTGGACGATCCGTGACAATGTTTGAAACTTTGGTAAATGGGTATGATACTATTTACATGAATAGTTTAGATGCGTACAGTGTCGTGCGGGAATGGCAGTTAAATCGAGGAGAGTAACCATGAGGTGGATAGGCGTTTGTTTGGGGATTTTAATGGGTGTTGTTGTCTATGGAGAGGGCCTTCCGTCACCCAATATATTTTTGCAGGATGCCTTTGATCGGCTAACCAGTTTTGTGCAGCCGGTGTCTGGGAATGTTCGAACCACCCGTGATCTTGAGGCATCACTACAACAGTGGGCTGAGGACCTCGTTGATTTTACACTGATTGCCCAGCTGTCAGTGGGTCGGTCTGCATGGACTGCAGCCGCATCGGATGTGCAATCGCAATTTGTGCAAACATTTAAGACCCATATATTTGATACCTATTTAAGCCAGTTTTTGGCGTACAAAGATGTGCAAGCGGTTGTAACATTTGGAGAGCCGATACTGAGATCGAACAAAGCCAAAGTACCCTGCCGCATTCAATCTGGAGCCAGTGAATTGAATGTGGCATTCAAGGTGTATTCCAGTCAATCCAACTGGAAAATTTATGATGTTGATGTTGACGGGGTAAGCTTGGTTTCAGCCTTTCGCATGCAATTTTCATCTCGATTAAAAGACGGCACGTTATCGGATTTAACCCGTAGTTTAGCAGAAAAAAATCGCTCATGATTAACCGCATTCAACACCCTAGGCTGTTATTGATTGGCCTGGGAGTCGTGACCGTGGTCATGGCTCTGTTTATTCCCCAATTTCGGTTGGATGCGTCCCTAGATACCTTGGTGGATCGCAATGATCCGACGGTTGCCTTGAGTCGATCGGTTGACGATACCTTTGGGTTTGGGGATTTATTGGTGGTGGCGTATCAGCCTAAAAACGGCCAATTGTTTGACCCGATGCATCAACGCCATTTGGCTAATTTTCAGACGGATCTAGCGACGATTGACGGGGTTGAACGGGTGCTGACGATTCGGGATTTGCCGGTATTTAAAGCGCCACCTAAATCGTTAGCGCAAGCCTTATCGAGCATGGTTTTTTTGCGGGATGCTGATGCTGATTTTTCGAACAAAGAACTCAAAAAAATATTTGATAATCATCCGGTATACAATGACTTTTTAGTCAGTGATGATCTAACGTCAACAGCCGTCATTATTTGGGTATCTAAAACACTGAATCGTGGGACGAAGAGCCAACAAACTGAGCAAAATGAGGCGCTGATTCAAACGATTCGCACAACGATGCGCCCCTATCAAGTTGACGCCAGTTTGTATTTCAGTGGGATGCGCATGATTGTTCATGATGCATTAACCTTTATTCGGCGTGACATTGTGGTGTTTGGGGTCTTGTCGATGTCGGTGTTAATGCTGATGTTGTGGTTTGTGTTTAGACAAATTCGTGGTGTATTTTTCCCCATGGTTACGTGCTTAGTCTCGTTAACACTGATGGTTGGTTTGTTTGGATTTTTGCATTGGGATGTGACGGTTATTTCATCTAATTTTATATCGGTTCAGTTTATTTTAAACTTGGCATTGTGTTTGCACTTAATGGTTAAATATCGGCAGTTGTATGACGAAACACCGAGTATGACGCCGGGTGAATTGGCGATTCAAACCGTCAGAATTAAGTTTTTACCGTGTTTATTTGCAGCGTTAACAACCATTGCTGGCTTTGGATCGTTATTAGTATCCGACATTTTGTCCGTGAGTACGTTTGGTCATATGATGATTGTTGGGGTTGTTATTTCATTTTGTGTAACCTTTGTGATGTTTATCGCTTGGATGAGCCTGATGCCACGCCCCAAGCAAATATCCTTTGAGACCGGTTTGCTTTTAAATAAAATAGCCCCCTTGTTTTATAAACTGGTACAAAAAGCGCCGATGGGTATTTTGATCGCATCGGTGGTTCTTGCGGGTTTAAGTGGGGTGGGGATTGGTAAATTGGAAGTTGAAAATCGGTTCATTGATTATTTTCGGCCGAGCACTGACATTAACCGAGGGTTATCGTATGTGGATCGGCATTTGGGTGGGACGGTTCCGCTAAATGTGGTTATCACGTTTGATGAGGTGCCCCAACCGAGTGATAGCGAGTTTGATGATTTTGATAGTTTTGATGATTTTGATTCTGTTGATTCGCAGTCTAGCTACTGGTTCACACCGGAGCGAGTTTCGGTTATTAATAATGCCCAACGCTATCTATCCGAGCGGCCCGAAACCGGTAAAGTGGTTTCATTTGGTACGTTGTTGCAGTTTGCGGAGCAACTCAACGGGGAACCGCTCACCACATTTTCATTAAATCTTTTATATGAAAAAATTCCCGATGAATGGCGAGGGGATTTAATTGATCCGTTTGTATCAATGCGCAACAACCAAGTCCTGTTCTGGGTGCGTATGCGCGATACCAATCCAGACTTGAAACGCAATGAATTTATACGAACGCTAAAGCGAGAACTGCCGACGCAACTTGGGGTTCGTCCGGATCAAATTTCATATTCAGGCCCACTCATTTTATACAACAACATGCTTCAGCGTTTATTTGATTCCCAAATTGCAACCTTGGGTCTGGTAATCGCCGTTCTATTTGGCATGTTTTGGTGGTTGTTTCGGTCGGTTAAATTGGCTGCAATCGGGATTATTCCCAACGCTTTGGCCGTAATCAGTATTTTAGGATTTATGGGTTGGTTTGGGATATCCTTGGATTTAATGACCATCACGTTGGCGGCTATTGCCATGGGCATTGCGGTGGATGACACCATTCATTATATGTATCGATTTCGGATCAATTATCATGAATCTGGTTCGTATTCCGATGCCGTTCAGCGCACCCATCGAACCGTAGGGGCGGTTATTGTCTATACCAGTGTGGTTATTATGATTGGGTTCTCGGTTATGGTCTTTTCGACCTTTATGCCCAGTGTGTATTTCGGTTTGTTGACGAGTTTGGCCATGGGGATGGCCTTGGTATTAACCTTAACACTACTGCCCCGATTACTGGTTGTGTTTCGTCCGTTTGGGCCAGCGCGTCAGCCGTAGGACTTCAGGCATGCGGCGGGTGGCTTTTTATTCTCAAGGATGCCGGCTCAATCATGCAGAAATAGCAACCTTAACCCAACAGTTTAGCACCGCAGGGTATCGCTGTGTTCCATTTGGACAAGCGGCCGATATTGTGGTGATTAATACCTGTACCGTCACAGAGAATGGGGATCGAGATACCCGTCGGCTAGTCAATCGTATTGCCCGCCAATCAACGGATATAGCCATAGCGTTAATTGGGTGCCAATCCCAAATTCTCAAAGACCGGCTGGTTGATCTTCCAGCGGTTCGGTGGGTCATTGGGAATGCCGATAAAATGCGGTTGGTGTCGATTATCGACCAGTCCTTTTCAGCGGATTCGGCTGAGCCAGTCGTCCTGGTTCCGTCGATTCCGGCTGAATCGTTTTCCGTGCCGATTACGGATCGCGATCAGCAGCATGTGCGTGCCAATATTAAAGTCCAAGATGGGTGCGATTTTTATTGTTCGTTTTGTATTATTCCATTTGCCCGTGGCCCAGCACGTAGCCGAGTGTTTAGCAATTTATTGGCGGAGGCCCATCAATTGGTGATGCATGGGCATCATGAATTGGTATTAACGGGGATTAATATGGGAACGTATTGGGATTCAGAAAAAACATTGGTGGATGTGTTGGATGCTATGGAAAAAATACCCGGTTTGTATCGCATTCGCTTGTCTTCGATTGAGCCAACAACGATTGATGATCGGATTTTTTCACGCTTAGTGAATGCGGATACTGCGTTGTGTCGGTATGCCCATATTCCAGTTCAAAGTGGGTGCGATGCCACACTCAAACGCATGCGTCGAAAGTACACGATGGCCATGTATGCGCAACAACTTGAAAAAATTATCCAGTGGAACCCCGACGTGTGTATCGGAACCGATGTCATTGTGGGATTTCCCGGTGAAACTGAGGATGAGTTTATGGAAACGTATACGAATTTGGAGGCGTTGCCGTTGGCCTATTTTCATGTATTTCCCTATTCGGAACGCCAAATGGCGCATAGTCGAAAATTTGAAAATCCCGTTGCACCGTCGGTGATTCAAGCCCGGGCTAAACGGTTGCGAACGCTGAGCGCTCAAAAAAAGGCTGCGTATTGTGACCGCTATGTGGGCCAGGTGCTGCCTGTTTTAATTGAACAGAAAAAAGACTACGGATGGCTGGGCCATACGGACAATTTTATTCCCGTTTGTGTACCCCTGGATTCTGCTGTTACGCGCAATACACGAGTAACCGTCCAATTGGTGCGCTATGACTCAGAAACAGGGGTGATGCAGGCCATTATTGATAATCGGCAACCAGCTGGTCCTGTTTCGCAAACATAATTGCTTGATCGGCTGTGGTTTGGTCATCATAGCCTAAAATATGCAAAATGCCGTGGGCAATCAGGGTTTGTATTTCAATATCGAAGCTGTGGTTGAGCGCGCGTGCATGGCGATGCGCCACGTCGGGGCAAATATAAATATCCCCAATTAACTGGGTGGTTGTGTGTTGCTCGGTTAAATTAAAGGTAATAATATCGGTTTCAGACGGATCATTGAGCTGAGTTTGATGCATCTCACAGATCATGGGGATGCTGACAAATGTGAATTCAAAAAAACTATGGGTAATCGCCAGGGAATCACATAAATAGTGCATAAACCGTTCTGGATCAAACCCCAAGGTCACCGGCTCAGAATAATTAATAATAAACGTATTGCTCATTCGCTCAACGTTTCGTTAATTTTGTCGTAATTAATTCGTTGGTGATAAACCCCGGTTAAACACTTTAAAAAGGCTTGTTTAACTGTTTCAATATCGGCCAGCGTTAACGGGCATTCATTGAGTTGGTTGTCGGCTATTTTGTCTTGGATAATTCGGTCAACGGTTTCGGTAATTTTTGTGGGATTGAGCTTTTGCATCGACCGCAACGTGGCTTCAATACTATCGGCAAGCATGACAATCCCCGATTCTTTAAAGTTGGGTTTGGGTCCGGGGTATCGGAAATCGAATTCTTCAGTCGTTTCATCATCATGCTTTTGCTGGGCATAAAAAAAGCTGACCAAAGAGGTGCCGTGGTGCTGCAAGATAAAATCAATCAAAATATTGGGAAGTTTGTATTGTTTGGCTAATTCAACCCCGTCTTTAGGGTGTGCGGCAATAATCATTTTGCTCATCCGAGGCGTAAGCCGATCGTGAGGGTTTTCGCCACCTTGGTTTTCGGTATAAAACAACGGGCGTTTCATTTTGCCAATATCGTGGTAATAGGCGCCGATGCGCGCTAAAATTGGGTTGGCATTAATGGCCTCGGCACCCGCTTCAGCCAAATTGGCAACCATAATGCTGTGTTGGTAGGTGCCTGGGGTTGTGGTCATTAGTTTTTTTAATAAGGGGTGGTCTAAATTGGCAAAATCGAGCAAGGTTTGAGAGGTGGTAATTTTAAATCCGATTTCCAAATAGGGAATAAACGATAAAGCCAGCATGGACGATACAATGCCGCTAATCGCTACCAAGCCCAAGTGCGGAATTAACCACGGCAATTCAGGGGTATGCATGAGCCAGGCTGAGCTCAGCAAGACACAATTGGCCAAACTGCTCATATACCCCGTCTTTATAATGGTAATCCGGCGCCCGGTTAAATTTACCAATGCAATTGTGACACATGCGCTGCTGATCAAATACATTACCAAGACGAGCCCTTCGCTCAGTGCCATCAAGCCAATGACTAAACTGGCGAGAATGCTGGTTAAAAAAGCAATGCGGCGGGAATGCAGCAGCGAAATTGCAATGGCTAAAAATGAAATCGGGGTTAGATACAACCAATTAATACCGGCCAATTGGAATGGAATTTGGGTGAGACCATTGGCAATCAGTAACAGAATCCCTGTAATAATCATGGGAACGGCAATCGGCGCCTTAATTCGATGGCTCATGGCATAAAAACTCAGAAACAGAACAACGAAAAGCCCCACAAATCGCAACCATGGAATTGGCTGATTGATTAAATTATAAGCCGTAAAAATAGCATCGTGTTGTTGGGTAATGCGGTCGCCTTCATATACAATAACTTGGCTTTTGCGATAGTGCGTTGAGAATGGCTGTATTGCATTTAATATAGCGGCAATATCGGCTTCGGTTTGGGTTTTGTCATAGCGCAAATTGGGTTCTAAAAACTGGATTAATGTCGCCTTGATTAAATCGGCATTCTCAGCATCTGCAATCATGGGATCAAGGAGTTGATCCAAATTTTTTAACGTGTCGTCACTAAGTCCCATGTCTAATAGGGCCGTTGCAATATCAAACACAGTTGTCTCCAGCGCATCAATCGATGAAACCGTTTGATACCGTTTGACCAGCGGGGTATTGGATTCTAAGCTTGGGTCTAATTTAACATTGGTAAAAAATTGAAAAATATTGCCTAAAACAACTTTGTTTTTCTCCGTGTCAATCGAAAACACCTTGGGGACGCTGGCCATTCGATCCCGGCGCAATCGCTCCGTTTTGGCTTTGTCTTTACTGGTTTCAATAAACGCATCATAGGGGGCATAAATTGTTTTGGGTGCAATATCGCCAACCGATAAGCCAAGTGTTTTGGGTATATGGGGAAAGAATGCAAGGCCGGCTAAACATAGGGCCCCAACCCCAATGCCAATCTGGCGGAGGCGGTGTTTGGATAATCGATACTTAATGATTGTTGATGGAAATCCAAGTTGCATCAAACTTACGATACCATGTTCGCTGTCGTTTGGCGAATTGTTGCGTCTGCGTGGTAATGGTTTGAATAAGCTGGTGTGAATCAATGGGCTGGGATTGCGATAGAGCCTGTATGATTGCTGGGTATCCGATGGCTCGAAATCCCGGTGCCGTGGGCGAGTATCGGGTGCGCAAGTCACGGACTTCATCAAGCCAACCGGCGGCAACCATGTCCGATACACGCTGGGCGATTCGGTCACGGACTTGGGACCAGTCGGCACTCAACCCCAGCACGGTGACATCCGTTCGCGGTTGCCGCTGGGTGTCGGATGGTTTTTTTCCGGTTGTGCGTATAATTTCTAAGGCACGGATGAGGCGATGGCGATTATTGGGATGAATAGCCGCAGCGGCATCCGGATCCTGTTGATGCAAACGCTCCCATAGTGCGTGGTTGCCGTCTCGGTCTAACGCATTGGCCAATTGCTGCTTGAGTTCAGGGTCATGGGGAGCGGGTGCTAAACTGTATTGGTTCAGCCAGGCATAGCTGTACAGGGGGCTTCCGCCACAAAAAATAAGTGGAGTTGATTCCGGAATGGTGGCATCCAGGCGTGTGACATGCGCCATAAATTCGCCCACGGTGTACGGGATATCGGGGGGTTGGATGTCGATGAGGTGATGGGCAATGCCGCGTTGCTCATGGGGCAATACTTTTCCGGTCCCAATATCCATGCCTTGGTAGACTTGAAATGCATCGCTGCTAATAATGTGCGGGTAGATGCCCGTATGCGCATGATGCTGATGGGCCAATTCAATGGCAGCGGCACTTTTCCCAATACCGGTTGGCCCGATAATCATGGTATATCGGCTTAGTGGGAGATACGGGCTTAACGAATCCATTGAAAGGGTGTCTGGGTTGTGTCCAATATCGCGGATGCTCCATGGCCACCGGGCGCCGCATCGAGGTAAGCAAAATCAACCGCTTGAATCCAAGTGTCTGGGATTGTATCGATGCAGGGGGGGGTTCCGTGCGTATTGACACTGGTGCTAAAAATAGGAAACTGCGTGCGAGACAGCAGGTCAACCAAGGGTTTGAAATTGGGTTGACGGACGCCAATAGACCCGGTGGGTGTTGGCAAAATTAAGGTGACCGGTCCCGGCCAATGCTCGGCCATTGCTGCCCGATGGGCGGGCGTCAGAGTGGGGGTACTGTCCGCCAACTGTTGTGGGGTATAAATTAACTGAATCAACGGTGTTTCGGGGTCCCGCTGCTTGAGTTGGTTGATGGTACGGCCGACCGTGGGGCAGGCCCGACCAATGAGCCCCCAAATGGTATCGCAGGGGAAAATGCCGACTGCATTGGACTGCAATGCGGTGACAATCGTATCGAGGTTATCCAAGGACTGCATCCTCTCTATAATACAACAATTTCGGCTTGAAGTTTTTGACCATGAATCCCCGTGCCCGAACACTGGGCGCACCCCGTGCCCATACACAGTGAGCAGGTTGTGGGCACCAGCTTTTGGTTAATAATGCCCCGCAAACAGCCCTGTAACGTAGACGCCGATACCCCCAATTGATGGAGCCGTTGGTGGGCGCCCGCGACGCTATGGCTATGCAGCGATGCCGGAACCAGGTGCCCGGTGTAAGCGGCTTGGCAGGCAATGGCCGCTGTTTCGGCATCTCGGATTTCACCCACCATAATAATATCTGGGTCTTGACGCAACGTTGCGCGCAAACCAGAACCAAAAGTGTACCCGGCATCCACATTAATTTGTGTTTGACGCATAAAATCAAAGTGGTATTCAATGGGGTCCTCAAGTGTGACAATATTTTTATTGGCTTGTTTGAGTTCATGCAGCAAGGCATACAATGTGGTTGTTTTTCCCGATCCGGTTGGTCCCGTGACTAAAATGAGCCCAGAGTCTTGGTGAATTAATGCCATCAGCTGGTCGTGCTGTTGCGGTGAAAATCCACAATTCCCCAATGAAAAATCCAGGGCTTGATGAAAGATTCGGATTGCCACATCATAGCCAAAATGCGTGGGAATAACCGATACTCGGGTATCAATCGGTGGGGCGTCCGTAGACGGGGTGAGTGTCAGCCGGCCATCTTGAGGTTTGTGGGATTCGCCAATATGCAAATTGGCTCGGAATATTATTTGATTGACCAGTTGATCCAGGCTTTGGGGGGGGAGCGTGTATAGGGGGGTTAACTGGCCCAGTATGCGATAATACACGTGGCCATGTCCGTTTCGATTGTAGATGTGAATATCAGACGCTTGATGCGAAATTCCACTCATAATGAGGGTGGTGAGCGGGTCGTGGGTTTTGGTCTGATAATAATGATAAATATCGCTTGGGGTCATTAAAATAATACGCTGGTGTTTCAATGGCCAGGTCTCAAGCAATGTGTTTAAATATGGATGAAACGGATTGCTCGTTGCAATGGCATAGTCGTGATCCGTTGTGTAAACAGGAATGGTTAATTGATCCGGCGGGGGTGCGTCGTGCCATTGGCTGGTGTCATCCACCCAAAGTTCATGAATACTTAACAATTTTAGGTTATAGTGATTGGCCACCTGGGTATAAAACGTATCCGGGTCCTGACACTGTTGAATCCGATCAAATTGTTCAAAATCAGAAATTTCTTCGGTTTCATTGCGTAAACTTTTGTCTGAAAAAATTCCAAACAACGATTCAATACACAAAGACACGAGGATCTAGTCGCTGATTAGAACTTCTTTAAAGACGTCGAGCTCTTCTAAGGCTTCGCCAGTTCCAATGGCAACGCATTGCAATGGATCGGCAGCAATTTTAACCGTAATATTGGTTTCCGCTTGAATTTGCTTGTCTAAACCATTTAACAGGGCCCCGCCACCGGCTAAAACAATCCCATCATCCATAATGTCGCTGGACAATTCAGGGGGTGTTTTTTCTAAAGTTGTTCGGATACCTTCAATCATGCTGTTAATGGGATCTTTAAGTGCATCGCGAATCTCAGTCCGAGTCAGCGTGAATGTTTTGGGGAGTCCAGATACCAAGTCTCGACCCCGAACGGCCATTGACTTTTCATCTTTGGTATCATGCGCAGACCCCAGCTTCATTTTAATTTCTTCAGCGGTTCGCTCCCCAATTAATAATCGATAATTCTCACGGCAATGCGAGATAATGGCTTTGTCCATGGCATCGCCAGCAACTCGAATCGACTTGGACACCACAATGCCACCCAAAGAAATCACAGCGACTTCGGTTGTTCCGCCGCCAATGTCAACGACCATAGACCCGGTGGGTTCAGAGACCGGCATGCCGGCGCCAATGGCTGCAGCTAACGGCTCTTCAATCAAGTAGACTTCTTTGGCCCCAGCTTGATACGCCGCATCCAAAACCGCCCGCTTTTCAACGCCGGTAATGCCCGACGGAACGCCAATAACAATTCGTGGCTTTAACAAATAAAATCGATCGGACAATGCGCGCTTAATAAAATGCTTTAACATTGTTTCGGTCACTTCAAAATCGGCAATAACGCCGTCTTGCAATGGACGCACAGCAATGACATTCCCGGGGGTTCGGCCGATCATCTTCTTGGCTTCATCGCCAACCGCCAACACATGGCTATTTTTCACATCAAGGGCGACTACCGATGGTTCTTGAATAATAACCCCTCGTCCTTGGGCAAATACTAAAATATTGGCAGTGCCAAGATCAATGCCCAAATCGCATCGGAAATGCGAGGTCCAATCCGAAAACCGTTTCTTAAGCGACATGGGCTTTTTTCGCTAGCTGAGATTTTTTTCGCGCAGAGGCTTTCTTTTTTAAGATACCTTTAGACACCAGTTTGTCTAATAAACGCAAGGCAAATCGAACCCGTGTTGTTTTTTCTTCGGGTGCCAGCTCACTCGTTTCGGATACGGCATCGTATGCCCGAGTCAACGCCGTTTTCAACCGAGATTTGTACTGTCGGTTACGCTCTGTATTGCGCCGATTAATTTTTATATTTTCTTTTGCTGTCTTTGTATTTGCCATGCCTAATCTGTTCCTCTATACCTTATCAAAACCGTTTAAAAATAAAATCCAACTAGTCGTCAAAAATTTACTATTGACTCAGTATACCATTTTGATATACATTTTGACCATGACTTATTATTATATTTGTCACGAGTTTTCATGTCAATTTTAGGCTGGTTCGCCAAGCGCGACCGAATTGTCAGTCGGAAAAAAGCGGGGGAACAATCTCGCTTAAATATACCCAGTGATTTGTGGGTTAAGTGTTTTTCTTGTGACGCCACATTGTATTTGAAAGAATTAGAACACAATCATAAAGTATGCAGCGAGTGCCAATACCATTTTCGGTTGTCACCAGAAGAGCGGTTGGCTTATTTTTTTGACCCTGAATCCTTTGTCGAGCATTATGATGATATTAAGCCGACTGATTTTTTAAATTTCACCGATACGCATTCGTATGAGTCTCGCATTGTAGCAAGCCAGAAAAAAACCCAGCGAGCCGATGCGGCTGTTGTGGGGACGGCTAAGATTGAGGGGCTTTCTGTGAATGTGGGCCTGATGGACTTTGCGTTTATGGGCGGATCGATGGGCTGTGTAGTTGGGGAGAAAATTGCATTAATTACAGAAATGGCGATTGAAAATAAACATCCGTTGGTGGTATTCACCTCATCCGGGGGAGC
>Ga0255743_10000760_pt1 | contig 27903 bp, 41 predicted proteins | sample 101ome_19_FD_179950 | JGI IMG/M metagenome (GOLD analysis project Ga0255743, IMG submission 179950) | Coastal salt marsh microbial communities from the Groves Creek Marsh, Skidaway Island, Georgia - 101405AT metaG (version 2) | ecosystem: Environmental > Aquatic > Marine > Intertidal zone >... | reverse complement strand
ATACTTGCAATTAAAACTGATTGGAGTATTCCTAGATTTTTAATTATTATATTATTGATATGGACATTGATAAAAAGTATAGTGTAATTTACGCTGACCCACCATGGTCTTTTAAAACGTATTCTAGTAAAGGTAAAGATAGAAGTCCTGAAAATCATTATAGTGTTATGAGTTTACAAGATATTTGTAATTTACCTGTAAATAACATAGCAAATGATGATTCAGTATTGTTAATGTGGGTTGTTGATCCTTTATTAGATAAGGCCTTTCAAGTAATCAATGCTTGGGGATTTAAATATAAAACTGTAGGATTTACTTGGGCAAAAACAAATAGAAAATCTGAAGGTTATTTTACAGGTTTGGGTTATTGGACACGAGGCAATCCTGAAATGTGTTTACTTGCAACAAAAGGTAAACCAAAACGAATTAGTAAATCAGTACCTCAATTAGTTGTAGAACAACGTAGAGAACATAGTAGAAAACCAGATATAATGTATAATCATATAGAGAACTTATTAGAAGGACCTTATATAGAACTGTTTGCTAGAACACAAAGAAATGGTTGGGATAGTTGGGGAAATCAAACAGATAAATTTTAGTATGGAATTGACTTTATCAATATTTTATGTTATAATAATATACAGTTTTATAATATGGTTATTAATAAAATGGAACAAGGAGAAGAAATGACAAAAAGACAGTGGGGATATTATAAAGTATTATATGAAAATTCAAACGAGGTAAAAGTAAAAGAATTGGTTGTTTTACCAGGCAAAAAACTTTCAATGCAAAAGCATTTTAAAAGAGCTGAACATTGGTTTATAGTTGAGGGTGTGGCAACAGTGTATACCGTAAGTAAAGATACTGAATTGTATGAAAAACGTGGAATATATAAAAAACATGAGAGTTTGCATATAGATTTAGAACAATGGCATCAATTAGTAAATGAGCAAGATATAAATTTAAAAATTGTAGAGATACAATACGGAACAAACTGTATTGAAGAAGATATAATAAGAAAATGAGTCATTATTTAAATAAGTACAATGGCAAACTGCCTATAATGGATAAACAAACGTTTGAACGTGTTACAAACGATATAGGCAAAGAACAGTTTAGATTAGATTTAGCAGACTATATTGCTAAACATAGACCAGAGTTTCCTTTAAAAGAAATATCTTACGATATAATGCGTCAGGCATTTAAAGGTTTACAAAAACAAGATGTATGGCAATATGTAAAACCTGCTGAACAATTAGAAAAAAATGTCAAAGAAAAATATGACGATTACAAATATAACTTTAAAGAATATGGTTTAGGTATTATAGACGCACCATCTATTTACAATGATGTATCAAATTATTTTCATCAATCTTTAAGATTAAATTGTTCAAGTTATAGTTTTAAATCACCATTAGATGTATGGTACAATGGTACAGCAAAAGATATATGGAGATGTCTTGGCCCCATCTGGCGTGGAATCAATGGTATGAAACCAGTAATGGTAGATGGCAAAGAAGAATTAAGAGGTGGTGCATTAACAGATAAAAGTTATGTATCTGCTTTTAGATTACAAACTTATATCGCCACACAGTTTAAACCCAATGTTGCCAAAACAATATATCAAATGACCAATGCTAAAAAAGTATTAGATACTTCTTGTGGTTGGGGTGATAGACTTGCTGGTTTCTTTGCCAGTGATGCTGAAGAATATATTGGTTGTGATCCAAATCCTAATACTTACAAACAATATATGAAACAAATAGAAACTTATAATAGTTTCTTATCTAAACCTAAAAAAGTTACAATCTATAATACAGGTGCTGAAGATTTACCTTGGGATACAATAAAAGATATTGATTGTGCATTTACAAGTCCACCATATTTTTCTACTGAACGATATAACGAAGGTGGTGAAAAACAAGAAAATCAATCTTGGTTTAAGTTTAATGAATATGACAAATGGCGTGATGATTTTTATTTACCAGTTTCAATCAATAGTTTTAAATCTTTATCAGACAAAGGCCATCTGTTTATTAACATTATGGATCCTACAATTAAAGGTACAAGATATTATAGTGGCGATGAACTTGTTGATAGTTTAAAAGAACACTTTGTTGGTCAAATAGGAATGAGAATAATGCAAAGACCTAAATCAGATAAACTATTTGAAAGTGAAGAAGAAAAAGCTGAGTTTATGAATCGAATATATATTGAAAACGTTTGGTGTTTTTCTAAAGAAAAATTAGATTACTTTAGGCATAGTAGGAGGGCAACATTGTTCTAATAAATATGAGTATGGCCATATCAAAAACATCCTACAAAGACCTCAAAGAATATTGGGATTATCAAAGACTACTTGAATACAATAGAGAACTATTAGAAAAAAGATTAAATCGTGTTGAAACTAGTATTGTTAGTCATTACGGAACAATTGATGTAAATGAAATGTTTGATAAAGTATGGTCAAAAATGACAAGTGATGATTATGAAAAACCTATAAAAGGTTGGATACCTAAAGATGAAAAATATAGATTTGATTGGGAAGGTAAACCTGATCCAAAAACGCTTGACAAAGTAAAGATGATTTGATATAATAGACACATAATAAGGAGACAATGAATGAGTGACTTTTTAAAAGAAATAATTAAAGAAACAGGTAATGAATATGCAACCCTAGTAAGTGAGGGTGTAGAAGCAGGTGATGTAGATAGTTTTATAGATACAGGTTCACACGCCTTTAATGCTTTATTATCAGGTTCTATCTTTGGTGGTATGCCATCAAACAAAATAACAGCAATTGCAGGTGAAGCTGCAACAGGTAAAACTTTCTTTGCATTAGGTATTGTAAAAGCATTTTTAGATAAAAACAAAGACGCAGGTGTGATTTACTTTGAATCAGAAAGTGCGTTAACAAAAGATTTAGTTGAAACAAGAGGCATTGATAGTAAGAGAATGGTCATAGTACCAGTTGCGACAGTACAAGAATTTAGACATCAATCTATCAAAGTGATTGACAAATACCTTGAACAAGATGAGAAGAATAGAAAACCTTTAATGTTTGTATTAGATAGTTTAGGAATGTTATCTACTACAAAAGAAATGGAAGATACTGCTGACGGTAAAGAAACAAGAGATATGACAAGAAGTCAAATTGTCAAGGCCGCATTTAGAGTATTAACACTTAAACTTGGTAAGGCAAAAGTACCAATGATTATGACCAATCACACTTATGATGTTATTGGTTCAATGTTTCCACAAAAAGAAATGGGTGGTGGTTCTGGATTAAAATACGCTGCTTCAAATATTGTCTATCTATCCAAACGTAAAGAAAAAGATGGTAAAGAAGTTGTTGGTAACATCATACATTGTAAAAACTATAAGTCAAGGCTAACAAAAGAGAATGCTTTAATAGATGTTAGATTAACATATAAAGATGGCCTTGATAAGTATTATGGGTTATTAGACCTTGCTATCAAACATAACATATTTAAATCTGTTTCTACTAGAATAGAACTACCAGATGGATCAAAACAATATGCTAAAACTATCAATAATGAACCTGATAAATTCTTTACTAAAGATATTCTCGCTCAAATTGACGAGGCAGCCAAAAAAGAATTCCTCTATGGCGCAGAATAGATTTGTTTTTGCTCAACGTGATGTTGACGATTACAGTTGTATAAAGATTACGGAGGGTCCTTACAAGGATATCATATACACATATGGCCATGTAAAGTTTGCTTCTGAAGAAAATGAACGAGGTGAATTGCCTTTAAAGTTTGATTATGATATTAAAAAGAATCCTAATGATGTTGATACCACAAGTATTGATTTTAGAAACTATATAGGTGATATATTAATTGAAGTAGTTGAAAAACAATTAGAAAATGGAACAATTAAATTTGAAAAATAATTATATAAAAACATATGATAATGTATTGACAAAAGATCAATGCCAACATTTAATTGATAAGTTTGAAGACTCAGCTTCACAACAAGTCAAAACAATATTAGATAATCATATGTCATTTACAGAAATCAATATTAGTATGCATAATGATTGGCAAGAATATTCTGATATTCTTTTTCCTAAGTTTAGAGAGCTTGTTGACAAATATACAAAAGATGTTAAAATAGATGATATAAAACAATGGCCAGAGAAATTTGGTTTTGAACAAATAAGATTTAAAAAATATGAACCTAACGGTGAAGATGAATTTAAGACACATGTAGATGTGACTAACTATAACAGTGCTAGAAGATTTTTAGTTTTTTTTATGTATTTAAATAATAATGATGGCGGCGAAACAACATTTCCTGATTATGATATTAAGATTAAACCAGAGGCAGGTAAAGTTTTAATGTTCCCACCATTATGGCCATTTAAACATGCAGGAGAAAAACCAATCAATCAACCAAAGTACATTATAGGAAGTTATCTACATTATGTCTGATCAATTTGAAAAAACACTTTTATCCAATCTAATACATAACGAAGATTTTACTCGTAAAGTTATTCCTTTTATAAAACAAGATTTTTTTAGAAATAGAGATGAGATAACTTTATTTAATATTATTAATGACTTTGTTGTAAAATATAATAACCTCCCAACAAAAGAAGCAATTGCTATTGAGTTGTCTAATAACAAGACACTTACCGAAGATGAATATAAAAATACAAAAACTTTATTAAATAGTTTAATACATGAAGAAGTTGAACAACAATGGCTGTTAGATACAACTGAAAAGTTTTGTAAAGATCGTGCTGTCTATAATGCTGTACTAAAAGGTATTAAGATTATAGATGGTAAAGACAATAAGCACACACCAGAGGCCATACCAAGTATATTATCTGAAGCACTTGGTGTTTCATTTGATAGACACATAGGACATGATTATCTAAATCAAACAGATGACCGATTTGAATATTATCATAGAACTGAAGAACGATTAAAGTTCGATTTAAATTATTTTAATCGTATCACAAAAGGCGGCCTACCACCTAAGACTTTAAACGTAGCACTTGCAGGTACAGGTGTTGGTAAGTCCTTGTTTATGTGTCATATGGCTGCGGCCGCTATAACACAAGGTCGTAATGTATTGTATATTACTTTAGAGATGGCTGAAGAAAGAATTGCTGAAAGAATTGATGCTAATTTATTAGATGTAACAATAGATGATCTTTATGAAATGCCTAAAGAAGTTTATGATAATAAAATTTCTAAATTACAAAACAAAGTAAATGGTCAATTAATTATTAAAGAATATCCTACTGCGTCTGCTCATAGTGGTCATTTTAAAGGACTGATTGATGAACTTGCATTAAAGAAATCATTTAAACCTGATATAGTATTCATTGACTATTTAAATATATGTACTAGTAGTCGTTTTAAAGGTGGTAATATATCATCTTATTTTTTAATCAAAGCGATTGCTGAAGAATTAAGAGGACTCGCTGTTCAGTATAATGTTCCTATTGTATCGGCTACACAAACAACAAGAACTGGTTATATGTCAAGTGATGTTGGTTTAGAAGATACATCAGAATCATTTGGTCTTCCTGCAACTGCTGACTTTATGTTTGCTTTAATATCGAATGAAGAACTTGAAGAACTAAATCAAATTAAAGTAAAACAATTAAAAAATCGTTACAATGATCCTGCTGTTAATCGTGCATTTATAATTGGTGTTGATAGAAGTAGAATGAGATTGTATGATGTAGAACAATCAGCTCAACAGATTGTAGATAGTAACCAAGAAACAAAAGAAAAACTTGAAAAGCCATCAGGACCACAACCTGCTGAAGTTTATGATAAGTTTTCGGATTTTAAAATATGATAAAAAAATACAATCATAATCAGGTAAGAAAAAGACAACCATCAATATACTACAAAACTGAAATGGTTAAAGTAAAAGACGAAATACTTTGGCGAGCTGTAGAAATGCCTAGTAAGTTAGTAATAAAAGAGTCCTTCTTTGAAGAAGATGTAAAAGAAATTGTTAAATTTCAAAATAAACATAAGACATTTGGTGTGTTTGGTTTTCCACCTTTCTTTGATTGTAGAGGTGAAAAAGAAAAACTGTTAGATAAAGGTAGGTCTAACTACAATCCTAGAACAAGTACACAAAGAACTGGCCGATAGATATATATAAATATATGTATGGCAGATTCACCCAAAGAAGGAGAGGCAGCTCAAGCGTTATTTTGTGCTATAGCAGATTATCTTGGTATAAACACAACTAAACAAGAGTTTGACCTTTTAAAATATCCAACCTATGCGTTGTTTAAAGAAACACACAAAAAGGTTATTGAAGATATTTTTAGTAAATTAGATACACCCCAAATAACATTATCTCAAATAGAGACCTTTTTAACAAAGGCAGATGGATGGTATGAGTCATCAATTAATATTGCCTTAAAGTTATTAAACGATATACAAAAAATTAGTGGTAAATTTAAAAAGATAAAAAGTCCTAAACTACAAGATATAGTTTATGTAAGAGGTGCTAAAAAAGAAAAGGGTAGAGATGCTAATGCAATGGAGCATATATCTTATCTTTTTGATCTAGCCAACACTAATGAAAAAAATTATTTTGGTGATATAAACAAATGGAGTCCTGCTGACATTTATTTTGTGTCAAAAAAGGCAAACGAGATTATACTTGAAGATGTAGAGTTAGCCTCAACTAAATTAAAAAAATCTTATAAATTTTCAGATTTAAATAAACTTACTTCGGAACTTGTAACTTCAGGAGATTTGTTACCATTATCTCTAAAAAAGGCAGAAAAAAATGTGAATATTGTTAATGTTAATTTTGTTAGGTCTGACGAAGAAAAATATCTATCAAGTTTACAATATTTTGGTGTAAGTGATTGGAGTAAATTATATACAAGAGCAAAACCAATTACAAGAGATATAAAAATATATTTTAGTGCTAACAAAAAAGAAAAAATAAAAATTAGACACGATGCTTATAGTGCTAATTACGGAGTAAATAAAGCGGTTAAATGTGAAATAGAAGTAACAGGTGCTGGTGGTAGAGGTGGATCTGTTGTAGGTATTCCTTTAATAGCTCGTATAATTTCAACTGTTGACTCTGATTTTGCTAAAAATTTAACATCAGCTTTTAATAAAGGAATAAGTGAATACACTAGACAAATTGCATTAACAAATAAAAAATTTAAAATTAAATCAGGTATAAAATTAAAAGATCCTGCTAAAAGTAAATATGATGCTGAACGAGCAACTTTAAGTGCTTTGTATGTAGCAAACTCTATAATGCCAGTTATCTATAAGTGGTTTAAAAAAAATGAAACTGATAAAAAAAATAAAAAATTAAATGATAAAATGGTTCAAGCTTTTATTGAATACACATCAAGTAGAACCATTAAATCTGGTAAGTTTATAATAGCAAAATAGTATAATTAGTCTTCAAAATCAGTATCAGAATAATTGTCATCAATCATATCAGATACTTCATCTAATTTATAGTTTAAATCATTAGATAAATTAACATCATACTTTTCATCAAAATCACCAACTAAAGTATCTATTTTTTCTAATAATTTATCAACTTTGTTTTTCATAACATCATAGTCTTTTTGAATTGTCATTTTATATCCTTTCATATTGTTTAACATATACTGCTACTATACATCAGAAAAAGCAGGAATTCAAGTGAAAAACCATTCAATATTTTTCACTTAATAAAATCAAGGTTTATAGGTGTTATAAATAGTCTAGTAAGTAGTGATTTATGTATGGAATATAGTGATTTTTCGCTTGACAAAAGCGTAATTTTTTGATATAATGGATATAGTGGGAGACAAATGTATAGTTTTAAACAATATCTTAATGAGGCAAAAAATACTCATTTAGAACATTTAGAAGACGAAATTATTAATAACGGTTACCAAGGTGGCCTTAACGCAGTAGAATTTCTTAAATCATTAAGAAATATGCTGACTGGTTCATCTCGTAGAAAATTAAACGTATCCGTTAAATGGGATGGTGCACCAGCAGTATTTTGTGGTATCAATCCTGAAAATGGCAAATTCTTTGTTGGATCAAAATCTGTATTCAACGTTACTCCTAAAATCAATTACACTCAAGCAGATATAAGAAAAAATCACTCTGGTGGTTTAGTAGATAAATTATCAATCTGTTTAAAAGAATTACCTAAACTTGGTATACAAGGTGTCGTACAAGGTGACTTGTTATTTACATCAGGAGATATTAAGTCGGTATCTATACGAGGTGAAGATGCTATTGCGTTTACACCAAACACTATAACATATGCTGTTCCAGAAAATACTGATCTTGCTAAAAGAATTAAAAAAGCTAAGTTAGGCATAATCTTTCACACTACTTACAATGGCCGAAAGATGTCTAACCTAAAAGCAAGCTTTGGCGTCAATGTAAATCGTTTTACAAAGACGCCATCAGTATTCTTTGATGACGCAAGTTATAAAGACTCGTCTGGTGTTGCTACATTTACAACTGCTGAAAGTGATCAGTATGATGGTATGTTAAGAATGGCAATGGGATCAATTTCAAAAGGTAAAGTTATTTTAGATTTATTAAAAAGACAAACTAATATGTTATCAGTTGGTGCAAGACTAAAGATTTTCTTCAATACAAAAATAAGAGAAGGTCAAACTATAGGTAACGTAAAAGGTTTACAATCAGATTTTAGAAAGTACTATGCTTCAGTTTTAGATGATGAAATGTCAAGTAAAAAAACAGAAGCTGCAAAAAGTAAATACAAAACAATAAGAGATGATGGTTTAAAATTTATTGACAGATATGATAATGAAATATATTTTGCGATTGCAAGTTATGTAACTTTACAAAGAGTTAAAAATTATCTTGTAAGTAAAATGAATCAAATTAAATCAATAGGAACTTTCTTACAAAAAGGTAATGGGTTTGAAGTAACAAATCCTGAAGGTTATGTTGCTGTAGATAGAATGGGCAACGCAGTAAAATTAGTAGATAGACTAGAGTTTAGTACCGCAAACTTTACTTTAGCAAAAAATTGGATTAAAGGATAAAAAATATGGCAAACTGGAGAAAAGACTTACAACAATACGGACCTTTTGGACACGATAGAACGGTTTTTGAGGTTCAAATGCTTGCTGATAAAGACGGTAATATTATTAATACATTTGGTGCGGCTTCGAATGTACCGATTGCAGCTGGATTAGTTGACGGATATTCAGGTATTCACAAATATGGAGCTGTTTTTGAAACCGCTGTATCTACAATGTCAACTGTATGGACAAGAGCAGATACAACAGCAAATGCTTTATATGATTGGACATATTCAGCAGGTACAATTACGGTAGAATCCTCATCAGGTTCAGATACAACAGATGTAACCATTACAGGTTTAGATGAAAACTATGAAGAAGCTACAGAAACATTAACATTGACAGGTTCAACACCAGTTTCAGGTACACAAACTTTCTCCAGAGTTAATCGTGCTTTTATGGTAACTGCTACCAATGTTGGTGATATTCACGTTAAAAGAGGTTCAACAATTGTAACAGAAATTGCAGCTGATATGGGACAAACATTACAATGTATCTATACAATACCAGCAGATAAGACAGGTTATTTAATGAACATAAATGCTAGTGCATCTAAAAACCAAGTCGTTGATTTATTTTTATTTCAACGACCATTTGGTGGTGCGTTTAGAGTACAATCAACTTTGTCACTAAACCAAGGTAATCAATCAATTGATTTTCCTGTGCCATTAAAATTAACAGAAAAAACTGATATTGATTTAAGAGTAAAAGGTTCTTCTAACGCAACAATATCAGGAGACTTTACAATTGTATTGGTAGATAACGCATAATGAAAAGTTTTAGAGATTTTATATTTGAAAAATTAGGCCGAATGAGAATTATTATGTTAGGTGGCCCTGGGTCAGGTAAATCGACCTATACAGAATACTTAATTAAACACTTTAATATTACACACATTTATCCAGGTGGCATGTTAAGAAAAGAAATTGAAAAAGGTACAGAAATAGGACAGATTGCAAAAGATATAGTATCAAAAGGTGAGTTTGTTCCTAATGAGATAGTATTAGAATTAATTAAAAAGAAAGTAGAACAATCACCACAAGGTTATGTATTAGATGGATGGCCAAGATATATGCAACAAGTACAAGATATGGAAAAATCAGAAATAGGATATGACTATGCTGTATTTTTAGATGTTAGTACTGAAGAAGTAATGAGAAGATTACTTGCAAGAGGTCGTGCAGACGATACGGAAGAAATTATAGGTAACAGAATAGAATTATATAAAAAAGAAACAGGTCCTGTAATAGAATATTTAAAAAAGAAACCAGGATTTTTAGAAATAAAAGCAGAAGGTGGTACACCTGAAGAAACTGCTAACGAAATTATTAAGAGAATAGAAAATGAAAGTAAATAGTTTTATACAACATTTAGCAGAGGGTGTTTACGACCCAGGAATATTTAAAGCATTTTTTCTTGCTGGTGGTCCTGGTTCAGGTAAAACATTTGTAACACAAAGTACGTTTTCTGGTACAGGATTAAAAGTTGTAAATTCAGATATTGCTTTTGAAAGAAATTTAAAAAAGGCAAACTTATCTTTGAGTATGCCAGATGAAGAAACATATTTTAGAGATATTGTAAGAAAGGCTGCTAAAAGAGTTGCTATCTCACAGTTAGATAAATATGTAGAAGGTAGACTTGGTTTAGTTGTTGACAGTACAGGAAGAGATTATGATATGGTTGCTAGACAACACAATATGTTAAAACAAATGGGTTATGATTGTTATATGGTATTTGTAAATACAACTTTAGATGTGGCCTTGGCAAGAAATGCTAGACGTGAAAGAAGTATACCTGAATATATTACAAAGTCAAGTTGGAAAGGTGTACAAGATAACATTGGTAAGTTTCAAAAACTATTTGGTATGAGTAACTTTTTGGTTGTTGATAATAACAAATCAGATTTGGAATTAGTTACTTTAACCATGAACAGAATAGGTAAAGTAGTAAGAGGATTTTTAAGACAACCTGTACAAAATTATATTGCAAAACAATGGATGAAAAAAGAATTAGAGGCTAGAAAAAGAAAATGAGATTTAAAGATTTTTTAAAAGAGTCTATAATTGACATACCAAGACAAACATATGCAAAAGGTGTATTTGATAAAGCAGATACTCCTAATCCAGTATTAAAACCATCAGTAAAAAAATTAGTATTAGATGGTATAAAGACATTTGAAAAATTTGGTAAAGTAGTTAAGTATACCTTAATTGGTTCAATACTTACAAAACAATATAGAGCTGATGCAGACCTTGACATTAATATCTTATTTGATATACCTGGTTCAAAAGAAGAACAAGAAAAGGTACATGATGAGATTAGAGAATATCAAGGACAGATAAACGGTAAAAACATACCAGGCACACAGCATCCTATCAACTACTTTTCCATCATAGATCCTGTAACATTTAATAAGGCAAGGGACATGGCTGATGGTACTTTTGATATCGACTCTAACAAGTGGATCAAAAAACCAGAACCTGGCACCTTTGAACCTGAAAAATACGTTACGGATTTTCAGAAGCGTGTTTCTGAAATAGATGTTGTTAAAGGTGAACTTGTAAGAGATATGATTGATTATGAGGAACTAAAAGACTTAACAGGTGACGACATAAAGAACTTGTCAAGTTTAGTTTCAAAAAAGTTAGACGAAATTAAATCTTCTATTAACACTCTAATTGATATTGGTGACAAAACTATTGCAGACCGAAAGGATGCTTTTAGTACAGATATGTCACCAGACGAAATCAGAAAGTTTGGTATAAAGAACCGACTTCCCAAGAATGTGATTTATAAAATGTTAGAAAAGTATCATTATCTCAAATTTTTCAAAAAGTTGAAAGAGATTATGGAAGATGGCAAAATATCACCAGACGAACTGAAATCATTATCAAAAATAAAAGAGGCCAAGGGTAGATCAATTGCATTTACCTTTGGCCGATTTAATCCACCAACAATAGGACACGAAAAACTTATTAACAAAGTGGCACAACAAAGAACAGATGATTACAAAATTTATTTAAGTAAGAGTGAAGACACAAGTAAAAATCCATTGAACGCAAGAGTTAAACTTGCAACAATGAAACAAATGTTTCCTAGACACGCTAGAAACATAATGTTAAACCCTTCAAATATGATATTAGATATTGCTACTGAACTATACAAAAAAGGTTATTCTAATGTTACGTTTGTTGCAGGTTCAGATAGAGTAAGAGAATTTGATACTATCTTAAAAAAATATAACGGCGTTAAGAGCCGACACGGTCTATATGACTTTGATAGTATAAATGTGGCATCAGCAGGAGAAAGAGATCCAGATGCTGATGGTGCAACAGGTATGAGTGCAAGTAAAATGAGAGCAGCTGCTAAAGATAAAGACTTTGATACATTTAAAAAAGGTCTACCATCAAGTTTTGCTAATTCAAAAAATGCACAAGACCTATTTAAAAATGTAAGAAAAGGAATGATGTTAGCTGCATCCATAGATCATGGTGCAGGTGCATTTAGATTCAAACCATTTATAACTGCCTCCACAAAAGAGGAGTTAGAAAAAATGACACTAAGGGACAAATATATTTCAGAGCATCTATATGATGTAGGAGATATAGTTGATGATGTTGAAACAAACATTACTGGTGTCATAGTACGAAGAGGAACAAACTATGTTACCTTAGAGGACGAAAATATGAAATTACATAAATCATGGCTTTACAATATAATGGAAACTCCTGTCTACCCTATTAAGTTAGAGGAAAGAGCAAGAAAACTAAAATATGATAAAGAAACAGATCAACCTAAAAAATATGTTGCTGGTTTAAGTGATAAAGAAAAGAAAGCACACGATAGACATTTAGAAAAACAAGGTAAAAAGTCTGATAGTGATAAGAGTGCTTACAAACAATCACCCGCTGACAAAGTGGCAAAAACAAAACCTAGTAAACATACAAAGCGTTTCAAACAAATGTATGGTGAGTTAAAAACAAAAAACGAAAAAGAACCTCATCATAGAGGTAATGAATTTAGCGATACAGGAATGCCAGAGGCATACGATATAGGCCACGATTATGCAAAATATACTTCATTATTAACACCTGGAGAAAAACATTATAGTTCAAAATTCCAAGGTGGTCCTTACAAACCAAGTAAACATAGTGATAATTTAATTAATGTTAATGCAGATAAGGATATGAAACCAATGAATAAAAAAGTTGAGTTAAAAGATATAGAAGAATGGGCAACTAAAGAAGAAACGATTAATAAATATAAGGAAAGATATGGGGAAGAGTGGCAATCTAAAATTGAAGAAACATACAATAAAATGTTTAACAAAGTGATTGACACCAATACAAATATGCAAGAAGGAAGAATGAAAGACATCGCTATTGACCTTAAATCAAAAGAAGAAGGTGGATTGGATGCGGAAGAATTTCAAAGAAAATACAACAAATCTAAAGCAGAAATGAGAAAAGACTTGGGTGCAAGTGAAGGCTTTAAATTATCATTTAAAGATTTTATGAATGAAGAAGCTGACGAGTGGGGTATTTATCCATCTCAAATAAATGAAGCAGATTATCAAGGTAAAACAGTAACCTTGAATAAACCTGTAAGAGGTGGTTCTAAAAAGTTTTACGTTTATACAAAAAACGAAAAAGGTAACGTAGTAAAAGTATCATTTGGTGATCCTAATATGGAAATTAAAAGAGATAATCCTGCTAGAAGAAGAAGCTTTAGAGCAAGACACAACTGTGATAATCCAGGACCTAAATGGAAAGCAAGATATTGGAGTTGTAAAAAATGGTAACAAGATATAGAACAAGTTGGTCAGAAATACAAGAGCAAATGAACGAGTTTACACTTGTTCACGTAGCAAGATGGAAAGGTAAAGATGGTAAAAGATATGCATCACCTTTTAAAACAAAAGACTCTGCTGAAAAGAAAGCAAAAGAATTAAGATCACAAGGTAATTCTGAAGTATCGGTTACACAAGATACATTAAGAGGAAATATTAAGTGGGCTAAAGATGGCGGACCTGATATAAAAGGAATGCAAAAAGAAGAGTCTGACCATGAAGTTTCTATGGCAAGAGGTGAGTTAGAGGCCATCGCAGATAAGGCCACTCAACTTGCTGGTGCTCTTCAAGGCAAATCAGATGAGGGTAATCCTTTAGAGGCTTGGGTACAATCTAAAATTACAAAAGCAAAAGACTATATCAATTCAGTTTCAGATTATATGATGTATAATCCTAAAATGAAAGAAGATTTAGATGAGGCAATGAGTCCTGAACAAATTAAAAAGTTAAAAGATAGTTGGTCAGATATAAAACTTATGTCACCTGAAAAAGTAAAAACATTAAAAAACTTTTTAGACAAATATTCTACAGATACTTTAATGCAACTGGCACAATCAGGTATAAACTTTGTATCTAACATGGCAAGAAGTGTCGCAATGAGAAGAAAGTCTGGCGATACAAAACACGCAGGTAGTCATAAGACACACAGCGTAAAAGAAGAAACAACTGACTCTGAAAAGATGGCTAAAATGAGAGTTAGGCAAATGGCATTACAAACTAAATTAAAAGATTTAGATGTAGGTGATCCTAAAGATAAAACACCAATTGCAATAACTAAAAATGATTTAGAAAATATACAAATGAAAATGGATCAACTAAAAAATAAAACTCAAAAAGAAGAGGTACATCCTGCAAAGGCATTAATAGAAGCAATTGAAGCTGTTAAAAACAAAGCAGAAAAAACAGGTATGCCTTATTCGATATTAAAAAAAGTATATGATAGGGGTATGGCTGCATGGAAAGGTGGTCATAGACCAGGAACAACACCACAACAATGGGCGCTGGCAAGAGTAAATAGTTTTGTAACCAAATCAAGTGGTACTTGGGGTGGTGCAGATAGTGATTTAGCTAAAAAAGTAAGGAGTAAAAAATAATGAACAAAAAATATTTTGAAACAAAGACTGGCAGTATAGAAGAAAAGATTACTCAAATCGCTACTGAACAACAGTCTATCAAAAAACAAGAACCAAATGTAAAATTAACAGCAGAAAAAACATATTTTGAAACTAAACCAGGATCAATTTCAGACGTTGCTGCCAAAATCGTTTCTGAAGCTTTAGATCCAGTAAACAAAGATGCTGTAAAGAAAAAGTTTGACGACAGAAAAGATAAAGATATTGACAACGATGGTGATACAGACTCTACAGATAAGTATCTTCATAAGAGAAGAGCTGCAATTTCAAAAGCTACATCTGAAGCAATCAGTCCTGCACAACAGGCTGCAATAGCAATTTCTAAAAAAGAAAAAGGCGAGAAACCTAAGAACGAAGAAAAAGTAGAATGTTCTAAATGTGAAGGTGAAGGTTGTAGTCATTGTAAAGATAAAGGATATCATATGGAACAAATTTGTTCTAAATGTGGTAAAGATCATGCAAATAAAATCAATGCTTCAAATTGTATGGGTGAAAGTAAAAAAACTTTTTCTGATTTAAGAACTGAAACAAAAGTAATTAAATTAGGCGACAAAGGAAAAACAGCAACAGGCAAAGAAGCTGGTGCAGTTGACGTAGAACCTAGAGCAATACCTGTATAAGTGCGACATTCTGTCAATTGACAAAACAGCTATTATATGATAGTATAATAGTATAAGGAAAACACTATGAACAAACCTATCATATATTGCGATATGGACGGAGTACTTGCAGACTTTAAAACAGGTGCTCAAAAGACTACAAAGATGTCCATTAACAAATGGATGTCAATGGGTAAAGACAAGTGGTCACTTATTAAAGCAAAAAAAGATTTCTGGCAAACTCTACCTTGGATGCCTGGTGGTAAACAACTTTGGTCTTATATATCAAAATTTGATCCACATATCTTATCAGCTTACGTAGAAGAAACTTACGATCCAAACTGTATACCTGGTAAAACTGAATGGTTAAGAAGAAACGCAGGTATGACAAATAAACAAAAAATCAACCTAGTACGAAGAAAAGAAAAGAAACTCTTTGCAAAAAGAGGCCAACCTGCTATTCTTATAGACGATTACGAGAAAAATATAAGAGAGTTTATCAATGCTGGTGGTACTGGCATACATCACACAAACACATCTAAAACTATATCTGAACTTAAAAAACTAGGTTTTTAATCTTATAAATAGTAGAGTTATATAACAAATATTAAATTTAAGGAGAGATATATGTCTTTATGGGGAAATGATATAAAGCCTAAAAATCTTACAGACGAAGAAAAAAAAGAAGTCTATGCAACCGCTCAAGGTTGGGTAAGAGAAGCGGGCTCGGTATTATCAGGTAATGATAATCCAAATGCAGATCCTGAAGTATTAGTAGCAATCGGCGGATTAGCTACAAATATGGGTTCAGCAAATATTACTGAAATAGAATTTGTAACAACATCAATCGGTGCAGCTGCTGGTGGAAACATTGACGTTAGAGTAAGATTTAACGAAAGAGTTGACATTACAGGAACACCACAAGTAACAGTAACTAACGACCAAACAGGTAGTGGTACTGATGCTACATTTACAGCAGATTATAACTCTGGTACAGGATCAAACGAAATTGTATTCAGAGCAACTTATGGTGCTGCAGATGGTGGTATTGCTGAAAATGATGTATTATCAATTGGTACAAACGCAGTAGCACTTAACGGTGGTACTATTAAAGACTTTGGTACAACAACAAACTCTACAATTACAAACGCTGCTCAAACAGGTACATTAACTGTTTCAGCATAATAACAAAATCATATAAGGGCGCTCAAAGTGCCCTTATATATACTATATGAACAAATTGATCTAGGCAAATACCTAGAGTAGCATTCCCGAAAGGGTTAACAGGAGAAAAAAATGGCAGACAAAAAAATAACGGCATTGACCGATTTAGGTGACTCGTTGGCATCAGCTGACTTGTTCCATGTAGTTGACGATCCGTCAGGTACACCAATCAATAAAAAAATATCAGCAGAAAATGTTTTCAATAACATTCCAAGTTGGCTAGGATTAGCACAAGCTTCTGAGTCACTTACTGCTGATGGTTCATCACAGTCAATTAATGTAACTTCACAGATTACAGAAATTGATGGTGCATCATCAACTGGTACATTTGGTTTAAACGATGGTTCAGATGGACAAATTAAAACAATTATTAATGTTTCATCATCAGGTACAAATGCACAAACTATTACACCAACTAATAGACGAGGTTATTCATCAATAACTTTAGATAAAGAAGGTGAAACAGTTACATTACTTTTTAAAAATTCAAAATGGCAAGTTATTGCTGAAGGTAATGGCGCTACAGTAAACGCATAATAGGAGATAATATAATATGAGTATTGATTTGAAAACATTGACGGAAGAAAGAATTAAACTTAAAAAAGATTTTGATGATTTAACTGGTAAAATTTCTACAATTGAAAAAGAAATGATTACTATGAAAAATAATTTGAATGCTGTTTATGGGGCTATTCAACAAACTGATAAACTTATTAAGTTATCAACGTCAAAGACAAAAGATGAACAACAATTATTGGTTGAAAAAGAAGATGAGCAAAAATAATTTAGATAAATTTTTTGAAGAACTGGCTGATAATACACCAAATGATAAACAGTTCAACAAATTAGAAGAAGATAATATGAAAGAGGTTGAAGAAGACCTTATAGGTGGTAAGTCTTTTAAAAAACTAAAAGACGAATTAAAAAGAGGAGAAAAATGAAAACATTTAAACAACACGTAAAAGAAGGCTCTTACATGGGTGGACAAGTTGGTTCTACTACTTCTAACTCTCCAGAGGATAGTTCGATTGGTATACACAACATACATCTACCTGAAGTCTTAGATAGAGCAAATAGATTTGTTAGCTCTATTGCTGACGGAGAATACTTGCAACCCGAAAGTGCTCTTTCTCAATTGGAAACAAAATTAAGAACAATTGGATTGCAATTAAAAGACTCAATAACAATTGAAGGAAAACAAGGTAACTTTGAAAGTGCTTTAGTATTTAATGGTGGTCGTTTTGGTAAAGATACAGACGGTTCTGATATAAATGATGATGGTATTAGTCATAAGTTAGGTAAAGAGTTAAAACTAAAAGGTAAATACGAAACATTACAAAACGGCGCTGTTAAAGTTTATGCAGAGCTTGGCTAATGTTTGATAAGATAACAAAAAAAAATTGGTTGTTTTATGCCATCAAAAACTACAATGTTCCTAATTTAGATAGTGAACAAGAGTTTTATGAGGATGTAAAACGTTTTAAGTACTTAAAACGCTTATTTCGTAAATATAAAACAACTGGTGAATTGAAAACTAGATTAGTTTTAAATCATATTATTGTATTAACAAATGTTTTTGGTAACGAGGCAGCTGCTACACTGTTATTGTTTAAAATTGAAAGAGAGTATTGGGGTATATTAAAAACTTTCTTACAGTATTTAAATATAATGTTGCCAGATGAAATGCCAAATGTGAAAATAAACAAAACGTTGTTATCAAATTTAGAGGAATTATAATGGGAAGAGCAATAGACTTATTAATCACTTATAGAGTTATAAAGTTATTGGTTACACCTTGGAATAAACATGAAGCTTATAAGTATGGAATTATTGATGATAATGGAAAAGTTTTAAGAAAAGCAAGAGAGTTAAGAACGTCAAAAGAAAAAGACTCTTATACTTTGTTACACAGATTTGTTTTTAATTTAAAAAGATTATTAGCATTTGTTCCAGGTGGTAAATCAAAATTAGGTACATATGCAGCTGCGTTAGGATTATTATTAAAAGAACAAAAAGATGTAAATGCAATTGAAATAGAAAGAGCATTATACAAACATCTTGTTGAAAATGATTTAGTAGCTTATGATGATGACTTAAAAGAGTCAGTTGGATTTGATTACTTGCCAGAAGGTAGATATATTATGATTGATAAGTTAGAAGATTTAGAAGGATCTAAAACTGCTGATGTAGGTGATGTTGTTTATACAACTGAAAATCAAAAGCCTTTTGATAATTATTTTGGTGTAAGTCTATATCATGTTATTAATGAAGATACAAAACAAAAAATTATTGTATCTGAAGATAACATAGAAAGGATAAAATTTTAATGAAAAGTTTTAAAGATATGAGAGAGGCTTGTTGGAAAGGTTATAAACAAGTTGGTCAAAAGAAAAAAGGCGACAGAATGGTACCTAACTGTGTGCCTGAAGAAGCACCCGCAAATGCAGTAGGTGATGGATCAAATGTTGCTATGCCACCTGCACATGAACCTGGCGTACATATAAAAAAGAAGAAAAAAGATTTAACAAAATTATTAAAACGTGAAGACTATGATAGAGTAGAATTAGAAAACGTTGTTAATAAAATCTGTTCAAACCAAGAAATAGAAGAAACTCAAATTAAACCTATTTTAAATAATATAAAATCAAAAAAAGAAAAAGGCACATATACTGAAGACTTTGGTATCAAAGCATTTAGATATGTTGTAGATAATCAAATCACAACTACAGTATCCGAAGAATTTAGAAACGAAGCTGCCTTATTACTATTAACAAAATATGAGTAAATCTTTTAAACAGTTAAGAGAATACATGAGAGGTTTTGGTATTGGTCCTATAGATACTTTTAAACCTATGTCATCTATGGGCGGTAGTCAATTTTTTCCAAATAGGAGATATGCAACTACAATGCCATCTTTATCAGCAACTTATAATGGTCGAGGTATGGGAACATATAAACCTATGATAAGTGCAAATAAAAAAAAAATAAAAAAAAAGGATTAATATGGAACTATTAATAGCATTAGCAATGAAATTTTGGCAATGGTCATTACTTATATTATTTGTAATAATAGGTTTTCTTATAAACTTATTAGATAAAAGAAAAAGTAACATTACATTTAAATATGAAGAAATGCCTCAACTAAAACCTATACCAATTAAAACAAAAGGTAAAGGATTTTGGAAAGGTATTGCAATGTGGTTATTATCAACAAGAAATTGGGAACTAACAAAGAACTGGAGATATAACATAAACGGTGCTGAGTATGTAATACCAAAAGGTTTTCAATTTGACGGTGCAAGTATACCTAAATTTTTAAGAACATTTTTTTCACCAGTTGGCGTATTATTAATTGGTGGCCTTGTACACGATTATATGTACAAGTACACTGCTTGTAAACCAGCAGATAAATCAGGTTCACTTCTATTAGTTGATCAGAAAAAAGCAGATCAAATCTTTAGAGATATAAACATAGAAGTAAACGGTTTCTATTTTATGAACTATCTAGCATATTGGTCATTAAGAATAGGCGGCTTTGTTGCTTGGAATGGTCATAGAAAAAGAAACGAAACAATCAAATAACATATAAGGAGTAAACTATATGAAATGGTTAAAAAGTAGAGTAAAAGAAGTATCATCATGGCATGGTGGTGCTTTAGTAGCAATGGGCTGCATTATATTATTCGCAGGACCTTTTGCTAAAATGGCTGCATGGGCGTCAATCGCTTGGGGTCTATGGGCAATTTGGAAAAAAGACTAATCAACCATGGGAATTAGATTATTTTTTATTGGAATATTCATCAGCGCTTTAATCGGCGCTGGTGGATACATTTTTAAGTTACAGAAAGACAACACTATACTTAAAGCAAATGCAGTTAAACTAGAGTCTGCTGTATCCGAACAAAAGACTTTAATAGAAAATCAGAAAAAAGATTTTCAACAAATACTAGATGCTAACAAAAAAATGAACGAGTTAGTAAATGTATTGAAAAAAGATTTAGAAGACCTTGATAAAAGGTTTAATAAAAAAAATAGAGATGTTGGCAAGTTAGCCATACAGAAAACAGAGTCTATTGAAAGAATAACAAACGGTGCGTCAGCACTTGCTACAAGATGTATTGAGATCGCAAGTGGATCACCTCTAACTGAGGCAGAAAAGAATGCTACAAAGAAGTCAGAAATTAATTCAGAATGTCCTTCTATTGCTAATCCTAACTATATTCCTTACTAGTTGTAGTGGAGTAAAACAGTTAAGCATATTTAAAGAAGAAGTACCTAGAGCAAAACTAAATTTAGAAAAACCAACACCACTTGAATTAGAAAATTTAAGATGGATTATTATTACATCTAATAATGCTGAAGAAGTATTTAAGAAACTAGAAGAACAAGGCATTGATCCAGTTTTATGGGGACTAACAGATAAAGACTTTGAATTACTAGCAAAAAACTTTGCAAGAATAAGAAATCAATTAAAAATAACAAATGACTTGCTAGACAAGTATAAAGAATATTACGAGGTAGAAAATGGCGAAACTAGGTGATAAAACTGACTTTAGTTATAGAGTAAAACGAGTTACAAAAGTTGTAGATGGAGACACAATAGATGTTATATTAGATATGGGGTTTGACATTTTGTTTGCTCAAAGAGTTAGACTATTTGGTATAGACACACCAGAAAGTAGAACAAGAGATAAAGTAGAAAAAGTTTATGGTTTAAAATCTAAAAAGTTTTTACAAGAAAAATTAAAAAAAGCAAAAAAGATTACAATTAAAACATACAAAAATTCAGAAACAGGTAAGTTTGGTAGAATACTTGGAGATGTATGGTGTGACGGCAAATCTGTTAATTCAGAAATGGTTAAAGTAGGTCACGCTGTTGCTTATTATGGTCAAAACAAAAAACTTGTTGAAGCAGCTCATTTAAGAAATAGAAAAAGAGTATAATGTTTTTTGAGATACTAACACAATTCGGATTACCTGTCGCAGCTGCTATCACAATGGGTGGTTTCATTTATATTATTCTAAAGTATATTTTAGGTGGCGTTGTAGGTTCAGTAAAAGGATTGCACGGTATTATTATGGGTTTAGAAAATAGAATAGATACTATGAATAATGACCTGATACATATTGACACTTTAATATCATCAGCGTTACATCTCAAACCTGATTTAGATAGAATTGCTAGATCAGATGGAAAGAATGACGCAAGAAAAGACTAATGACAATTTTAGAAATACTTAATCAATACGGTTTTGCGACACTGGCCGCTATTGCTATGGGTTGGTTTATTTGGTTTATCTATAACTTTATAACACAAGAAGTTACCAGTAAATTGGGAGAAGCAAATAAGGCTCTAATTATGTTGTTAGATAAGATACGAAGACTTGATAATGACCTTATAAGAATCAAGGCAAAATTAAACACAGTCCTGACACTCCGAGAAGAAGAAAAGAAGAAAACTAAAGACGAATAAACATAAATAGTAGTATGAAAACACTAATTAAATTAAGTGCTTTCTTTGGAATTATACTATTCTCATCATCATTACAATCAAGTGAATTGACACAGGATTTTAAGAACCCTTCCTTTAGTGGAAATGGTTACTCAAACCACGTGTTATCTATACAACAACTTGAACACCAAAGAAAACAAAAGATAAAAGAAGACAAAGAAGCCGCTGAAAGGCAGGCTAAACGTGACGAAGACAATAAGACAATCAATCGTTTTATTGCTAACGTTGAAAGTAGAATTTACGCTAATCTATCAAAACAATTAGTTGATAATATGTTTAGTGATACTGGACAAAATTCTGGTACTGCTGAAATAGAAGGTGCTCAAATTGTATGGACTAAAGATACAGATTTGGGAACAATTAATATTACAATTACAGCAGAAGATGGAACGGTAACAACATTAACTGTGCCCATAGGGGACTTTGGATTTTAATGTTTAAAGTATTATTATTTTTGGCAGCTATATGTTTAAGTGGTTGCGCTACTGTACCTCAGATAGAGGATCCAAAACTATCTCTATCTCCGTTACAAGAAAAATTTGATAATATAAAAAAATTAGACGGACCTGAAATTACAATTGCTGTATATCAGTTTACAGATAAGACAGGTCAAAGAAAACCAAGTGATAAGTTTTCACAATTAAGTAGTGCTGTCACACAAGGTGCTGAAGTATGGGTGATAGACGCATTACAAAAAGTAGGTAATGGGACTTGGTTTCAAGTTGTAGAAAGAATTGGATTAGATAATCTAATCAAAGAAAGGCAGCTGATAAGATCAACAAGAGAACAGTATGAAGAAGAAAAATCTAAAAGATTAAAACCTTTAAAGTTTGCTGGTCTTATACTTGAAGGTGGTGTTGTAGGTTATGACTCAAATATAGCAACTGGTGGTGCTGGTGCTAGATATTTGGGCATAGGAGTACAACAACAATATAGAGTTGATAACGTAACTGTTTCTATGAGAATAGTAAGTGTTTCTACAGGAGAAGTCTTACTTACAGTTGCTGTTGAAAAAACTATATTATCTGTTTCATATGGCTCATCTGTATTTAAGTTTTTAGATTTAGGTACAAGAGCAATAGAAACAGAAACAGGAGTAACAAAAAACGAACCTGTTAACTATGCTGTAAGAGCAGCGATAGAACAGGCCGTAGTAGAAATTATATTACAAGGCCAACAAAATGGTCTTTGGAAATTTAAAGAGGAGAAAAAAGTAAATGTTAAATAAACTGTTAATTACATTATTTGCTAGTATATTATGCTTTAACGTTTATGCTAACGACATTTATATAGAACAGGTCGGAGACGGCCTTGATTTGGACATTACACAAGACGGACAAAATAACGAAGTCGGTGATTCACTTGCCGATATGGTTTTAAACGGTGATAATATGACGTTTAGTATTACACAAACAGGTAACACAAACACTATTGACGCTACAATTAAAGGATCAACTTATACAGGTACTTGGGCTTTTACAGGTAACTCAAACACAGTTGATTTACTTTGTAGCTCTACATCATCAGGAGATTGTGATACTGTAACACTTAATATCACTACAACAGGTGACAACAACACCTTTGATTTTGATATTGGTGAAACTACAGACGCTTCATCATCTACAATTAGTTTTACACTTACAGGAGATAACAGCGTTATCGCTGCTGCTGTTGACGGTGTAAGTGCTAATATATCTGTAACTTCAGATAACTCATCATCATTAGCAACAACTTCAGCAAATTCAGATGAAGGTAATGCTATTACTTTAGATGTTGACGGAGATGGCGATAGTGCTGGTCACGGCATTACAATCAATGTTACTGGCGGTGGAGGAACTATTGATGTTACACAATCTGGTATCTATGACAATACAGTAGATTTAGATGTAACTGGCGATAGTTTTGATATAGACATAACACAATCGGATTAATATGGACTTTGGAACAATAAACTTAATATTAATTATAGGACTTTTAGTATATGCGAATATTGAACTTTATAATTTTATTAATCGTAATTTCTAATTCTGCTCTTGCCTCTATTGGTAAAGTAAGTGAACACAAAGGCAAGGCAGAAATAGATAGAAAAGACGGTGACAAAGGTATCACTATTCAAAAAGATGTTGAAGTCTTTTCATACGATACAGTAAAGACAGGTGATGGCCGTACAGGTATCACCTTTGTTGATGACACTAAAGTTGAGTTAACGGAACACTCAAAGTTAGTCATTGACGAGTTTGTTTATGACCCTAACACCAACACAGGTGCGTTATCATTAAAGGCAAGTTTAGGAAGTGTAAGATATGCTTCAGGTCAGATTGCCAAAAATTCAAAACAAAATGTAAAGATTAGTACACCAACAGCCACAATTGCTGTTAGAGGTACTGACTTTGCTATGATTATAGATGAATTAGGTGGTTCTACTATTTTATTATTACCAAGTTGTGATACAAATGGTTTATGTTATGTAGGAGAGATAAGTGTAGAATCAGATGCTGGTCAAGTTATAATGAATCAGGCCTTTCAAGCAACAAGAGTTGAAGCACCAGAAGCAAAACCATTTAAACCTATTTTAGTAGATGTTGATGAAAGTATGATTTCAAATCTACTTATCTTATCACCACCATCAAACTTAAATACAGATGAGGCAGTAGAAGAAAAGAAAGCTGTTGCTAATGTTTTAGATATTGATTTTTTAGAAATAGATGTTTTAAACGAAGATTTACTAGCAACAAAAGATGATGATAACTTTGAAGAATTGGATATTGACTATCTAGCACAAGATTTTTTAGCAGATGTATTAGACCAAATTAACAAAGTATTAGCAGAAAGTTTTTTAAGTGAGTTAACAGATGTATTTGTAAAGAAGAAACAAAAAGTAGGACAAGACGAGTTAACAGGTATTATTATTATTGACCAAGGAACATATTGGGAATTTAGACGAGAGGATACAACTAACTTTGTACGATTAAAATTAAGTAAATCAAGTGAGTATGTTATTAATCTGTCACAAGGTGATTTTATAACAAGAGATTATATTGTAGGAGATGGAGGAGGTCTGAATAATATAGACCTATTACAACGATAATGTATAAATTTTTAAAAAGATTAACAATCTGGTTATTTGTATGGATGGTTTTTTATTCTATCATAGATAAAGTAAAGGCCAATGAAATTTATATTAGTCAAGCTGGCACAGGTAATGATGATACAACCATTAATGTAAACCAAGAAGGCGAAGACAATAAAGTAGATATGTCAATAGGTGGTACGGATAATACTATGACGTTTGAACAAAAAGGTGATGATGGTTATATTGGATATACTTCATTATGGGGAAGTGGATATAGTTGGGGTGGGGATTTAGATGGTAACGATAATAATTTAAACATCAAACAATACTGTAATCAAACACCTTGTGGTGGAGATAGATTTGAATTTCATATTTCAGGTAATAGTAATGATGTGGATTTTTATCAAGGTTATAGAGTTTATTCTGATGGTTCATTAGATACGATAGATGATTACGAATATGGTGGTCATTTTGTAAGATTAGATATTCACGGTTCAAATAATACATTTTTAGGAAGTCAAAGGTCAAATAATTCAGGACACGAACATAGCAATACAACTTACATTTATGGAAATTATAATGATGTTTTTACTGTACAATGGGGCAATCAGGACAAGACATTGAATTTGACTATAAATAATTCTGATAATGATGTTGATATGATTCAAAAGGGTAGTTCATCTCATAGTGCCACAGTTTCAATAACAGGTAGTTACGGTACAGATTTAGATTTACTACAACAAGGTGGTACAGCACAATCATATTCACTTACACAAGATTGTCAAACATTAGGAGGCTGTTCAGTTTCGGTGACACAAGGTAATTAATGAAAAAAATATTAACACATTGGACATTTGCTTTCTTAACATTATTCATTGTTACATATATTGGATTAAAAGACCCACAGATAAAAGAGATATTAAGATTAAAGTCATTTGACTTATTATTACAATCAGAGCCAAAAGAAATTTCACAAGATATACACATTGTCAGCATAGACGAGAAGGCCATAGAGAAGTATGGACAATGGCCTTGGAAAAGAGATGTACTAGCAGATGTAGTAAATCAATTAAGAGAAAGGGGTGCTGGCATTATAGTTATACCTATACTATTTTCAGAATACGATAGACTAGGTGGTGATGAAACATTTATCAATACAATTTATCAAAATGGTGTAGTCATAGCACAAACAGGAACAAATCAAACAAATAAAAATGCTGTACCAAGAGGTGTCGCTAAAATAGGTGACCCGTTACCTTGGTTATTTGAATGGGGTGGAATGTTAGGTCCTGTCAAAGAGTTTGGCGAATACGCTGATGGTGTAGGTGTAACAAACACAGCACCTGAAGTGGATGGCGTTGTAAGAAGAATACCATTACTAATGAGAATAGGTGAAGAAATTTATCCTGCAATGGCAATTGAAGTTATAAGAGTATCAACAGGTGCACCAAGTTATCAAGTTAAAACAGGAGAAGGTGGTATAATTGCAATGAGAGTTCCTGGATTTAAAACTATAGAAACAGATGCAAATGCTCGTATCTGGTTAAGATGGAACAAAGGTTACATCACTACATCAATTGCTGATTTAGAAACAAGTGAAGTTAGATTAAACAACAAAACAGTAATTATAGGAATGAATGCTGAAGGATTAGGTGGTGTTATTGCCACACCAGTTGGTGAAAGATATGCTTATGAACTAACTGCTTCAACACTTTCAACCGTGTTAGATGGTAAGAATATTACAAGAGTTGATATATCATTTATTGTAGAACTGGCTGTTGCTTTTGTAGTAGGGTTAGTAATAATATTTCTAACAAGATTTACACCATATTGGGTAATAGGTTTAGCAATTGTATTTTCAATATTAGGCTCAATAGTTTATTCTAATTATTTCTTTCAACAAAATTTAATGTTAGTAGATGTAACTTGGATTATATTTACAATTACAGTTGTAGGATTTCATAGTGTCTTTAATAGATTTATATTAGAGTTTAAATTAAAACAACAAATCAGAAAACAGTTTGAGAAGTATTTGGATCCAAGACAAGTTGCTATACTTGTAAAGAATCCTGAAAAATTAAAACTTGGTGGCGATAGAAAAGAGATGTCATTTTTGTTTATGGACATAGTAGGTTTTACTCCCATTTCTGAATATTATAAAAACAAAGATGATCCTGAAGGATTGGTTGCTGTAATCAATGATTACTTAAATCGTATGAGTCAAATTGTTTTAAGAAATGGTGGTACGATTGACAAGTATATGGGTGATTGTATTATGGCATTTTGGAACGCACCATTAGATTGTCCTAATCACGCTGAGATGGCTGTAAAGACAGGTATAGAATGTGCTGAAGAAACTGAAAAGTTAAAAAAAGAATTTAGGGAGAAAGGTCTTCCTGATATAAACATAGGTTCA
>Ga0255743_10000717_pt1 | contig 28853 bp, 25 predicted proteins | sample 101ome_19_FD_179950 | JGI IMG/M metagenome (GOLD analysis project Ga0255743, IMG submission 179950) | Coastal salt marsh microbial communities from the Groves Creek Marsh, Skidaway Island, Georgia - 101405AT metaG (version 2) | ecosystem: Environmental > Aquatic > Marine > Intertidal zone >... | reverse complement strand
AACAGCGAATTTGTTGCGCTTTCGTTCAAATGAACCCGTGTTGATTGGCTTTTCACCCCTTGATGGACGGATTCACCATGAACGATGCAGGCGATGACCGGGGCGCCGATGCCCGCATTCACGCGCTGGCCCAAGCGATTGCTCACCATTCACATCTGTATTACAACCTCGCAGCGCCCGAGATTTCGGACGCTGAATTCGACCGGCTCTGGGATGAACTGAAGGCACTGGCTCCAGACCACCCTCAACTCCATCGCGTGGGCGCCGATGTTGCGCCGGGGAGCGTGAAAGTGGACCATCTGTTTCCGATGCGCAGCCTTGACAAAGCCACCACGACGGAGGAACTGAACCATTTCGTGAACGTCACGACGTCAGGTGCCGTTCGTTTCCTTTCGCAACCCAAATTGGACGGTTCAGCCCTGTCGTTGGAATACCGCATGGGCCGCCTGGTTCGTGCCGCCACTCGAGGCAGCGGCGAGCGTGGCGAGGACGTGACGCGCAACGCACGAAAGGTTGCCAACGTGCCTCACACCCTCCCCGTTCCTGTCGACGTCCATGTTCGAGGTGAAGTCGTGATGCCGTTGGCGGTGTTTGATGCGAAGTACCGGGAGACCTCACCCAACCCGCGCAACCTTGCGGCCGGCGCCTTGCGCCAGAAGCACGCCGACGGGAAAGCCGACGCAGCAGATTTGGTGTTCCAGGCTTACGACGCACAGCTCCCCATGGGCGAGGACCGGCACCCGGACAGCACGGAACCCCCCCCCATGCGCCTCGATACGGACGTGCTCGTGTGGCTCGAGGACACGCTTGGCATCGTCCCGGCGCCTTGGGAGGTCCACGAGGCCACGTCGCCTTCAGCAACGGCCGCTTTGTTGGACCAAGCCACCGTTCGATGGACGGACAAGCGCGGCGAGTACGGGTTCGAAATCGACGGTGTCGTGTTCAAATTGGACGACCTTGGCCAGCGGGAGCGCTTGGGCATGACGGCCCACCATCCGCGCTGGGCGTTGGCGTGGAAGTTTCCTCCCGAGGAAGCCTTCTCGGTCCTGCTGGATGTTGAATGGCAGACCGGTCGCACGGGGAACATCACACCCGTTGCCCGTATTGCACCACAGCGCGTGGGCGGCGTGACGGTCGAGAACACCACGCTCCACAACGTCGGCGAGGTGGAACGTTTGGGCATTCACATCGGTGACAAGGTGCTCATCGTGCGCCGCGGTGATGTGATCCCCAAGATCGAGCGAACGCTTGGTCGGGCCAGCCCCGAAGATTTGAACGGGCGGTCCCACGCCGATGGTGAACCGTTCACGGGCTCACTGCCCGACCACTGCCCCATTCCCACACCCACTGCGTGTCCTGCATGCGAGGGCCCCGTTGACCTTGAGGGGGCGTTCCTGAAATGCGGTAATTTGGAGTGTGTCGCCCGTTCAGGCCGGGCCGTGTTGTACTGGTGCCGTTCCTTGGAGATGGACGGCATCGGGGAGAAATTGGTTGAGCAACTCCAAGACGCCGAACTCGTGTCGTCCATCGGTGATTTGTACCGGTTAACCATGAGCGACCTGCTCTCGCTTGACCGGATGGGCGACAAATCCGCCACCAACGTGCTGGCGGAAGTGGCCGCCACCACAACCTTGCCTCTTGGAAAATTTTTGCACGCCCTTGGCCTGCCGTCCATCGGTCCCGAATTGGCCACGGCGCTGGCGCAACACTTGGGCAGCGTGGGGGCGCTCATGGCGTGGTTGGAGCGCTGCGAGGCGGCCCTGTTGGCGACCGACAACGACGGTCACAACCCGCTTAACGAACTCCTCGCCATCGACGGTGTGGGGGTCGTGGTGGCCGAACACTTCCGTGACGGTTTGATGGCCCGCCGCCGTGCAGTCAGCGACCTTGTTGGCTTGCTGACGGTGACCGATGAGGAGCGCCCCGTCGGGGGTGGGCCGCTCACGGGCATGACCTTCTGCGTGACCGGCACCTTGTCGGTGTCCAGAAAAGAAGTGCAACAACTGATCGTTGGTGCCGGCGGCAAAGTGGTGGGCAGCGTTTCAAGCAAACTGAGCGTTCTGGTCGCCGGTGAAAAAGCAGGGTCAAAAGCCACGAAGGCCGCCTCGTTGGGTGTGACGGTGTGGGACGAGGCCACCCTCCGCAGCAACGCCTCCGTTGAATCAGTCCCCGAATCATCCCCATCCAACAACGATGGGCTTGTGGACGATCCGGCTGGTTCGAAAACGCTGTTCGATTATTGACGCTCAACCGTAGAGCATGGCGTTGGTCGCTGACCCACCCTCGCCGCTGCTGGACGCAATGTCCATGAAGGCTTTCAGTTGCGCTTCGAGCATTTCTGCTTCTTCAATCAGCGGCTGGTCGGAGAGGTTCATCGAGGGCAGGAGTTTGTTCAGTTGATTGATCAAGACCGCCGCAGCGCGGGCGTCAGGCCATCGCGGGTCGGCTTCCACCATGATGGACATCGTTTCCAACCCGCGCCGGGTGGCCTCACTGAGAATGCCAGCGTTCATGCCTTTGATGACGCCTTGTTCGAGCAACGGGATGCCCATGTCGGCCAGCCGTTGACGGGCGGATTCATTGCATCCGATGCCCACTACATCGATGTCTTCGGTGTCATCGTACTCCACCACTGGCTCGATGCCTTCCATCGAACTCTTCATGCCCGATTTTGAGAACGCGTCCACGACCACGCCAGCGAGAATGCTGTGCTCTTTGGACCATTCAAACAACTCCCACACGATCTTGTGCACGGTGGGCTCGGGAACAACCATCTCGCTCATGAGGAGCACGATTTGGTCGCATCCCTCAATGTTGCATTGCGGGCTGCCGGCATAGGCTCGGATGGGCGGCAACGGCACGCCGTGCTGGACCATGGAAATGGCAGGCAAGCGTTCGTCAACCAGACCGCCCACGAACTCCAATTCGAGCGTATCGATGAGGTAATGGGCCACGATGCTGGACACCATGCCCACGCTTGGAAAACAAGCGATGACCATTGCATTTTCATTTTGGACATCGGCACTGATGCGCAAACTCGGACCGTTCATAGCCACGGGTTGGAGCGGGCGACCTTCAACGCTTTCCCTTCGGTTCATCCAAGGCTTGATGGTTGAGTTGGGTTGGAGGAGGTTCATGGACGGCGAAGCGCCAGCCCCTCGGCCCCACCAACTTTCGCCCTCTGCGTGGAACCGGTACGAAACCTGTCCCCGCATGCACTGGCTCAGTCGCCAGCGCTTGCCGCGGAAGGCGGGCATGGCGGCGTCGTTGGGCACCGCCGTCCACGCTTCCATCGAGGACCTCCTGAACCTCGACCTTGAATCAAGGGCACCGGAAGAAACCGGCTGGTTGTTGAACACCGCCGCTGAGCGTTTGAAGGCGCGATGGGAGGAGGAGAAAGCGGTGTTTTTGAGCACGCCACGCCGGCCGGCTTGGGCAGAGAAAAAATGGCCCGATGCCGTCAAGCAGCAACGCAACGGCATCACGATGCTGCTCGATCACATCGGCCAACGCCAGCATCCCCACGATGAGGTGACCGTGGGATTGTGGCGCCGGTTGCAAGCCCAAACCCTTGCCGTCGAAGGTGAATTGGTCACGAACGACGGTCGATTGATGGGACGACTGGACCTCTTGCTGGCGGACGTGGACGAGGCGGGCCGCACCACAGGCTGGTTGGTGGCCGACCTCAAAACCGGGCGGCCCCCCAAGAACGCGTTGAAGCCCGAGGTCAACCGGCAATTGCGCATGTATCGAGACATCTTGCTCGCAAACAACCCCGAAGCCCCGCCGGTTCGCACCGAGGGCTGGTACACGCAGTCCACCGGCAAACACGCTGCGGAAGGCCCCAGCGTGCTTGAGGATGCGTATGCGGCATGGCAGGCCACACAACCCACCGACGTCCCGGCGGACGCCACGCCCGGCCCGGATTCCTGCGGTGGGTTTTGCGATTGGAAAGCATGGTGTTCGCACTGGTGGTGGTGGCGGCATGAGTCCGGGACATTGCACCGAGAGGATTTCGCCGACACCGTCGTCCTGCTTCACGAACTGGATCCGTCCACGGGTGCAGCGGTGTTGGAGCCTTGCGAACCGCTGGACGCCAGCGGGCGCGCCATCCCCACTGGACAGCATGTAGCCGCCCGATTCGACGGAAGGGGCTTGGAGGTGGTGCAAACCCTCCTCACCGAAGGCCACCAAGGCCCGATGTTCCTTGGTTCCGTGATGATGAACCGACAAGTGTGGCGCATCGGGCCGTGGTGCGATGTGCTGCCTTGGTCGCCGGTGTCGGCCTGATGGGTCATGAGCGCATGGCCAAGTGGTCGCTGATGGTCGCTCGTGTGGCATCGCATTCAATGCCCTTCGGGGAAAGCAACCAGGTTAAGTACGCCGGGTCCTGCTCGTGAATCTCCACCACGTACCGGCCACGATGGCGCCCAAACGCCACGATGTACCCGCCTTCGTCGCGTCGAATTTTTCCCAACGGGTCGACCGGTGGCAGGTCATTCAAACCTCGACCGAGGTCCGAAGCGTCCTTTTTGCGCTCACCGTGGACAACCCAGCGTTCCAGTTCCTCCAACGAGCGACGGAAGGCGGGCGCGTGTTCAACGCTCAACCGCCAAAAGAGCAGCATCGTCGCTGCGGCATCGGCGGTGGCCGTGTGGGCGTTGTCAAGCCGGATGCCATGGCGATGGCAGAGTGCACCAAGGTTGTGGGGCCGAGGAAGTTTCAATCGACGGACGATCTCCAGCGTGTCCATGATGGCTTTGGGCTTGGGAGCCAGCCGGCCGATGCGAAGAAATTCGTTTTGCAGCATGGCGTAATCGAACTTACGAACATTGTGACCGACCAAGACCGCCCCCTCAATCAGTTCGTGGACCTCGTCCGCAATGGCAGCAAACGACGGCGCGTGGCGAACGTCCTCGTTGAAGATGCCGTGGACGTTGCTGGCTTCCCGTGGGATGGGCAAGCGCGGTTTGACCAACCGTTCAAACGCCACTTGTGTGGCATCTGCGTGGGTGCCGATGAGGGCCAACTGAACGATTTGATCCCGGTTGGTCGAGATGCCCGTTGTCTCCAAATCAAAGGCCAGGACCTTTTCACCCGCAAGCAGGTCCGAAGCCATGGCCGACAAACGATGCGGCCCCCCTTTGAACATCACCCTGCAGCGGTGTGCGCCTCAGCGCCATCGGCACCGGTCCACTGAATGCCTTCCTGAGTGGCTCATCCCGACCGAATGCTTAGAAAGGAGGGTTGTTGGATGGATTTTGATGAACCCCTCGCCCCAACATCGCACCGTGCTCGCGGTGGCGATGCTGATGTGCTGGACGGCGTTCTTGTCGGGCTGTTTGACGGCGTTCGACACCACGGTTGAACCTCGGGCGACGTTGGAGGTGTATCCGGAAGTCATCCAAGAAGGCGAAGTGGTCACGCTCGATGCCCGTGAGTCATCGGCTGTTGAAGGCGTCATCACCGGGTACGAATGGGAATTTGGCGACGGGACCTCGGCTGAAACGGTCGTTGGGTTCACCTCGCATGCCTACCCCACGTTCGGACAGTACCTGGTCCGACTCACGGTGACCAACGACCAAGGGGGCACGGACACGGCCGTCTCCACGGTGATTGTCAACGGGGCCCCCAAAATCAACCTCACCATGCCAATCAGTGTACGAGCAGGCGATGCTGCCCTGCTGGACGCCTCGAACACCGTCGACCCCGAAGGCGATGTCCTCGCGTTCGCTTGGGACCTCAATCCACAGGTGGACGCGGACGGTGACGGCGATCCAACGAACGATGCCGACAGCACCGACGAGCGCGTGCTCATGGAGACGAGCACTTCGGGGTTGTTCGGTGGCCACTTGCGCGTGACGGACCCCACCGGTGCCGTGGCTGAAGAGGCGTTTGTCCTCAACGTCACGAGCCGAACCTTCCAAGTCTCGTGGGTCACGGAAACCATCGAATTCACCTGGGATGAATACCTTGACCAGGGTCAGCAGTGGGACGGCAACATGACCCCGGGCGCCAAGGGGCGCATCCTCGGTTTCGAAGCGGTGCTTGAGCTCAGTCGCGATGTCGCACCACCGCACGACAATTTCTCGCTCAGTTTGCGCATGGTTGACGATGGGCTTCGTCTCAGCGAAGACACCGAACCCGGGAATTACACCACCAACGAACCCGCTAAGGCTGAAATGATGCTTGAGGACCTGAACCCGATGGGTGAAGAGGGGCTGATGGTGGCGGATTCTGCCGAGCAATTGCTCGAACGCCTGCTCAACGAGCCGGGCGGAGAACGCGGCCAAGGCGAATGGATGTGGTCCGTTTTGGCGCGCCAATCCGACCCCGATTCCTTCATTGGCGACATCGATCCGGATCCCGGCAACGACTGGACGCTGACGGTTTCGGTCACCATCATGCGGCCGACCCTGACGGAAGTCGCGACCGGCGACGGCATCTGAGCCAAGAGAAAGGTGTATCAATCCATGACGGTTGGACGGAGCGATTGAGATGGTGGACACGGTCGAAATCAGTCGGGTGAGCCTGCGAGACACGTTGTCGGTGGACGTTTCGGTGTGGATGCACCACCCCGACGACTGGGATTTCCGCCCCACCTTGCATTACGCAGGTTCTACCTTCATCATCCAATGCGCCAACAGCGGGATTGAACTGGCTTCGGTCGAACTCGACGAGGAGCAGCACGAGGCACTTCACCGCGACGGCGTGGCCGAGCTGCGCGTGAAGTTCCAGGTGCACGGCATGCACGGCCGCCTGAACAAAATTCACCCCATCATCGCCGACGGCAAAGCCAAGAAACTCGCCACGGCCAACTGGAAAACCACCCAACAAGTAGAATTTCGGGGTTAACCAACGATTCTTTCATAACCGTTCACGGTGATGTTTGCCCCATGACTCAACATGGAGGAAAGGGCAGTCAGAAACAAGCACGGTTTGAACGGATGAAGCAGGAGGTCCGTCGTTTTGTAACGGCGAACCCAGGCTGCTCCGCTCAAGCCATCGTAGCGAGCCTCAACCACGACCAAAAAATGCGGAACCACGGCTTAACGCCTCGAAAGGTGGGCTTTTTCATCACCCGTCACCTCAAATCGTCCCTCACCTGGTGGCAAGATCACAAAGCGGGTCGCCGCGTGTACGGGCCCAACGAAGACGGTGCTTGAGCCGCCACTTCGTCGCGTTGCTCATGTACGTGGGCGGTTTGGTTTGAACCATGTCCAAGGTCGCCGCGTACTTTGACTTGGACGGCACGTTGCTCAACGCCTCGAGCGAAAAGACCCTGACGGCCCACCTCGCACGCCGACGTCCGTGGCGCATTCCATGGGGGACGATTGCATGGTCAAGCGGTTTTGTGACCAATCTGCTTCGCGGCAGAGCTCTGTACGATGCCGCACGGAACCGCGGGCATTTTTCCTTGGCCCGCTGGTCAACCTTGGAAACCTTGTCCCACGACCTTGCTGAACGGGTGCTCAAGCCCTCCGTTCCTCCAGAAGCGTGGGACCGGCTGGCGTGGCATCGTGAACAGGGGCATCGCTTGGTTTTGGTGACCGCTACGATCGCACCGATGGCCGAAGCGATGGCAGGGGTGCTGGGCATGGACGACGTCTACGGTTGCGGGCCCGCGGTTCGCGAGGGTGTGCTCTCAGGCACGGAGCGAGGGTGGTCTGTGCCCCGGCGCAAAGGGAAGGTGCCGGTGGTGGAAGCGGACGCCAAGGCCCACGGGCACGACCTGTCGTTGTGTTACGGTTACGGCAACACCCACGCCGACTCGTGGTTCATGCGCCTGTGTGGCCACCCCGTGGCCGTGAACGCTGAGGGACCCTTGCGCAAGCACGCTGAGGCCAACGGCTGGCCGTGCGTGGAATGGCGTTGAATCGGTTATATCCCCTCGAGCAGAAAGGCCCGTGAGGTTCATCGATGGCATCGGAAAGCGTTTCAAGAGCACTGGCAGGTTTGTTTGGTTCCGACGAGGACGAGCCCTTGACCGACCAGGAATGGCGTCGGATTCATCTGATGGCGGATTTGGAACTCAAAGCCGATGCCATGCACCGGGCGGCGCAGCTGGTGGAGAACATTCTGGAACGCAACGAAGAACGGTTGATGCTTGACGACGATGGTCATCTCGTGATCGTGGGCCATTTGGCGTTGTATCGCGTGAACCTCCCGTCGTTTTTTGAGAAGATGTCCAACCCGTTCGCTCACCACTCCTTTGACATGGTCGAGGTCCACCCGCGTTCGGGCATGAAGGAAAAACCCGAAGTGGCGTGCGTTCAGGTGCAGCGCCAGACCTCCATGCCAGCGTACGACCTGCTTGCAGGTTACATCTTGGGACTGATGAACGACGAAAGCCAATGGCTTGAGGAATCGATGGCGCCGTTGCGTCACACATTGATGCGGGTGTACGGCATGGCCCGGAGTCCGCTCACGCCCAGCCTTGAAGCCCATCTGGCGGAAAGCATGGACGGCGTGTTTGACCATCTTCTCGGCACCTTCACCTTCAGTGGGACCAACGGATGGACATGGCGCGTCCATTACGCCCAGCCGTTGGAAAAGGGCTTCAAGATTGAGTACCGCAAGCCTCGACAGACGTGGTGGAACACCATGTTTGAGAACCACCTGACCGAAGCCTCCGACCACTACGCCATGGGTCCGTTCATGCAGGTGGTGGAACACCTCCATCTGTGCCCCAACATGCTGAAAACATGTTCGAGTTGGGACACCGACCCGATTTTCATCCGCAAGGTGGCCCTGGATTACCCGCCCGTCCGACGGGCGTTGTTGCCGCACATTGAAGCGGAGGATTACGACCCCAACATGCTCTACTCCTACTACGACGAACCGCTCTCGCCCAAGGACGCCCGAACGGTTGCGGCCTTGGACGACCGTCTACGGGAATTGGCCTGATGCTTGGCTTGGACGCTACCTTATTCAGACGCCGGATGAAATCGTTGTGTTTGGTCGGCGAACAACCGGCCGTTCGTGCACCGTGATGAGCGGCCCCACCGCGATTCGAACACGGGTTCGAGGCTCCGCAAGCCTCTGTGATATCCAAGCTACACTATAGGGCCACTCCGGCCCACCCGCCTCCCCAATATAAGCGCGAGGGTGAGCGGCTTGCGCGGTGGGCAAGGGTTCATTGACGCCCCTGCCGTCCAACATCCATGGCGGTTGTCGTTGAACGCGGTGTGGATTTTTCCATGATCGACATGGCCAATGTGGCGTACTACCCGCGCATCTACGACCTGGCGCACAAATGCTTTGAGGACGCGTGGCCGCTGTTGTGCGGCGTGATGTACCCTGAACTGGTCAACGAACGGCGACTCGGTTTCCCCGTGGTGTCCGTCACTTCCACGTTCCTCGCACCGATACGGTACGGCGATGCCATCTCCGCCGAGATCACCCTGACGTCACTGGGGACGACCTCGCTGGGGTGGCGCTATGAATTCCGCCGTCAAGACGGAACGGTGGTGTGGCGGTCCGAGCAGATGACCGTGTGCGTGAACATGGACACGATGGAGAAGCAGATGATTCCTGACGATCTGCGTCACGACCTGACCCAACACGTGGAGGCACGATGATGGAAGCCGACGACCGATTTCCCGTTCATCCCGATCGAAGCGGTCCCCGCAACCTGGCCGTGCTCCTCATGTTGGGTGCGCTGGTGGTGCTTTGGATGGGCTACGCCGATCTCCAGGCGCATCGCATTGGGCTCAGCGACGACCAAGTGAGCACGCTGATCGCTACTCCCAACGCCCAGGGCGGCGAGCCAACCACCCTCGATGACTTTCGTGCGTTTGAGCGCGATGCCCGCGACGATGGAGCGTTTTTGACGCGAGCCGTTGCCTTGCTCACATCGGGTGGACTGGTGCTCACGGGCGCTGCGCTTTTGTTTCGCTTGCGCCGTGCAGGGGCGTACCTGTGCACGGCAGGCGCCGCCATTGGTTTGTTGGGGGGCGTTGGCGGCAGCGTCATGATTCGCGGTTCGGCTCAGGCCCATCTTGGTGATGCGTTGGCGTTCACCTACGAGGCATGGGTGTACATCTGCGGTGCGATGATGGGCCTTTGCTTGGCGATGGCAGCCCTGCCCCTGTTGAACCTGCGTGCACGCATGGCCCTTGAGCCGCTCCGCATCGAAAACCGGTTGGCCAAGGACGAATCCGAGTGATCATTGAGGCGGACGCGGCCACTTTTTTTGCAGCGCCTGGCGCAGTTCGTCGTCCATCGTGGCGTTCCACCAATCGCTGCCTTGCCAAATGGCGTATTTCCCCCGAATGCCTCGAAGGTCGGCACCGGCGAATTGGCAGTGGCGGAAGTTGGAGAGGTTCAGACGTGCTTTGCGCAAATCAGCACCTCGGAAGTCGGCGTGATCAAACGCCGATTTCATGAGGTCAGCACCAACCATTGACGCCCTTCGAAAATCGCAGTGGGTGAAATCGCCCTCGGTGAGGTCCGCTTCATCGAGGATGGCGCGTTTGAAGGTTGACCCGCTGTGACGGGCTTTTCGAAAGAGCGCTTTGGTCTTGTTTTGGTAGGAAAAATCCACCACCACGGCTTCTTCGGCCGTGCTTGCATCGTCCCGTGGGTCGCCGCTGCCGCCGCCGGACATCACCAAAGGACCACCTCAAGCACGTGAGCGCTTGTCCAGATGGTTTTGGCCCTCTTGTGTAAGGATTGCGTAGCGGTTTTTATCGTCCATGCCCTCTGGAACGGTCAAAAACGAACGTTCTTTCAGACGGTTGAGGTAAAGGGAGAGGTTGCCGGGCGGTTCAATCCCTGCGTCGTCGAACAGTTGGTTCACCACACGAGGGGGGCTGTCCGTCACACCTTCGACGGTGCGGAGGTAGTGGATGGCGCCAAGCACTTGGTCGGGCTTTCGGGTGAGCGCACAGTTCTCCAGCAGTGCACGGAACGCCGACCCACGTTCCGGCAAACCGGCTTCCTTCGCTGCCGTGACGGCTGCCTCGAGGGCGTTTTCTCGGGCTTGGCGAATTCGCTCCAACAGGATCGTCCACGAATGATCGGTTCGCATCTGGGCGAGGGTCTCATCGATCTGGATGGTCGCACCATCCAGTTCGATTTCAATGTCCCCAGCCTGTACAGAAACCCTCAATTGAACACCTTCAGTAGTGCACAACTCAACCACCTCATTGATAACCTTGTGTTGAGAAAAACGATACAAAACGAACCGGTTTTGTCCATCAGCAAAGCGAAACCGACTTAACAGGCCGGTCGGAACAATCGTTGAGGCCCTCGCATGGACGCCAACCGACACCCGACCCGGACTGCACTGGTCATTCTCTCCATGTTGTTGGTGGCGGTGCCACTTGGGCCGTTGGCCGCTCACGCCAGCACGACCACCACCACCTTTGCCAGTGGTGGTGCGCAGGAGACGGTGACCTTCACAGGAGGCACGCACAACGCCGTGGGCTTGGAACTTACTCGAAACACAACCATCACCTCCGCCTCCATGTTCATCCGACCCGACCCGAACGGGGCATCGCCCGGCCAGGTGACCCTCGATGTCAACCAAGACGGCCAACCTGAATGGGCGTTCAATCAGCCAGGTTACGGTGGGTTCGGTCATCAAACGGTTTTCTCATCGGGCAACACCACGGCCTCATTGGTGCACCCCGCCTTTTCATCCCTTGGCGGGGTGGCATCGCCGGAATTCCTGCTGCCTTACGGGACCTCCATCAGCAATGCCGCCTTGGATGTCTCGTTCGTCCCGTCGTTGGAAAGCGGCTTCCATGCCATCGGTGATGTGTTCGACGTCGCCATCGGCGATGTCGACAACGATTCCCGAGCGGACGCGACCCTCCTCGGGCCCGGCCAAGGCTCCAACGCAACGGCCGACAACCGGTCGTTCAGCATCATGACCTGGAACGCCACCGCTGGGGTTCACACCACGTCATGGGTGGAAACCTGCAACAACGCAACCACGGTAACGCTGGTGGACCTCAACATGAACGGGTACGACGATGTGGCAGCGTACGACGCATCCGCTGACCGGCTTTGCCTCCACATGTACAACGCCACGCTCGGTGTCCACGGCCCCTCCACCAACGTGACCTTGCCGTCCGCCGTGGTGGCCCACGCCTGGGGGGACATGAACGGCAACGGTCGGGACAATCTGATCACGGTCCGCAGCGGCGGTGTCTTTGCGATTGAGCGCTTCAACGCCAAAACCAACAGCTTCCTCAACGTTGCATCCACGACCATCTACGAATCCGGCTCGTTCTCGGAAACCGTCACGCTCGTCGGGTTGTACGTGGACCGTTTTGATGGGCCCAACGCCAATGTTTCGGCCATCGCCATCGACAACAGCAACGACGGCATCGAACTGCAATGGCAAAACAACCAAATCGCCGAGATGACATCCCGCATCTCCAACATGGCTGCAGGTGGGGTGGTCGGTGATTTCGACGCCGACGGAGACCTCGACCTCATCGTCCCTCGAAGTTCTGGGCACCGGTCCATCGAAAACCGGTTCAACGGGTGGAACGGAGACAACCACAACGACCAGTTGACCCTCACCAACGGCACCATCTTCGACCACGACGGTGACGGTGATGCCTCCATCTTCCTGCCCAAGTTCGTGAGCGACGACGGCAATCCTTCGACCTTGGAAGGCAACATCACGTTCCACGGGTTCCGCTCCCAAGGCGGCTGGCAGGGGTACGACAACCGAGTGGACACGCGCGCCATCGCCACCGACGTGCTTGCACCGTGGACGGCCCCACGGTCGCTCGACCTTGCCGACCTGGATGGGGACGGCGTCAAAGAACACCTGATCGTGGCCGGTGAAGGCAACGCCACCGGGGTGTTCGTGTCCGCCTGGCACCACCTTGCCATGGACGTGGACCACAACGGGCAAGACGATTTCATGGCACAAGGGTACTCGGGTGACGGCAGCCTCGGTTTGTCGGCCCTGACGCTCGAAGACCCCTTGAACAACCTCACCGGTCTGCTCAACGGCTTGGCGTTTTCGTGGTCGTCGACACCCGACGGCTACGGCGTCACCATGTCGCCGGTGAACGTCAGCGTCACCGCTCAGGCCAACGGAAGCTTCCAGTTCGCCAACCTCGACGTGTCGTATGTTTCAGACTTCCTTGTCGACGGCAACCCCCACTTCACCGGGAACCTCTCCAATGTGTTGAACCAGGTGATGACCTTGGGCACCGGTGTGTTCACCGTACCGCTGACCCTCAATGCGACGCAAAACGGCAGCCTTCAACTCAAAACCCTCACCATCAACGCCGTCCCGGGGGCTGCCAACCTCGCCCTTCCACCCACGCCCACGGTCAGCGCCACATCGGTGCAACCCCAACAGGTGATCATCGAATGGCAGAACACCTCGTTGTTCGGGGAGGACTTGCTTGAATTCGCCGTCTACCGAACCTCCACACCGTCGCTGGGCATCAACGATGCACCGTACGCTACGTCACCGACCAACATGTCGATCGACATCAACGTGCAACCCGGTCAGACCTGGTATTACTGGGTGCGCAGCACCCATGATTACGGCGTGACGAGCAACCTTTCGCAGCCCGTCGAAGTCACCGTTCCTTACCCCCTTCCTGAATCTTACGTGCCCAACGTTGCCGCTGCCGACCGTCCCAATGACAACGGCGGTGTGCTCGATGTCACGTGGGGGCAAGGTCACGCCACCCTCGATGAGCACCACCTCTACGTGTCCATCACCAACTTCACCAGTCTGTCCAACATGACGCCGGCCTTCGTTGCGAATGCGACGACAAGGGCCGCTTCCCTGTCCACGGACAGCAACGGAACGGCGTTGTCGGACGGCACGGCGTACTACATTGCCGTCGTGGGCGTTGACGTGTACGGCAACTTTTCGGATGCTGTGGAAACGGTTGGCCCGGTGTACACCCGAAACGACACGGTCCTTGCATCCACGCTCAACGTGACGTTCGCCGGATTCACAGAAGAGCCCAGTGTGTCCACGTTGCTTCTGAAGAGCGATGGACGGTTGGACGTGACCGTGAATCTGACGCAAAATGGAACGCCGCTGGCGGCCAAAGAAATCATCCTCTACGTTCGCAACAGCGACGGCAACGTCTCCCAACCCGCCTTCACCGACGCCAAAGGGTTGGCGACCTTCAACATCAATCGGTTGTCGTCCGCATTCCCCACCCTCACGGTCGAGGGGCCGATGACCCTCGAAGTCCTGTATCCGGGCAGCGATGGTGACGCGCTTGAACGACCAACGTCCGCTGCAACTGCCTCCATCGCCGCCTTTGGGGCGGTTGAGGTCACGTTCACGCACGATGAGGTCATCGAATTGAACGACGATTTGTCGTTCAGCACCGAGATCGAGGTCCACACGGCCGACGTTCAGCGAGAGGCCATGCTGGCCAACATGATGGCCACCTACCGCATCCTCGATGCGGAAGGCGTTGGCATCATGAACGGGACGGCGGAGGTCCGAGGCACGACCATGACCGTGGCGGGCTTCGCACCGTACGACGGCGTTTTGGAGGTGATGTTGGACACCTCCGTTCCAACCTTCTACACGGCTGGCATGGGCTTCACCGTGCCGTTTGAAGCCAGCCCGATCGTTGACACCAACGAAACCAGCGGCAACGAAACCAACGGCAACGAAACCAACACCACGACGGAAGGGCCCACGTTCCCCGATGTCACGCTGCCTGCTACGGTGGATTGCGGTACGGCCACCTACGAGTGGAGCAGCAACGCCACGGATGTGACCATCACCTGTGCGGTGACGAACCCCAACCCGTTCGCGACCACGGTTGACCTCACCTGGCAGGTCGTCCCGGTCACGCCTCCATCCATTGAGGTGGTGTGGAACGAAGCCACCGCTTCACCGGTCACGGTGGACGCCAACGGATCGGCGGACCTCACGTTCAGCTTGGTTCGCAACGCACCCACCGAAGGCATGTTCCCCGGGCTGCAAGGCGCCGGGTACATCATCACCCTCAGCTGTGCTGACAGCCTTGAGGGCGGATGCAGCACCATGACACAACCATCGGCCTCGATCGAAGGCGAAATCCGCTGGACGTTGGAGGATGCTCCTGCGAACACCACCGGTCCGCAGACCAACCTCGACGACGATGAAGCCTCCAGTGCCATGACCCCGGTGGTTGTTGGCGTGGGCGTGTTCATCGCCATTGCTGCCTTGTTGGGCGGGGTCCTCGTGATGCGTCGTCGTGGCGGCGACGTGTTCGAGGATGAGGACGACGAGGACGACTACATGGACGGGTTCCCTCCGGCCGAGGATGAAGCATCGGATGCGCTCGATCTTTCATCGTCCCGCTCATTGGATGATCTGAAGGACGAGGGACGCGACCTCTACGAAGATGCTCCAGAGGGCACGGATGCGTCCGATCTTCTCAACAACCCCGCTGATGCGTTTGTGTTTGGCGCCACTGAGGAAGTGGTGGACCAGAGCGACGACCGTGATGAGAACGAGGGTGAGGACGATGGCATCACCGTCGATGAAAACGGGACGGAATGGTGGGAAGACGAAGACGGCACGTGGTGGTACCGCGAGGACGGATGGGAAGATTGGGCCGTTTGGGAAGAATGATTGTTCCGTGACCCTCTTAACCATCCCCGTTGCCCAGTAAAACGAGGTGGAACATTGGACGCCAACCTGCAAGCCTATTCCTTGGTGCTTCACAAGGACGCTGACCCAACCACCGGGGGCGTGGCCATCTGTGGCTTCACGACCGCAGGCATGGTTGGGGTCATGGCCGCTTCGCACATCATCAAACAACTGGGTTTGAAGCAACTCGGCACCGTGATGCACAAGGATTTCCCAGCGGTGGCGCTGATTCACGATGAAGTGCCCAAACACCCGGTGCGCGTTTACCAGGGCGCCGGCGTCGGGGTGTTCACGTCCGAACTTCAGTTCGGTAAGGAAACCGACGTGATGTTCGCCACCACCGTGCTGGAATGGTTCACCAAGGGCGGCTTTGATCGCCTGATCATCATCGACGGTCTGGTTCGTCCCGAGAAGGAATTGACGCAAGGGGCGCTGTTTGGTGTGGGCTCCACCCCCGAGTCGCGCGCCACCCTCAAGCGTCTGGACATCGAGCCGATCCAGCAGGGGATCGTCGCCGGCATCACCGGCTTTTTGCTGGGAGAAGGGGACCGACTGGGCGTGGACGTGGTGGCCCTTCTTTCAGAGGCCAGCCCGATGTACCCCGATGCGAGGGCCGCCGCCATCGCGGTCGAAGCCGTCAGCGACTTGACCGGGCTGGACATCCCCCTCGGCCCGTTGCTCGAGAACGCCAGGGAAATCGAAGACAGCGTGCGCGACATCATCGAAAACAGTGGGCCGATGCTCCCTGCACCCGAACGCAACGACGTTCACGATGTCGATCCGTCGTTTGGCTGAACGTTCTCGAGGGGTGTGCCCACGAGGTTCCGAACCGTATCCATGACCGTTTCGTAGGGTGCGTTGGTGGCGAGAAACGGGTCAAGGTCGGGCACCCGTGCTGCGAGATGGCCTTGGTCACGAAGCGCTTGGATGAGCGCTTCGAGCTTGGGTCCGTGAGCGGTGCCCGCTCGGTTGGGGAGTGCGTCCACGTGATGAAGCCGGTGCGGTCCGCTCAGGACGGCGCTGGCCTCGGCAATGCATCGGACGCTGCGAACGAGTTCTCGTCGAGCGTGTTCCGTGTCGTCTTCCGTCCACTTCAATCCGTGTGCTTGGGCCGCCTCGATGTCCTGCTTGGTGGGCGCACACAGTTCCAAAACCCTCGCTTCGGTCATCCGGGCGGTGATGGCTTGATTCCACAACGGGCCGGTCCACATCGGTCCGCTGGCCCGAGGCAGTTCCATTTCGCTGGGGTGCTGAACAAAGCGGTCAGGACCATTGAGGTCGCGAACCCGCCAACCGATGTTCTGCAAAACGTCGGATGCCCGTTCTTTCGACCGGTGGACCAGAACACTGACCCGCACATGGTGTCCGTCGAACAACGCCAACACGGGCTCGATCGCTCGGTCATGCCGTGCAGCTGTCGTGGCGACCAAGCCCAAGAGCACCCGAACGGCGTCATCGTGTGCCCAATCGTCGACGATGCCTCGTGCACCGTATCGGCGTTGTTGAGCCGAAGGGCTGGAGCCGGTCAAAGCGGCGGTGTCGGTCGCGGTTACCTCAAGGAACGCTGTTCTGGAGAGATTTTGCATCGCACTGTCCAGGAATGGAACGGGTGAGCCAAAGGGATCAATGTCAACCCACTGGTAGGCGGCTTCCATCAACGCCAACCGAGCGTCCTGTTGCATCAGGAACAACCCGTCCACCATCGTGCCGCTCGGCGGTCGTTCGTATCGGTCGTCCTCGGGGACATGATTCACTTGGACGGAAGGCGGAAAGCGGCGGTGGGTGCGTTCAAGCCAGGACAAGGCGAAGGTGTCGAGGTCATTGGCTGCGATACGAAGCCGGTCTTGATTCCCTGCCGGAATTTCACGCCGCCACCGACGGACACGGACGCCGGTGGCGCACATGGCGTCCAAGGCCCGCAGGTCGTCACCCGGTTTGACCAGCCAACCGTGTTCCAATGCATCGGCGAGGAGCATGACCGAACGGGTCCTCGCCGGCGCCATGGCGGGATTGAGGAAACCCGGACCGGTTCGCTTGGCGGGACCTCTTGGCATGTGCGTGGGGCGCGCTTGGTCGGCACGCAGTTCAACCAACGTCCGTCCTTCCATCCAGAGGTGCACGTCAGGCGTATGCTCGGTCTGTGCATCGCCCATGGATGGCGCACCACCCCCTCCCTCAAGACCGCACCGATGCCAGGTTGGGTCAGTAATGGGTAAATTCAACGCCAGAGGCATGGGTGACGCGATGGCCATGATCGGCCACGTGGCCCACGACAGCACAACCGGGCATGCGTTCCAACAACCACTCCAAAATGGCCTCGGCTTGAGCTTCGGCGACGGCAAGAATCATGCCTGTGCCCATGTTGAATGTTCGGTACATCTCACGCGTGTCCACGCCTCCAACGGTTTGCAACCAATTGAATTCCGGAAGCACCGGCAACGGGGCGTCGATGGACCATCCCAAGGTTGGATGGAGGCGAAGCAGATTGGACAGGCCACCGCCGGTGATGTGGCAGATGCCCCGGATGTCATGGAGGTCGAACGGGGCATCCTGCCGTGCAGCGTTCAACAGGTCCACCACAGGATCGCAATAAATGCGGGTCGGGTTCAGCAGCACCTCGCCGAGGGTGGGTTGGTCGGTGGTCCAGCGCATCAGTTCGCGGTGGGGGTGATGGGTGTCAAACGGTGCTTCATCCTCGTAATCAAGACCGGCGTGGTCCACAATCCGACGCACCAACGAATACCCATTGGAGTGAATGCCGGATGAGGGCAGGCCGATCAACACGTCGCCCGCTTGAAGGTGTTCGCCGGTGATGGCTTGCCCTTTGGGAAGCCAACCCAGAGCGGTTCCGGACAAGTCCAACTCGGTCACGATGCCCGGCAATGAAGCGGTCTCGCCGCCGGCCAGGGTCACGCGCGCCAGGCGGCAAGCCTCTGCGAGCGACGCACCCAAGGCGGCGTGCACCTCAGGGTCAGGTTTGGGCACAGCGACGTAATCGACAAACGCTAGAGGCTCGGCACCAACGCACAGGAGGTCATTGACGTTCATGGCCATGCAGTCGATGCCCACGCCGCCCCACTGTCCGAGCGATGTGGCGATGGAGAGTTTGCTGCCCACGCCGTCGGTGGCCAGCGCCAGCAGGGTGTCGCCGAATTCAATGAGCCCGCCAAAGCCACCCGGCAAGTCCACCGGCGCCCCTGGCGTGCCTTGAGGGCGCACGCTCTTGGACAGGGCGCCAATGAGGGACGCCACGGCTGAACCTTCAAGGTCGATGTCGACACCAGCGCTGGCGTAATCCATCGGTTCGTCCATGCTCCGTCCAGCGGCAGGCGTTTGATGAAGGAACCGCTTGGCCCGAACCACCGTGTTCATCCTTGGGGCGGGTGCGGTGGTCCATCCAGCACAACGGCAGCCATGTCGGCCAGGCGGTCCAAACTGCCGTGCAAGCGGTGGTCGTCGTCCACCACCTCAAGATGGACGTTCGACTGTCCTTTGGTTGCTCGTTCGCTGTTCACCAAGGGCACAACGTCGTCCTTGATGCCGTGGAGGATGGCGGTGGGGTGGAGCAATTCAGGCCACGAGACCGAAGCCGCATCCTCAACAAAGCCGTACGGCAGGACCACGGGTTCGTCCCACCCGTGGGGCTCAAAGGTGTGCGTTCCTTTGGTTTTCCATGCCCCCATCCCCTCGGGGCCCAATTGGTCGTGAATCAGGTCGTGGTAGCCAAAGGCGGGGGCGAGGAGAACGAGTTTGAGGTTGAGATCAGGACGTTGTGCTGCAGCGTTGGCCGTTGCCAAGCCGCCAAACGAAGATCCCACCAGGAGGTCAAACGGCCCGTGCCTGTCAATGGCGTCCAGCACCACTTGGGTCTGTTGCTGCTGATTCCACCCCTGAGCGCGCATGTCGAGCGCCATCACGTCCCAACCCAACGACCGCATGTAGTCCGCTTTGCTGCTGTCCGTGCTGCTCCACAATCCATGAGCGAAGGTCACTCGCATGGTGGCCTCACCACGCCAGGGGTCATGAAGGCTCGGGGGTTTTGGAGTTGAAACACCTTTCTGGCCCGAAACGATGCGGCAACGGTGACGGTTTTCCAGTGGAAATGGAGGGGGGTCGGCGAGCATCAACCATTTTTATGAACTGAAGCCAATGATGCCCAACGCCCGGAGGTGATGCGATGGCTGCGATACAAGAGTTCGACCTGCCTGCCCGCTGGACCTCCTTGCTTCAGGACACCTTCTCCGAGGCCATCCATAACATTGCTCGGATGTGGCCTGAAGAGCAATCGCTCAAGGTGTCCTACCGCGTGATCGAAGGGTACGACCCTGAGTTCGCACAAGACATCCTTGCGCATCCCGAGCACCACTTTCGAGCGGCCAACCAGGCCCTTCAACAGTTCCTGTTGGATGCAGGTGAGGGCAACAAAGTGCCGTTTTTGCGCATTGAACACCTGCCCAGCGACCAGGTTCGTACGGTGTCGCAGCTTCGGGCGGACGACATCGGGGTGATGATCGCCATCGACGCCGTGACCACCAAAATCTCAGGTGTGCGGCCCCGGTTGTACCTCGCCGTGTTTGAGTGCGTGGCGTGCGGCCACACCATGGAAATCGCTCAACCCAACGAACAGGAACTCATTGAGCCGCTTGAATGTTCACAAATCGATGGCGGTTGCGGGCGTCCGAAACGTCAGACGCGTTTCCAATTGCAGCACCATCTATCCCAACTGATCAACTCTCAATTCATCGAGTTGCAGGAACTTCCCGAACAGGTGAAGGGTGGCATTCAACCCGAGCGCATCGTCTGCATCGGCGAGCAGGACCTCGCTGGGCAACTCAACCCCGGTGACCGGGTCAAAGCCAACGGGGTGCTGTTCATCCGTTCGCAGCGAAAGAGCGGGAAGGACACGCCCGTGTTCGACATTTTCCTTCGCATCCATTCCCTGGAGCGGCAAAACGTCCCACTCGAGGAAATCATCATCACCGAGGAGGAAGAGAACGAAATCAAATCCATCGCTCGCCAGACCAACGTATACGATGTGCTGACAACGAGCATCGCCCCGTCCATCTTCGGATGGCCACGCATCAAGGAATCGCTCATGCTCCAATTGTTTGGCGGGGAAGCCCAACTCAACCCCGACGGAACCCGCAGCCGCGGCGACATTCACATTCTGTTGATGGGCGATCCGGGTGTAGCCAAATCGCAGATGCTCAACTACATGTCCACCATTTCGCCGAGGGGCCGTTTCACCTCCGGTCAATCGGCTTCAGCAGCCGGGCTGACGGCTGCAGCCGTCCAAGACGCCACGGCCGACGGCCGTTGGACGTTGGAAGCCGGGGCTCTCGTGCTGGCCGACCTCGGGCTGGCAGCCATTGACGAATTCGACAAAATGAACGCCTCTGACCGTTCGAGCATGCACGAGGCCATGGAACAGCAGCGCATCTCCATCTCGAAAGCCGGCATCAACGCCAGCCTCCGAACGCGGTGCGCTGTCTTGGCGGCCGCCAACCCCAAGGAGGGACGCTTTCAACCGGTCAGTGACGTGCCGTTCACCTCACAAATCAACCTCGCACCGCCGCTGCTCTCAAGATTTGACGTCATTTGGCTGATGACCGACGACGCCGACGAAGAACACGATGCAAAGATTGCCTCTCACATCGTTCAAACCCGCCTCAAGGGTTCGAGCGAGTTGCTCGTCAACGAAGGGAGCATGCCTGACCCAACGAAAAATCAGCAGGCCAAAACAGCAGGGACCCGCACCGACGGAATGTACACCCAATTGCCGAAACACTTGCTTCGCAAGTACGTGGCGTACGCTAAGCGAACCGTTCGTCCCAAATTGAACGACCAAGCCCAGCAAGCAATCGTGGACTTTTACGTCAAAACCCGAAAGGCAGGTGGAGAGGCCAACGACAGCGTCGCCATCACGGCTCGTGCTCTTGAGGCTTTGTCCCGTTTGACTGAGGCCAGCGCCCGCATTCGTTTGTCGGATGAAGCAACGTTGACGGATGCGGAGCGAGCGATTCGGCTGACCAAAACATGGCGCTTTGAATTGATGGGGGAGAACTTTGACGAAACCTCGGTGCATTCCGGAAAGAAAACGGCGGTTCGCAACCAAGAACGGCAGATGCTCGACATCGTGTCCATGCTTCAGAACCAATCCGGCACGCACGCAACGTTGCTTGACGTGCTCAACGAAGCCGAGCGGGACGACATCCCTCGGAGCAAGGCCGAAGACATTCTTGAGAAGTTGGTTCGCGGCGGTCGTTTGATGCGACCGAAAGGCTACGACACACTGCAGATGATCTAAGGTGAACAAGCGTGGTGCTCATGAAGGGCGACCCCGTGGGTAAACCATGGACGATGCGATGACGGCGGATCTCACTCGGCCGGATGCACTCAATCCAGGGGCCCTCGGTTTCATGTGCGGGCTGGAGGTGCACCAGCAACTGGCCACAGGGAAATTGCACTCAAGGCAACCCGGGATCCTTTACGATGTGACCATCGATACGGTGCCCGAGGCGTGGCCTCGCTTTGCCCGGAAATTACGAGCGGCGCGCGGTGAGGGCGGTGCCATCGATGTGGCTGCTCGATTTGAAGCCAAACGGAACCGCTCGTTTGTGTACGTTCAAACACCCAATGCGGGCCTCGTGGAGCTGGATGAACAACCACCAGTGGCGATGGACGCCAATGCCGTGGACATTGCGCTCACCGTTGCCGCTTTGCTCGACGCTCGGCCGGTGCCGTTGGTCCAAACCATGCGAAAAACCGTCGTGGACGGATCCAACACGAGCGGCTTCCAACGCACGTCGTTGATGGCCACGGCAGGCACGCTCCAGACGGACGACGGCCCGGTGGGGGTGGATGTGTTGTGTTTGGAGGAGGACAGCGCACGGAAACTGGACACGGTCGACCACGCCACGGGCCAGACCGTCGTCTACAACCTCGACCGGCTCGGCTTGCCGCTCATCGAAATTGCCACTGCCCCGGAGGTTCAATCACCGGAACACGCCAAGACCACCGCCATTGCTTTGGGCCGCGTGTTGCGTCAGACCCGCCGTGTTCGTCGCGGTCTCGGCAGCATTCGTCAGGATCTCAACGTCTCCATCGCCTGCGGTGACCGTGTCGAAATCAAGGGATGTCAGGACTTGGGCTGGATCCCCACCATCGTTCGTCTTGAAATGGTTCGACAACTTCACTTCTACCGGTTGGCCAATCAACTCCGAACGGCGTTGGACCTCCCACTCCTTCCTGAGGACCGTCGACAAGACGATGACACCGTGGAAGTCGAGGTGGCAGCAGCGGTGACCGGTCGGTACGTTCTGAGCCTCCACGATGTGACGCCACACTTCAACGCCACGTCCTCTGGGATGGTCGAGCAAGCGCTGGCGAACGGCGCCGTGATGTTGGCGTTGGCGTTACCCGGCATGCACGGTTTGCTGGGCACCAAAACGCTCGACGAGCAAGGCGCCCAGCTCCCACGCTTGGGTCGAGAACTCGCTGGAGCCGCTAAATTGGCCGGTGTAAAAGGCATCTTCCACAGCGATGAGTTGCCCGCGTACGGCCTGACGTCCAACGAGGTCAACGCCGTTCGTGAGCAGCTTGAGCTCGCCCCCGACGATGCGTTCGTGCTGTGTTGCGCTCCAAAGTGGCAGGCCTCGCTGGCGTTGGAGGCGGTGCTGAACCGAGCCCGCCAAGCGTTCCACCGCGTGCAGAAGGAAGTTCGCAACGTTGTGGTGAAGAAGGGGGCTCCCGAAGACGGGACCACGGCCCCCATGCGACCTTTGCCGGGTGGGTCACGGATGTACCCTGAAACAGATGTCCCGCCCCATGCTGTCACGGCCGAGCAATGGGCCGATGTGCTTGCTCGCTTACCGATGGACGACCAAGCCCGTGCCGACCGTTTGTCCACCACCGATGCTTCCAGCGATCAAGCCCAGCAGTTGCTGGCTCGCGAACTGGACGACGTGTACATGGAACACGTCGACGCCGTGCCTCACAAAGCGTGGGCTTCCCTCCTGTTGACCCACGACGAGGAAGACCCGCTTCTTTTGGTCAACGTGTTGATGTTGCGCAACGAGGAGGTTGTTGCCCGCGACCACGTTGACACCCTGGTGGATGCCTTCCGAGGGCAATCCCCGTCCTCCGAGGCGTTGCAAACCTACGTCGAGGCGAACGGCCTCGGCCCGGTGGATGTGGGTGATTTGTCGGCCATCGTCAACGGAATCGTCACGGAACGCATCGACTTTGTTCGCGAACGTGGGATGGGTGCCATGGGCCCGTTAATGGGCGTCGTGATGCAAGCAGCCCAAGGCGCCGACGGCAAAGCCGTGAATGCGCTGCTGCGAGCTGCCATCCAAGCCGTGATGGAGTGAAACCATGCGCCGTGCATCCATCGCCATCCTCGGGCTGTTGCTCTTGACCGGCGCAGCACCGCTGGCTTCTGCAGGTTGGACAGCTTCGTGGTCCTTCGCCCTGGATGACGGTTACATCACCACGACACCCCAAACCGACGGCACCGACATTTTCCTTCGTTCATCCGGGTTCTGGGTCGACGAGGCCCGGCCTGAGGTGGTGGCGCTCAACGGTCAAGGTGAGGTGCAGTGGCGAACCGAGAACCCCAACGCCACCCAGCACGACATGTCGCCGTTGCTCTACATCAAGCGGACGGTGGGGGAGTGCGGCGATGCAGGCCCTTCGTTGCTGGTTGGCTGGTCCGACGGTCGTTTGGAACGTTTGGACCCCAGCAACGGGACGTCCATGTGGTCCATCACCACCGAGATCGACGTTTGGGGCATCACGGGTTCCTTGGCCAAGGACGGGGACCATGTGATCGTGTCCACCCGAACCGGTTTGTTGCGCGTGTGCATTGCGACCGGGGAGGTGAACCTCAGCGCCTCAACCGGGCTGGGATGGCGCAACGGGCCGACCGTGACCGACGATGGGTTCTGGCAAGGCGACGAGTCGGGGCGGTTGTGGCACGTCGACCGAAACGGCACAGCAACGGTTCGAGCCAACCTGTCGGGTCACCTTCGCCACCCACCCGTGGTGGCCGGCGACCACCTCTTGCTGCACGTCCAACATGCAACGAACAGCACGCTGGTGGCGTTCAATCGTTCCACCAATTCGACCGATTTCATCGCTTCCTCGGGTCCTTCGCCTGCGCTTCCGCTGCGCGTGTCCGGAGGCGCCTTGTTTGGTGACGGCGACCACCTCACGAGCGTCCTGTGCGAGGCAACGTGCAGGGTACAAGACCGAATGAACGCCACCACCAACGGTGCCATGAAACGCGACCAATCGGGATCGGTGTGGTTTCCCATCAACACGCCCGGAGGGGGTTGGACCAGCGTCGACGTGTCGTCCAACCTGACCTTCGGCACAACCTCAAAACTCGTGACGTCCTTCGACACTTACGGCACAGCGGCGCCCCTGTTCATCGGCGAGCGGATGTACTTGGGCAACGATGCAGGGGTGTTGTTGGCTCACGAAGTGTACTACGCTGACCCGCCCTCGTTCGTGTACGACCCCATGGCAACCGTGGGCGGAGCGGTGCTGGCCACGTTCATGGTGGGCTTGGCCGTGCTCGTTCGTCGAACATCCCCGCTGTGGGGTTGGCGCGGGTTGAGCGCCGTGGCCCTTGTTCTGGTGCTCATGATGCTGCCCGATGCCGTACGCGAATGGAGTGCTGAAGCCCCGGTGGTCCAAGGACCAGTCACTGCCTGGAACGAAACCTGGCCTGAGGGTTGGCGGGACGGGCACGTCCTCATCGTTGAATTTGAAGATCGGACCCTGATGGAAGGAGGGTATACAGGCGAAACCTCGGTTGAAGCGCTGACCCGTGAAGGGGCAGGGGACATGGGGCTGCCCTTCGAAATTCAAAACACCGTCTTGGGGCCCTACCTCACCGCCTTCGACGGTCAAGAGGGGTACGGTTGGGAGTACTTCGTCAACGGCGAGCGCGTGCCCCTCTCCATCGCCGACGCCGAGTTGACCGAGCCCTCCATCGTCCATTGGCGACTGGCTTCGGCGAGGTAAGGCCTAAGGGGACCCGCTCATTGGACGGGCCATGTTCGAGGCCGTTGGCGTACACGGGCCGGAATTGAGCCCAACCGCTGCGTTGGTCCTTGATGCGGTGCTGGCGGCTTCGGTGTTCACCTTGTTGGTGGCGTCCGCACGCCAGAAAACGAACGATATGGCGCTGCTGGGCACGCTCGTGTTGGCGTGTTCTGCTGTGCGCGTCGTGATGGTTCCGTTGCCCAATGTCCAACCCGTCACCGTGGTCGCCCTGCTCGTTGGTGCACGGCTCGGCGCTGCTCGAGGCGTGGCGTTTGCCGTTCTGGTGGCGTTGCTCTCCAACGCCGTCATTGGTGACGGTTGGTGGACGTTGTTCCAAGCCATGGGGTGGTCGGTCGTCGCCGTATTGGGCAGCCGTCTTGACGTGGGCTCATCCGAGTCGGTACCCCTCCCTCGGCTGGCGGGTGCCTCGGTGGTGGCCGCCTTCCTGTTCGGCCTCATCACAACGTTCTCGTTGGTGGACGGCAGCACGACGGCGGCATCGTTCACCTCGTTGCTCGTTCAGGGTTTGCCGTTTGACGTCGTCCACGCCATCGGCAACGTCGCTGTTGTGGTTTGGTGTGCACCCATGTTGATGCGTTTCCTGGACCGAATCGACACCTCCTTGGAACACGTGATTGAGGTCGTTGAACGCCATGCCATCGATGGATGATGCGCCCAGCATGGCGCTGATCGTTCGCCGAGATGTGGTGATGTCCGCAGGCAAAATGGCTGTGCAGTGCGCGCATGCAGCGGTGACCTGCACCCGCCGCGCCCGCCAACATGGCCGCCTGTACGACCGATGGTTGGAAAGCGGTGCCCGCAAGGTCTGCCTGGCGGCCGAAGACGAAGCGCACCTGAATGAATTGCTGGCCTTGGCAGAAGCGCATCAAGTGGTGCATGCGCTCATCACGGACGCCGGACGCACTGAACTGCCTCCAGGTACGGTCACGGTCCTCGGGTTGGGCCCCGCACCACGGCGTGCGTTGGACGCAATCACGGGTTCGCTCGCATCGTGGTGATGACATGGGTCTTCGTTCATGGTTGCACCGAATCACGGCCCCAAGCGGTGGGGTGGACCGCGTTCGTGGACCGGTGAAGCTGGTGTGCGTGGTCAACCAGTCGCTCAAAATGGGCAAGGGAAAGATGGCAGCGCAGGTGGGCCATGCATCCGTGGGCGCGTTCCTCGGTGCAGGACCCACCCACGCCGGTCATGTGGAGGCATGGTTGGCCACCGGTCAGAAGAAAATCTGTGTGAAGGTGCCCGATGAGGCAGCATTCGACCGCTTGATGACCGAAGCCAAAGCGCTCAACGTCCCCTTTCATTTGGTACGCGATGCCGGTCACACCCAGATTCCGGCCGGTTCGAAGACCGTGTTGGCCCTCGGTCCTTTTGAGAGCGAAACCCTTGACCGCCTGACGGGCGAGCTCAAACTTCTTTGACACCGCCTTGATGAAGGGGAGGACGCAAGGGGTGCCATGCGCGAACACCCCTCGGACCGCGTTGATTTTCGCTCCGACACCGTCACCCAACCCACCGCTGCGATGCGGCGGGCCATGATGGAAGCGGACGTTGGTGACGATGTGCTCGGCGACGATCCCACGGTGATGTCCCTCGAATCCCGAGTTGCGGCGTTGTTCGGCAAAGAAGCCGGGCTGTTCCTTGCCTCGGGCACGATGGCCAACGCTGTTGCCCTTCGAACCCACACCGTGCCGGGCGATGAGATCGTGTGCGACCGAACCGCCCACATCTACCGGTACGAGGGCGGCGGATACGCTGCCCTGTGCGGTGCGTCCATTGCGTTGGTCGACGGGCACAAGGGGTTGATGACCCCCGAACAAGTTCATGCGGCAATTCGAAAGGCTGATGGCTCAGGCAGCCACTACCCAAACGGTACACTGGTGTGCGTTGAGAACACCTCCAACCTTGGCGGTGGCGCGTGCTACGATCAGGCGACGTTGGACGGCATCGCCGCCGTGGCAAGCGCGCACGGATGTGCGACGCACATCGACGGTGCCCGCATCTTCAACGCCAGTGAAGCCACCGGTGTTTCGGTTGCGGACATGTGTGCGGCTTACGACTCGGTGTCCATCTGCTTCTCCAAGGGGCTGGGTGCGCCGGTGGGCTCCGTGTTGGTGGGTTCGAAGGCGTTCATTGCACAAGCCCATCGCTGGCGCAAGATGTTTGGAGGTGGCTGGCGCCAAGCCGGCCTTCTTGCGGCCGCCGCCCACCATGCCCTCGACCATCACGTGGGGCGCTTGGCAGAGGACCATGCACGGGCACGCCGGTTGGCTCAGGCTGTCGACAGCATGCCCGGTTTTTCGGTTGACCTCGACACGGTTCAAACGAACATGGTGTACGTTTCGTGCGAACGACCAGCGTCTGAGGTCGCCGCCACCCTCGCGAGCCACGGTGTGGACGTGTTCGACATCGCGCCAACAAAGGTCCGAATCGTCGTTCACCTGCACATCACGGACGAGGACGTGGACCGGTTTCTCGAGGTCATGCGGTCCGCATTTTGATGGAGATTTATATCGCCTCAAACAACCATGAGGTCATGAGTGACAACAATGTTGACCCTTTGCCATGCGTTCACAATCGTGCTTCGGAAGAAGGCGTGATGGTGTGTGAACTGTGCCGATCCATGCTGAATCACCGCCCACGAGAGGGTTGGCATGTCCCGTTGAGCGATGAGGAACATGAAGAAGCCATCTCGCTGTTTGGCGGTTCATCGTTGTCGAGCCAGCGGCGATGGAAACACCTCGCTCAACGCATGAAGGATTCCTTCCACCTCAATTGGGCGCGCTTGGCGGACGGTGGCGATCCCGTCGTCACGCTGCCTTGTTCGGACGAAGCGTTTGCTGCCTTGATGAGCGATGCCTTGGCGGGTCGGGATTTAAGCCCGGACCAACAACACTGGTTGAACGTCGGTGTTGAGCTTCGCGACGGCGTGTGGATGCGTCGCATGAACGGCGTGTGGTACCTGAACGACGTTCCTTTGGGCGGTCGCGTGACCGACCCGATGGTGCTGGAGGTGCTGGGCAACCCCACCGTTCGAGAAGGTTGGGATCTGACCAAATTGTACACAGGTTTGGGAGCGCTGCACATCGCTCCCGAGGAACACGAAAACGCCGACGTCCCCCATTTTTTCTTTCGTGGACGCTACCACCGTTTGATTCACCCCCATCACCGCCCCATTGGCACCATGCT
>Ga0255743_10000714_pt1 | contig 28910 bp, 24 predicted proteins | sample 101ome_19_FD_179950 | JGI IMG/M metagenome (GOLD analysis project Ga0255743, IMG submission 179950) | Coastal salt marsh microbial communities from the Groves Creek Marsh, Skidaway Island, Georgia - 101405AT metaG (version 2) | ecosystem: Environmental > Aquatic > Marine > Intertidal zone >... | reverse complement strand
ATACCACCTACTCAAAAACGGAGATTCCACAAGAAACCGTCTATCCGGACTACGGCCAAACCTGTCCTACAGGTGGGGATACAACCAGCAATCCTAAACCTGCTGAATGCTCAAGCGGTGGTGTGGTAGTCGCGCCATCCCCCTTTTCGGATACAATCTGTTGTAGTGCGAGTAACGACAATGTTACTCTACACAACGGAACGTACTATTGCTGTCCAAGCAATGAAGAGTACAACAGCACGATGGAACGTTGTGTACAGTCAAGCGGTTGTGATGTCATTCTTGTCGACGGTACAAACGAATATTGCTACAATGAGTTCTCTACAGATCAATATATCGTATTGAAAACTGGTGCATTCTACGTCAACAAAAATAATTATAACTTGGACAGCAGTATATCCACCACTTACGAAAATCAATTGATCATCGATGTTAAAAACAATACGTTCATCACTTTGAAAAATAGAAAAGGGGGGGCTTACGTGGAAGACACTAGCACCACAACATGGAGTACCGCTTACACACTAGCTAAAATATACATTAAGGATAACAAAATACTGTTGGGGGTCAATGACACAAATGGAAGAGAATACCTTGTAACGTATTCGGGTACTACAGCTAGTGTTATATTGAAACAGACCGTCATGAACAACAGCAGTGTAACCAAATTCGATATGGAAACCGTTATTCGTTGTTCATCAATGAATGAGTTCCAATTATCCTCAGCATACATTTGCAGGGTCACTGAATGTCCGGCTGAATGTAAATATTTCGATTCAGATCCATATCAAGATATGTCATCCTACCCCAAATTGTACTATGATAGTGAAAACAATATCGGTAATCATTGTTACAAACAAAAAGATATGAGTTACAATGAAACAACAGGTCAATGTACTACTCCGAAATACGTAGATTGCTCACCACCAAGCCCAACACCAGGACCAGGACGAGCTGATTAAGTTAATCCATACATCAAATAATTTTGTCTCAAGTTGGATCTACTGTTTGTCGTTGTTTTTGCTCATATGTAACATGATCTTCAGGTGATTTTAGCCATATGTCGACTGCTGAAAGTGTGTCTTGTTTTTTTGCCTCTTGATGAGGTGTTCCATTATTACATGTCTGTGTATTTGGATTTCCCCCCGGCGTACCAATTGGATGTTCATATTCTCTAAAACAACAATTACGTCCAACCAACATAATACGAGTAAGATCTGTCCTACCCCAATTATCTAGATTGAGATTTACATTTCTAAATAAAGATTTCCTTATATGGTATTCTTTTCTCAAATCACTATTTCGAAGATAAGGTGCAGGTCCACTCCAATGATTATCAGCGTTTTCTAAATTGTCCCATGGATCATTTCCTGTATATTCCCGATCTCCTTTCATCCATATCGATCTTGTATCTTTATTCACTCTTGTATAGATAGCATCATTCAGTCCTTTAAATTCTACGTGACAATCGTCATATGATGCTTTAAGTATATCTCTTAGACGTTCGTTGTACGTCTCTGCCGTTTCCATACAATCGTTATTAACTACCTCATATCCATTAGGACATTTTAGACATAGACCATCACTATTGCGTATTTCATCATCGGAACAAGTAATAAATTCCAAAGTAAATTTACACGTTGATTCTTCATAAGTGTCTTGTAAATCAAGTGTAGTACCATTTTTCATTAAAAACTTACTATTAACCGCATTATATATTTTTACATCACATTTGCTATCAGTATCAGTATATGATCCGATTATTTCGAGTTGAAAGTAATCATTTGAATTTGCGCCATAGTTAGTTCCATCATTAAATACAACTGCATAACTAATATAGTAATCATCTCTCTCTCTCCTTTCCAAAAACAATTTATCATTTCCTGATTGCAGTGTTACTGTAGGATTATCCGTGTTATCGGTAATTTTGAATATTGTTGCATCATCTTTATTTGTTGTTAGAGATGTTCCATTGATATAATCATTATCTTGTTTGATGTAAAAATATTTGGTTTGATCAATAAAAAATTTAGCGCATCCTGTTCCCTCGGAATTTAGATATTCTCCGGTGGATGTACATGATTTACATTCATTGTCCAACACGTATTGTCCTTCAGGACAACGAATTGATTTACATTCACAATCATCCATATCGGCTTCTGTGCAATTAGAATTGTTTTGATTATAATATCGATATACTTTATTTTTAAATTCTGGTGATAGTGTCGATATTTCATCGTATCTATCTTTAACATTTACTAGATCCTGACAATCAGCTCTTAAGTCGTAAATTGTTAGACAATAGGTATTTGTTTCACCGTATTTATTTGTACAATAGAGCTTAGAACCGTAATCACTTTTAGGAAAACAGTTATTACTCTCCGTATCCCGATCGGTGCTTGTCCCTTTGATTTCACATTTTATCGAATGACAGTAACGAGGGAAATCCGTCAAATGATCCTCGGACCCCTTTTTCATTAACATTTTACCAATACAATTAGGATCAGTAGAAGTTACATACTGATAATGCGTGAGATTTTTGGTTCCGGATACACAATTCAACAAATACAAATCTTTTGTAGGAGAACTTGAAGCGGTTTGAAACCATTCACCGTTATCAGTATTAGATGTAGGTTGTGGTAAGTCGTATAATTTACATGTTTTTGTTTCTGGAGTAAACTCTATTAATCTACAATCTTTTGTGTTAGAAGTAAGATTATTATCGAAACATTTTTTTTTACAATCCTGAAGACTTATTCCCGTATCTAAAGATAATTCTATAGAACTTATTTTAGTGGTATCCAACTCAACATTATCTAATTTTTCCCACATTATATCATTAGGGGTGTTGTTATCACTATATTTGCTGTCTTCACATTTTGTACACACAGAATTGGGATTGGCTTGATAGTAATAAGGGAGACAGTCCCCTGTTCTATCGCCTTCTTTCAACGCTGAGATTTCAATTGCTTTAGTTGGAGAGCTTGATAAATTAATACATGTATCATTGGATAAAGAATGGTTTTCAGGACAACATCCATACTTTGGTGAATCTGGATTTACTACTTCATCTTCTCTCAAATAGTAATTAACAGGACACAAATAGTATTTAGCATAGTTGCCGTTTACAGTTTGACTGTTTTTGTATTTGGAATGTGTAGGTGACGGTGACGTATTCGTATTATCATCATTCACGTAAAACATGTTATAACCTGTAGGATTACTCACTGTATCATTACTTAAAGCATCACTTAAATCAGTAGTGGAATCATACATTTTTTCAGTACATGTTAAAGGTATCGCATTAGATCCACCAGTTATTGAGGATGGTGTACCGGCACTATTTGTATCAAACGAACATTCGTACATTTTACAATTGTATGAACCGGGTACGGCGAAAGAATGATATATAGGTGTGTTGGTGTTAGTAGGTGAAGTTAAAACAGATCCATCGCCACCATTTACCATATAGCCTTTATCCATACATTCATTACCTGTGATATAACATGCATTGATTCCGTCATTGGAGTACGAGCCCTGACCGGAACCAGGACATGGTGTACATGCATTATATTCATCTAAATATTCATCAGGATTACAACATTTTATATTATTTACATTTTTTCTAGGTTCTTTTCCTGAAACACAACAATAATCATCACTAACTTTTTGTGAGGCAGGACATTTTGATTCACTAGAATAATCAATAGTTTTCTTCATCATAGTCGTAGTCGGAGGAGTCCCAGAATCTGCATAATGATATGTTGTATTGCTATCAATAGTATCATTAGAAGTCATAGGAGTGTATGTTGTGTAAGAACCACACTCAGTACCAGTGTATTCAGTACCATTGTAGCTATGTGTTGTACCACCAATTTTACATTTTGCTTGGCAATGATTTATCGTCGTATTACTATCATGCTGTACAGGACTTGTCAGTGTTCCCGTGTTAACCGATGTATTATATTTATCATTATATTTATCATCAGTGACAGGAGGACAGTTAGTACAACTTAAGTCCCCGTTTGCAGCAACAGAAGCGTATTGATTTGCAGGACAACATTTGATATATTGCTCTCCCTCGTAGTTTATTGTGTGTTTGACTTCTCCTGTGGCACACGTATGATCACAGGAGGGAGTAGTAGTAAACGGCTCTTTTTTGGATTGATACATTTTGAAGAGAAGAAAGCATACCAAGATGGACAGATTGATAGCGAAGAAATATTTCAGCATGTGTGCTACAGTTTTAACATAATGTAATATATAAACAAAACTCGATCGCGCTATGAACTTCGCGGAGTACTATCGAAGCATAGTGCGGATCGAAGTGAACAACATGGGGTTCGACTGGAGCATGCCGTTCCAACGCATGCAGACCAAGCCCGCGTCCGGATCCGGCTTCTTCATCGACAAAAAGGGGTACGTTCTGACCTGCGCGCACGTGGTGGAGGACGCGGAGTACGTGCGCGTGGAGATTCCGAGCGAGGGGGATCGGAAGTACGACGCGGAGGTGATGGGGGTGTGCCCGTTCTTCGATTTGGCGTTGATTTGGGTGAAGGACTACAAACCCAAAACGGTGTGCAAGCTCGACGCCGGGTCCACGAAGGTGACCCCGGGCATGGAGACCTACGCGCTCGGGTATCCGTTGGGGATGCCGCATCTCAAAGTGAGCAAAGGCATCATCAGCGGACAGCAGTACAACTTCTACCAAACCGACACCGCGATCAATCCCGGAAACTCCGGTGGCCCGCTGCTGTATCAAGGGCGCGTCATCGGAGTCAACGCCGCGGGAATCGCCGCTTGGGCCGCCGACGGTATCGGTTACGCGGTGCCCATCACACGATACCACAGTATCAAAACGTTCCTGCGCAAGTCGCGTCATCTGATCGCCTACCCACAGTTCTTCGGATTCGAGGACTTTCAGCCCACGAGTTCCGACTTTCAGAAGTTTATGAAGAATCGTTGCAAACACGGAGGGGTGTACATCAAGAGCGTGCTTCCTAAGAGCCCGGTGTCCACCACCGGCTTACGCAAAGGACACATCCTGTGCGCGATCGATGGCGTGAACATCGACTACTACGGCGGTCTGAAAAAACGATGGATGAACGAGACCATGAGCATCGAGAACGCGCTTGCGGAGGTGGGGCTCAATCGACCCGTGAAGATCACCTATTGGGACGGCAAGACGCTGCGGCACGACCGCTTCGAGCTCGGAATCTACACGCCGAACGTCCGTCTGATGTATCCGGCGTTCGAACGGATCCCTTACGAAACGTGTGGCGGGATAATTGTGATGGATCTGTGCGTGAATCTGATCATGATCCTGGGAGACGTGGAGCTCGCGGAGTACTTGAAACCCAAGAACATCATGGAGAAACGCCTCGTCGTGTCGAATGTCCTCGTCGGAAGCTACGCGTCCACCCTCAACATCGTAAAGAAAGGGGATCTGATCGTGCGTGTGAACGACAAACCGGTTTCGACGGTGGCTCAGTATCGTCGCGCGTTAGCCAAACCGGTTGGTGACAAATCGTTCGTCAAGATCGAGACCGAGAACAACAAACTGATGTTGCTTCCCGTGAAGCAACTTGCGGAGGACGACAAGGAACTGTCGAAACGCTACATGTATCCTCCGTCGAAAATATTTTAAATTCGTGAAAAGATATTTTTTAGCGGTCGAAAGGGATTATTTTTACAAACGGGGGGTGGTGTGAAATATGTAGAGATCTTGTAAAACATGCACACCAGAGAGCCCACTCTGCTGACCTTCTACGACCTCCACCCTTCCGCAAACGTAAGTCCGGTGGAACCGAACATCTGTTACGACTTGGGGAGCATCCGCCCGAGCGCGAACTACGATTTCTTAGAGACCTTCTGTTGGTAAGGCTTGCATCGTATCCACAGATTGCATATCCATTTGGTTCCTTTTTTCAAATCCAACGACGCGTGCTTGGACAACGGGTGGTGTTTGGTGTGATCGTTGGAGTCCACGTTCATGAAGAACACCGCGTGGCCCGCTCGAGGTCGAACGGTAGCGTTCAGTTTCGGAAAATGCGTCTCTCCGCCCGCGTCTTCCGGAAGATCGTTCAGATATACGAGCAGGGTGGCGAAACGCAGCCCGTGCCCCTCCGCGTCGGCGCGACACATCGGCGCATCCTCCGGCACGCACGCGTCGTAGTGCTCCCGGTAGTACTGTCCGGGCTCGTATCGCACCACTTGGAAGGCTTCGTTGTGCGAAGGCGGCATCCCGGACATCCGCTGCGCGATGTCCTCCAAGCGACGCATGGGCGCAGCTATCGGTGTGTCCAGGTATACATTCGGATTCAAAAAAGTGTTGTGGCTCGTCCGCACGTTCGAGATCGGCGTGTTGGAGATCGTACTCGATCGTTGCAGCGTGGAAATCGCGGTCATCTTGAACAGCTCGCACTCCTCGGGACTCAAGCAGTTCCGAATCACGTACAAAGGAAAGTTGGGGTGTTTTCGCACGATCTCATGCTTGGGTATCTTTGTGACGACCGTGTTCCGGTGCGTCCACAACACAAAGATCGCCACCAAAATACACAAGACGTTCCAAAATCGATTCATTGCGTTCTTAATGATTCAACATTTTTTTTAATCTTTGGCGCGAACCATCGCGGCGATGTGGCGGTCGTTGTAGTTGATGTCGCGCACCAGGTTGTTCAGCTGACGCTCGTTCGTGATGCGATACTCCTCGAGCTCTTCGATTTTGTTGCGCACCTCAGCGTAGAGCGCGAAGACGTACAAAATCACGGCGTACAAAATCATCACCGACACGAAATTGACGATTGCGAAGATCCACATCAGTTTTCCTTAATAGGCACATGTTTTTTTTCGTATTCTTGGATTATTTTCTTCGCCATCTCGTACTCTTCGCGCGTGTAGTGCGTGTCGAAGAACGACGGAGGCAGCACGTTGTAGGGACTGTCCTCGTGACACAGGTTGAGGGCGATCACCACGAACCCGATCGTGAGTAAGATCGATGTGAACACGTCCCGCGTCGCCACGAAGAAAATGCAAAACACGGTCACTCGTCGCACCGCCGTACTTTTGAACAGCGCCTCTTGCGATTTGCTTAGATCGATCACCAAGTATTTGGAACACAGATTGAACACGATCATACACAGCCCGACCATGATCTTGCTCTCGTTCAGTTTGGCGAGAAAGGATTCCATTATAGATCTATGCAGAATAAATCTTCGAGGAGCGCAGATTCATACCGATTTGAATGAACTGCTCCATGATAAATATCATCAGCACTCCAGATATCGTGAAAATACCCGCGTCTAGATAGAGGCGCTCGCGCTTCGAGGTACATTTGGTTCGTGGAGTGCTGTACACGTTCTCCTCGAACACCCCCGGTTCGTACACGTCCTCTTCGTACACGCGCGCGAGGTCCTCGTCCTCCACCACATCGTCGTCGTCCTCCTCTTCGCTTTCGGACAGGTAGTCGTCGATGTCCTCCTTAGGGACAACGGGGACGGTGGGTTTTGGTCGTACTCGCGGCACCGTCCTCGATGATTGCGCTGCGGAACGCATCGGCCTCGAGGGAGGAGGAGGGGAGATCACGGTGGGTTCGTCTTCCTCCTCCGTGCGATATCCACAGGGCGGAGGGGGGATGGTCGCTTTGTATCGTCTCGGTCGATCGGAGTATCCGTAGTATTTGCGATACTTCTCTTTGGCGATCGGCGGCGGCGAACGTTGCACCGGTCGCTTGTCGAACGGATGCTCGATCTTGTCGTAGCGCTTGCTGTACAACGCGCACAACGGATCCGTAGCGCGCGTTTTCTTTGATTTTTTGCCCTTTTTCGACGTGTCGAAATTCTCGCCCCATGCGTCCTCCAATGTACTGTAGGTGATATTAATGAAACTCATTAAAAAGCGTATTAATTTTAGGTGATATAAAATTTTTCTCAATCGACATTCAACACAAATTTCCCCCTGTCGTTTTTGTAAGCGATCTGATACGGCTGCTCCTCCGGTTCGTTGGAGGGCTCCTCGGGTGGATACCAGTGCACCCGAAGGCTCTTAGGGAAAACGTAATCTACCCCGAACCCGTTCGCGACCAAACGATCCTTCAGATAGTCGATGCACAAATCCAAGTTATACAACGGGAGCCCCATGATGTATCTAGGCACGTCGTACACACATTCGAACTGTTCGTTCTCTGCGGCCGTTTGGATCTTGGTGTGGCATCGACTCAACACCGCATTGTACACATTCACACGTCGTTGCTGCCGCGCTTGAGATCGATTGCGCAACTCGGATATATTCAAGGGCTTCATTTTATGTTAAAGATATTAAGAAAAAATGTATCATAACGTCGCATTGTCGGGTGGCGGCGCGCACGTGCTCGCGTTCGTAGGTTGTCTGCGCGTCCTTGAAAACGAAGGCATGCTGCGCGAAGTCGTCCAGTACGTGACCTCCTCCGCGGGTTCGTTACTCGGCCTCATGATGGTCTTGGGTAACGATTTGGACAAAATCGAACGGTTCGTTCGAACACGCGTCTTCGGACTAGAGGCGATGCGGATCAATCTTAAGGGAGTTTGGAATTTCGTGAACACCTACGGCGTAGACGACGGCGCCGAGCTTCTCGCGCTCGTGGAGGAGATCCTACGAGACGGTGGAATGCCCAAAGAGGTGACCTTTGTGGAGCTAGCCAAACGGACCGGAAAGAATCTAGTGGTCGCCACGGCGAACGTAAATCGCTCTCAGATTGAGTTCATGTCGTTGGAGTCTAGCCCGGACCTAGAGGTGCGGATGGCGATACGCATGTCCGCGAGCGTGCCCTTGTTGTACTGCCCGGTGAAGTACAAGGGCGACTACTACGTGGACGGCTTGTTTTTCGACAACTTCCCGGTGAACTACTTCCACGGTCTCCTAGAGAACACACTAGGGCTGAACATCGTGTCGCACAAGAAACGCATCGACACGATATGGGACTTCTTTCGAAATCTGTTCGCGGGAACGGTGCAAACGCACTCGCGCATCGTAGATCATTCGCGCACCAAAATATGCGAAATCGATTGTAGCGACGTAGAAAACTTCGATGTCGCGAAGATGAGGTTTTCCGTCGATCAAAATAATATGGAGGCGCTGCTGCGCAAAGGGGAGGAAAGCGCCAAAACGTTCCTCCTCGATGGTGTCGTTTGACTTACATCGTCTTCTCCTTCATGAATTTCATGAGTTGCTCCTTCGAACGTTCCCGATCGAAGACCATGCGTTCGTCGCGGGCGTTGTGCACGAGCACCACGTGCGGGAAGCCCTTCACGTCGTACTTCTTGAGCAACTCCTTAGAGGACTCTTCGTCCACATCCAACTCCACGATGGCCACGTTCTTGAAAGAGTCGGAGTTGTTGCACTCGTCCACGAAGTCGTCCCAGATCGGCTTGAACTGTTTGCAGTAACCGCACCAATTCGCGCGGAAGAAATAGAGTGAGTACTCCTCGGTACCGGTTTGGAACCCTTCGGACGTCTCCTCGGAAGGAGTCTTCGCGCGACGACGACGAACGATCGCGATGAGGAGAGCAAGGGCGACCACCGCCAAGACGGCGATCGCGGCCATGAGTAGTTGTTGACGAGTGAACTGCATGTGAATCTTTGTTTTTAGTGGGAAAAAAAATCATAACGTAAATAAGGGGTGCGCTCGCAACGACCGTCCGAGTTCGATCGGTCCCAACCGTATTACGGCGCTGATTTCGTCGAACACGTGCTCCGACCCTTGGAGGACCAAATCCATGTGACCCGCGTCGATTTGGTCAATCAACAACACGCGATCGTTGCTCGTTACGAACTTGCCCAAACTCGCGATTCGAGACACCGGGTAGTCCATCTCTAGCAGTTTGGCGTGCACCCGGTCGATGATTTCGTCGTGGACCACCAGCACCGTCTTGTACAAACTGTGCGTTTGAAAGATGTCGTTCAACGACGCGAGATCTTCCATGCGAGAAAGCTCGCTTAATCTATTTAAATAACTATATAGAGCTGTCTCATAGCTTGACAGCTTCACAAACATCGATCGAATACATGGAGGTTACTCCGCAGGTGTTCGAACGATATCGCTTCGAAAGAAACGACGGCCTACGACGCAACTTCGAGCGCTTGTTCGACAAATTGATTTCGAAATACAACACGCTCCATAAGCATGTGTTGTACAAAAAAATAAGCAAAATGTCTTTCATCTCCAAGAACACGGACGAGCACAACATCTTGAGCATCCTCAACAAACTGTCCCCCTTGAACGTGTTAGAGCTTCGACAAAAAATCATGGCGCGATGCACCTCGTGTAACGCGGCCAATTTCATTCAACAAACCTTGGACTACGCTTCCAACGCGAGTCTAGATCCGAGTGTGTTGGAGGCGATGATCTCGGAGTTTGCGGAACACATCGAAGAACCCACGGTGCTTCGCACGCTACTCCACAACTACATATGGAAATATTTCGACACCGTGAACGACATCAAAGATCACGCCGCTTCGGAAAAGTACGGAGAGTTCGTAGATCGCCACACGACGCAAACTCGATTGATTCGTACGATGTGCATGATCATCGAGTTGTGCACCTCGAAGACGCTCGAGATGCATTGCCCGTTGGATCTCCTGCAGTTTTTCGACCGAATACGTTTCGGTCTGAAAGAGCATTTGGAACTCGGTATGGAGAACGTTTGTCGTGTGTACGTGGAGTGTCTGCACACCATGTTGGAGCAGATCAGGGTGCGAGCTTTGTTGAAAGACTACGTGATGCGCCTACACGATATGAATATCGAAGCGTACTACTCGCGTATTCCGAATCAGCTTCGTTTTCGTATCTACGACATCTTCGATTTAATAAAAAAAAATTGATCGAAAAGAGAAGAGCAGGGCTCGGGAGAGTTCAAAGACACACGATGGCGGAGAGCGCTCACGAACGCGCGGTTCGCAACGTCGACACCTTGTACCGATACTACACCACGGTGGACCCCGCTCCTTTCAAGGCCAAACACTATCAAGCCCTTCTGAAGAGCTTGAAGGAAATCACGTTGGATTCGGTAGACGATGTGGCGAAGATCGACACCGGACGAGGGTTGAAGCGCAAGCTGGAGATCCTCGTTTCGAACGGCGAAGACTTTCCGGAACTTCGAACCATCGATATCGACGCGCTCTCGCACATCTCGACCCTCTCCACCGTCTACGGTGTAGGGCCCGCAAAGGCGCGCGAGTTGGTGATCACGCACAACATTCGCTCGATGGATCAACTCCGAGAGAACAAACAGCTGCTCAACAAAAAGCAACTGCTCGGTCTCGAGCACTACGAGGACATCCACAAGCGAATACCGTACGAAGAGATGTGCAAACACAACGAGAATCTCTCGAACGTGTTGACCTCGCTCGGTGTCAAGGAGTACGGAGTGATGGGCAGCTTTCGACGAAAAGCGAAGGACAGCGGCGATATCGATCTGCTCGTGAGTGGACCCAAGAATCCGATGAAGCCGCTGATCGCCTCGCTGACCAAGAGCGGATATCTATGGCCGGAGCCCCTCGCGAGCGGTACGCTCAAATACATGGGGCTGTGCCGACTGCCCGGAGGCGAAGCGTGGCGTCGTATCGACATCCTCTACTCGCCTCCGAAGGAGTACCCCTTCGCGGTCTTGTATTTCACCGGAAGCATGCAGTTCAACACCAAAATGCGCGGTCGCGCGTTGGAGCGCGGCTTGTCGTTGAACGAAAAGGGATTCACGATTGTGGACAAAGACTCTTTGGACGCGATCGACAAGGAGTTCGCATGCGAGCGAGACATTTTCGACTATTTGGAGATGGACTACGTCGCTCCGACGGAGCGTTAGAACGGCATGTATCCGAACGACGTGCCGTCCATGAACCCTTCGACCGCCTCTTCGTTGTCGTCGTCGTCCTCCTCTTCGGTCCCGGCGTCCTCGTCGTCGTCCGCGACCGGTTCGTCCACCTCTTCGTCCTCCGTTTTGGAAGCCCTCTTCTTTTTGGATTTCGTGTCCGATGCGACCGAAGTGGATTGTTCCTCGACCATGTCGTCCTTGATCATTTTCATTTGAATCATCTTGCTCAAGTTCTTGTCCAGGTCAAGTAGCGTCTTTTTCTTCGCTTCGATTAACATTTTGGTGGTGATGAACTCGTCCGTGTCGTCCTCCGAAAAGTGCTCCACGGTTCTTCGTTGAAAGAAAGAGTGGGCCAGCAGCACCAAGACCATAACGGCCACGATGAGTAGCACGTCCCAACGGGGAAAATACATTTAATATCACCGAAGATTAAAAATGCGTTTGTGTCGTTACCTTCGTTTGTGCGCGGAGTTCGCGCGGACCTTGTTCGCGATCACGGGGGTCTCCGGGGAGGTTACCAAATGTCGCAACACCGCGATCGTATTGATCACTTTGGTCTTCGGCAATCGCGGAGCGTCGATCGCGAAAGAGTGCGACGTCTCGCGAGTCATGGCGCGCCCAAGAGACCGTACCACCCGAGAGCGTTTGATCTCCGACGTCGCTCGCTCGGGGGAACCCGGCATGATGTACGTGCTAATGACCGACACTCACGTGCGGTGTCCTAACGGCAAACGCCGCTATTTCCCAGGCCATGTGTTTTTGTTGGAGCGTCTTCAAAACGGACGCTATCGTATCTACCAATCGTACATCAATCAGTTCTCCTTACAAGACTACATCCGTGCGACGAAGTGCGCGTCGCACAGCCCGTCCGAACTCGCCGGTATCCTCTCGGACGCGATCCCTTCGTCGAACACCTTCACCCAGACGAACGTGCACGGTTGGCGTCGACTGACCACGGTGGATCTGCGCCCCTTTCTCGGATGCGACGCGTCGGGGATACGACTGTGCTACCGATGGTTCTCGAGTACGGAGCTGACTAACAACTTGACGCGCTTTCTACGCACACGTTCGAAGGAACTGATGGTGCACCAAACCAACCGAACGCTGCCGTCGTTCGCACGTACATCGGCGGAGCTCTCGCAGTTTCAAAGTGACATCGATCGGATGCAAGCGATGATCGGAGACCGCTCGGAGTCCGATCAAACATCATAAAAAAAACTTATGTGTTCATGGTAAGAGAAGCCCGTTCGAAATATGGTAGTACCTTTGATATTGCTGATCGATTTAGACGGGACCATGCAAGGTGATATTCGCCCGCAGTTGCAGGAGTACGACATCGTGCGCCGTCTCAATCGTCGCATCACCCAAAACAAGAAGGTGCGCCTCAACGTGTCCGATTTCGAGAACGACATGCGTACCGGGTTGATGCGTCCGTACCTCGCGGAGTGTTTGCGCGCCATTCGACGCACGCACGCGCACGTGGAGCTGTTCCTTTACACCGCCTCGACCACCGAATGGGCGCACTATGTCGTGAATCGTATCGAAAGGAACGTGTTCGGCGAACAAGTTTTCAATCGTCCGTATTTGACACGCAAGCACTGCTCGGGCACGATGTCGAAAAGCATCGAGCGCGTTTTCCCAATCATCGCTCGTACTTTGCGCAACAAGTACCAAACCGTTTCCAAGGACCGCGTGTTTCTGATCGACAACAACCCGGTGTTGTCCGAATCGGAGCGCCGTCATCTCATTTTGTGTCCGACGTACGAGTACGTTCGCGTGATCGATCCTATGCGAGCGGCGTCCTCCGATATCTTGCACCTCTACCACCTAGAATTCGCAGAGATGTTGGGGGTTCCTGCCGGCAGCACCTCCTTCGAAACGCTTGCTCGCATCTACACCAAACTCCACGCGGACACTCAACGAAGCGGCACCACCAACAAACCGTATCGCAACGACACGTATTGGAAACGAGTCGCTCGAATCTTGCTACGAAATCCACTCGTTACCAACGACGACGTTCGACGCGCGGTGGCGCAACTGCGAGCATTGGTTTAAAGCGAAGACGCGTGGTCAACAATGGATTAGAAGGACACGGACCCCTTTCTCAATCATGGCGTTGTCTTTCGACGTCGGCATTCGTAATCTCGCGTATTGCGTGGTGAACGCGGACGGCACGATCGACGAGTGGAACGTGATCGATTTGGGAACAGGGTCGTTCGAAGAGCGATCGGTGGTGCTCGTGAACGTGTTGTACGAGCGGTTCGGGGAACGTACGCTCGACATGGTGATCATCGAGAACCAACCTGTCATGAAGAATCCGATCATGAAATCCGTGCAAATGATCATATACAGTTTCTTTTTGGTCGCCCGGGAGGTCGGGATGCAGACGATCGGCGACGTGCGCTTGGTGGCCGCATCGGGGAAGAATCGTTTGTGCGACCAAATCCTCGGTGGAAAAGGAAAGGGATATCGCGAAACCAAAGCTCGCGCGATCGACGCGACGCGTAAGCTCCTGGTCGACAGCACGTGGCTCGAGTACTTCGAAAAGCACAAGAAAAAGGACGACCTTGCGGACGCGTTCTTGCAAGCACGAGCTTGTCTCGCGTAGCGCGCTCATGTTTTTACTTAAAACTTCTTGTCTGAAGTAAACCTACCGCTTGTCGATGGACGGCATGCCTTTTAACGTCGTAGACGAAGACTACAGCGATGAGGAAGAAACGATTTCGTACCACCAAGATCCGCCCAAACTGTCCATGACCAACGACGCGATGGGGCTGGACATGTTGATCGGAGGGCAGCACTACGACGAGGAGTCTAAGGAGGAGAACGTGGACGCGGAGTCGGACACAAAGACGAACGTGTTCATGTCCTCCGACGACGACGCGTCCGACGAAGACGAAACCCTGCCCAAGAAGGAGGACACCACCTTCAAACCGAGCAACGTGTTCATGTCCGGCAGTCCGAACGTACGCTCGACCGAGGACATCAATCGCGAAAAATCGGAGCTGTTGTATCAGTTCGATCGCATGGAGAAGAAGGGCATCAAACTGCCGCGCGTGTTCAGCATGGACTCGTCGTTGGATGAGATGAAAGCCACCTTCGATCGTATGCGTCGCGACCGCGAGTTGGACGCGAGTCTGAAATTCTCCAAAAACGCGCTGATGGCGATCGTCACCGGCATCGAGACCTTGAACACTCGTTTCGATCCGTTCGACATCCATTTGGAGGGATGGTCCGAAACCGTGCATGAGAGCGTGGACGACTACGAGGAAATCTTCGAAGAGCTGCATCACAAGTACAAAGGCACCGCGAAGATGGCTCCGGAGCTCCGTCTGCTGATGTCGCTCGCCGGAAGCGCCTTCATGTACAACATCACCAACACGATGTTCAAAGGGGCGCTTCCGGGCGCAAAGGACGTCATGCGACAAAACCCGGGCCTGCAGGCTCAATTTGCGAAAGCGGCAGTGTCCTCGATGGGGAGTGAGAAGGCCAACGGTCTCCTGTCGAGTATGATGGGGGGACCCGCACCCGTGCCGCCGCCGCGTCCTCGCGCAGGTGGGATGTCCGGCCCGTCCGACCTCGACAACATCATCGCGAGTTTGGAGTCCACCAAATCGGATCGTCTCGAAACCATGAGCACGGCCACACCCTCCGAAATCTCCGAAATGACCGAAACCAACAGCATTCGTAATCTGTTAGGGGAGTCGACTCGCAAACCGCGCAAACCGAGAAGCTCCTCCAAACGCACCATCAACATTTAGAACGCGATCGCGTGTCGGCTCTTTCACGGTTAACTGTTACATTATTTTTTTTCAATCCGTCATATGGATATCGAGTCATATGAAGGATGAATAAGCGAAAAAGAAAGATGTACTCTATATGGGATAATCGATAGGATCTTGTATATGGGGTAATCGGTGTTCACGCGCTGCAAGCGGTGCACACATCCTCGTCGCAAGAGGAAGCGCTAGGTGTGCGTTCTTTGGGAAGCGTTGGTTGCAGTTTGGAGGGATCGATGCTGAACTTCTGCGCGGTCGCCTTGGGTTTGGTACGCAGATAGTACATCCCCGTCTTCAATCCGCACTCCCACGCGTGGAAGTGAATGGAGTTCAATTTTCGCAAGTTGGGCTCGTCCACGAAGATGTTCATGCTCTGCGACTGACACACAAACGCGCCGCGCTCCTTCGCCATGTTGATGTACGCGCGCTGCTTGATCTCCCAAGCGGTCTTGTACAACGCTCGAAGTTCCTCGGGGATCTCGGGGATCTGTTGTATGGAACCCTCGTCCGCGATGATGCGCTCCTTCATGTCTTTGTCCCACAGATTCAGCTTCAACAAGTCGTGGATCAGATACTTGTTCACCACGATGAAGTGCCCCGCCATCGTGTTTCGAGTGAAAATGTTCGAGGTGGGAAGCTCGAAACTCTCCGTGAATCCCATGATTTGCGCGGTGGACGCCGTCGGCATGGGCGCGACCAGCAGACTGTTGCGCGCGCCCCAAGTGGTCAGCTCGATTCGTAGGGCCTCCCAATCGTATCTCGAACTCGGCTGCACTCCCCACAAGTCGAACTGAAACTTGCCCTGAGAAGTCGGGGAACCCTCGAAGGTGCTGTACGCGCCCGGATACGCACCCTCGAGGTACTCGTATTCGTTGAGTCGAAGATCGTATTCGAGAGGTTCCTTCGAACGAATCACCTCGGCGCGCGTCTTGGCGATTTGGACCGACGTGCGCATCGCATGGTAGTAGATACACTCGAAAATGGATCGGTTCAACGCGGACGCCTCCTCGCTTTCGTACGGCAGTCGAAGCTTCATGAAGGTGTCCGACAACCCTTGCACGCCGAGAGCGATCGGCCGATGACGAAGGTTGCTGCGACGAGCCTTCTCGAGCGGGTAGAAGTTGCGATCGATGATTTTGTTCAGGTTCTTGGTCACGATGCTCACCGCTCGTCCGAGCTCCTCGAAGTCGTACTCGCCGTCCTTGATGAACGACGGCAGACACAAGCTCGCGAGGTTGCACACCGCTACCTCCTCGGGAGAGGTGAACTCCACGATCTCGCAGCAAAGGTTGCTGCTCTTGATCACTCCCAAATTGCTCTGATTGTTCTTCGAGTTGACCGCGTCTTTGTAGAGCATGTAGGGCGTACCCGTCTCGATCTGAGATTCGATAATTTTGTACCACAGCGTTTGCGCGCGCATCTTTTGGGTGTACTTACCCTCCGCCTCGTATTTCTCGTACAACGCGTCGAACTCCTCTCCGTACACGTCGCTAAGACCGCGACAGGCGTCGGGACACATCAAGCACCAATCCTCGTTGTTGCGCACCCTCCGCATGAACAGATCCGGGATCCACAGCGCGTAGAAGAGGTCGCGCGCGCGCTCCTCCTCGTTTCCGTGATTCTTGCGCATGTCCAAGAACTGCTCGACGTCGGCGTGCCACGGCTCCAGGTACACCGCGATGCTTCCGTTCCGTTTGCCGCTCTGATTCACGTATCGAGCGGTCGCGTTGAAGACGCGAAGCATCGGCACGATCCCGTCCGATTTCCCGTTGGTTCCACGGATCACGCTATCTTTGGCGCGAATATTGTGGATGTGAATACCGATCCCCCCCGCATACTTGGAAATCGCCGCGCATTCCGACAAGGACTCGTAGATGCCGGCGATGGAGTCGTCGTTCATGTTCAGCAGAAAGCAGCTGCTTCCTTGCGGTCGAGGCGTGCCGTAGTTGAAGAGCGTCGGTGTGGCGTGAATGAAGCGTTTCAACGACATGTAGTCGTACGTTTCGAGCGCGTCTTTGATGTCGTGCCCATGGATACCGAGCGCAACCCGCATCAACATATGTTGTGGGCGCTCCACGATCCGATCCTCGTCGTTACGCATCAGATAGCTGCGCTCCAAGGTTTTGAAACCGAAGTAGTCGAACAGATAGTCGCGATTGTAATCAATGTGCGTGTTCAACTTGTCCTTGTGTTTCTCGATGATTTCCAACAGCTCGTCGTTCACGAGCTTGAAGTGATTCTTCGCCAAAATCCCCACGGTTTCGCTGAAGGACGGCGAGGTCTTCTTGTGATGATTGGAGATGATGATACGCGACGCGAGCTGGTCGTACTCGGGATTGTCCGCGATTCGAGAACTGCAGAGTTGAGCCGTGAGCTCGTCCAACTCGTGGGTGCTCACGCCGTCGTAAATGCGAGAGCATATCTTCTGAGTGATTTCGTGAGCGTTGATCGAGGGCAAATCTTTGGACAACAACGTGATGCGACGAAGGACCTTGTCGAAAGAGACCGTCTCGATCGAACCATCGCGCTTGCGTACATTCATAATGGTAATGGAAGTACTCCCGACCGAAGGGAGATACGATGCTCTATTTTGTACCCGCTTGTTTTAAGTCAATTTTTTCTTAGAGCATCTCCAAGTTCGCTCGTAGGACCGACTGTATTTTATCGTACGTGACGGTTGGACGTCGTGGTTCCACGACCACAAGGCGTATCACATCCTTGTTGAAATGGAGGACCACCACCTCCTTATCTTCACCGAAAAAGTGCTTGAAGATTCCTTTCGGAAGTTCCTTGGTGGTTCTTCCGACGAACAACACTTTCTTCTTGGTGATTTCCGCGATCGCCGCGATTTGTTGCATTCCGAGCATGTACCCGTCGTCGCGAAGGATTTGAGCCAGATCGTCCAAAGGCCACGCTTTGTTCAGTTTGGGGTACTCCTTCATGCTCGGGTTGGAGTTGACCTCCTCGTTGAACGCGCGTTTGTCTTGCTCGTACACCTTCGCCATGCGTTCCAAATATCCCGTAACGAATCGCTCTCGATCGATGTCGAACAAGGCGAGGAGGTCGTTCGTGGTGAGATCACGAGCGTGTATCTCGAACCCCGGAAGCCGCTTGCGGAGTATGACCGGTGTGAGAGGGTCGTACTGCTCCACCCATTGGAATTTCGCGTCGAAAGAGCTCGGTACGTGTTTGACGTCCGTCTGTTTGACGTCTCGATCGATCACCACGCTGTCGACGCGACGGACGTTGTCGTCCGCCGAGGTGTCCCACATGCGATACACGTTCAACGAGCGCACGTAGTACGTTTCGAGTCCTCCGCGAATGACTTGAGCGCGTGTGAATAAGAAGTCGTTCGGATCTGGAAGTTGGTTTCGACGTTTGTAATCCGCGATGATGAACTCCAAGGGTTTTCGCAACATGCTCTCGCAGATCGCGCGGCGCTGCTCCTTGGTGTACGGTTGCAAAAGCTCCTTGAGCACTCGGGTCGCGAGCGTCATCTTCTCAGACCGTCGCAACGGATTCAGTTCGTGGCGCAAGTAGACGAGTTCCTGCTTGAGGTCGATACGTTTGAGGACCTCCTCCGCGACCTCGACGGAAGCGAGATCGTACGTTTGCGAAGAAGGGTGCGAGGACGCCGCGAAGATCTCCGCGTCCGCCATCTCTTTGGACACCACGGTGTCGTAACGCACTCGAGCGGGAGGTCCGGAAGTGGTGGACAACACCCGACGCTCTTCGAAAGCGTCGTAATCGCCGTTCGCGCGAAGCACTCCTCGCCATTTCATGTCGTATCCGATCACGTGCGTGTCGCCGTCGTTCACACGAGCGGACACCTTGGAGAACGGAAAGGCTCGTAGGATCGGCTCCACGTGCGAGCGGTTGAAGAGCACCACCCGCTTGTCGTTCCCGTGGACACGCTGCAAATACTCGTATCCTTGATCCACGCGAATAATGATGCCAAAAATCTGTCGAGATTGAATCTCTTCTCCGAGTTCGAAATATTTGGGGTTGATCGCCAAAGTGTCGTCGCTGCCTCGCTCCTCCAAGACGAAGACACCCACACGCTGAGGATTCAAGAAATTGTAGTGGACCAAGTGGTGCAGGTCGTCCTCGGTCTTCGCGAAGCGCTCGTCGAGGATGTACGCTTTGAAACGGTGGAAGGATTGCAGGATCATGAACTCGCGCGCAATCTCCGCGTAGTGAGCGTGGGTTTCGCGAACGGTCTCGCCGTGTCGTCGCGCTGCCTTGACCACGTCTTCTAGGCCGAACATGGCGACGTACTCCTGCGCCGCGCTCAAATAGGTCAGGAAGTCTTGAAACTCCTTCGGCTCTCGCATGCGCTCGAGGTCTCGAACGTCGCTGAACAGCCGCAAGGTGTTCCCCCCGTTCATGGTCATGAAATGCCAAATTTCCATTTGCTCCGCGATGGCCTCGTAAAGGTTCGGGAGTTGCAGAATCGCCTCGACGCATCGAGCGAAGCTGTGACCGTCGCGATTGTCGACACCGGTTCGCACCACACACCTCGTGTTGCGATTCAAAGGGCCGACGCATTGCTTCGTGTCGTCGCTTCTCGCCAACACGCGCGCGGTGAACTCGCCGATCGCTCCAAGATGATCTTTGGCGAGAGGCAGATCGAACGCCACGCGCGCGATGTATCTCGTGGCGAGCCCTTTGGTGTCCTCTTTGCTGGTGTCGTCGCTTTCGTTGTCGAACTGCGCGACGGAGCTACGTTTCGCGCAGCACGGCATCAGCAGTCGTTTCGGATGCATGGTGTCCTTGAGGAAATGAGGGTAATGCTTCTCCGTACCGTCGCTCGTTTCGAAGTAGTTCTTCACACCCGGGGGAGGGAACATCAACGGCGCCTCGTAGTACGGCGCGCCGCATCGATTGCCGTTCTTTTCGTACTCCTCTTTCGTGATGCTGTAGCGCCCGAGTTTGCACCACAGCTTCGGACAAATGTAGAAGTTCCGCTCCTTCAACTCCGGCGTGCTACCCGTCTTCACGTAGCCGGTGTAGGAGTCCGGATGCTCCTTGTCGATCAAGCGTTTCTCCTCCTTGGTAATCACGATGGGTTGACGGTAGTTCACCGCGCCACACTTGCTCGCGTAGTTGCGATAGCGCTTGTTGTCCCATTGGAACAGCTCACGATCCGCCTCGATCAATTTGTTCAGCACGAAGGTGGTGTACTTCGACTTGTCGTTCACGCTCGCCGCCTCCTCCAGCAACTGCGGATCGATCTCGTCGGACGTCGATACGGACGGGGGCGATTCCGGGATCGCTTGCTCCTCCTCGTGAAACGAGATCACGCTCTCCACGTCGCTTTCGAAATTGAATTCGAACTCCGTGTTTTGCAGAAAGGCGTCCAGTTGATCGTCCAGATGCGAGTGCTCCATGGTGTCGACCATCTCTTGGAAGGTAGCTCCCCCGGGTTCGGACACGTTTTGAACGACAGGGCTTTCTAAAGGAAGGACCGCCTTTCGTATACGACGCGAGAGCGCACCGTACAACAAGGCGCGCAGCGCACGGTCCGTGTAGATAGGATTGGCGTGGTTGATCTTCACGCGTAGCGTGGTGTCGTTCGCTCGAACGACCTGCATGGTCAGACCCGGGTGATACTTGTTGGCCGCGAACACGCGACCTCCCAAGAAACGCACACCAGGGGCGTTGTCGTCCCGTTGCGCGACGTCGATCGCGCGCTTCGCATTCTGCTCGTCCAGCTCGAACATCGACATCACTCGCGTCAGTAGCTCGGAGGGCTCCGTCTGTACGTTCTGATGGACGAACGCGACAAGAGGGCTCACGTTTCGATAGCGATCCACGCGCACATACTTGAAATGTTTCGGACGATCCGGGATAGTTGTAAACAGCTGAGACAGCTGCTCTAGATTGCCGCGCATCGTCGATTCGGTGACGAGTTTACGATTGGTCACCACCGTGTGATCCGTGATCTGCTCCACGATTTCGATGTTCGGATGATCGAAGACGTTCAGTTTCGGGTGCAACGAGAACATGCTCTCTCGATCGTCGTCCAGTACGCGTATGATTCGCTCGACGAGTTCGAAACTACGCGCTATTTTTTCGTACTTCGTGTTGGAGGAGCGCCGAAAGCGATACACCAGTCGATAGCTGCTGTTTTCGGACACCCACAAGTGAAAGGTCATCTTCTCGAAGACGCAGTAAATGAGCAGCGCGTCGAGCTTGCGTTTGTACACGCGATCGCGATTGAGCTCCTCTTTTTGAGTGATCATGCGCACCATCGTCGGGGGTGTCGTACGTAAAAAGTCGCGGTTGGTCTTGTACGTGTTGGTGGAGCCGGACTGGTAGCACACGATGGGCATCTCCTCACTTACGGGAAAGGTGGCGAACGCGTTTCCGATATCGAGCCGATTTTGTTTGCCACCTCCACGAGGAAGCACCCGGAGCACCAATCGCTTCACATAGCTCGTGATGGCCTGTTTGGAAAGCAGACTCTCCTGCGCCTCGTCGTCGATATCGTGCAGAAGGGCGTCGGTGCGTTTGATTTGCTTCAACACGAGCTCGGCGCCCTCCTCTTTGGTCGGTTCGAAGTACACCGGATTCTGAAGCACTTCGCTCGAGACGAAGTTGAACACGTCGTCCACGCACGCCATGGTGAAGACCGCGCGATGCGACTCGGAGACACGACGCGCCTCGTCCGCGCCCCTGATCGATTCGTCGAAAGGATAGATGGAGATCGTCGCGGAGCGTTCTGAAACCGTGGAGCGCAGCTGAAATCCCACGGAGGACAGACGCTTGTTCACACGTTTCGCTCGAAGCGTCTCCAAGAGCGTCCTGCGGTCGTACAGTGCCTCGGAGTCGAATCTCACGCGTTTGGGCAAATACAAATCGAAGAAAGCGGACGCCTCCGAACCGAGCACACCCGCGCGTCCGTCGTACAGGAGATCGAGCATCTCGTACAGATCGTTCTCGTCCAAACGGCGTTGATACCATCCGTACAACTTGTGAGGCTCGGGTAACTTTCCATAGCCGCTCACTTTGTGCACGAAGGTGTCGACGGTGTCGTCCGGGTATATGGTTTGCGGGATGAGCTTGACCTCTCGTGTCTTGGAGTCGCGGTACTCCTCGACGTCGACACGATCATCTTCTGCGAACACGTACACGTCTTTCTTGTCTTTGGACAACCAATAATTGCACACATAGATGGATCGATTCGTGTCCATCGAACTCGTGTTCGAGATTTTTAAATTATCGAAGATTTTATATTGACTCCACAGTACTCCACCGGATTGCTCGCGTAGTCTTGTTTTTTGTAGGCCCCCGCCGCGACCGCTTGACGTAGCAGATGGCGAAAGTTCTTCCAAAAATTCTCCGTGTGGCCAACATCCACGCTGTAAATGTGCGCTAGCTCGTGCACCGCGACGTACATCAGCACGTTGTCCGACACGAACTTACCGGTATTTTTGGATCGCAGGCAAAACACGAGCTGTTCACCTTTATTGACGGAGTAGGCCGTGTAGTTGTCGTCCCCGGTTCCTTCCGAAATGCTCTCCGGGCTGTAGCGCTCCAACAATCGCTCCACTTTGGGGTCGTTTCCGCGCGCTTCCATGTACGCGATCAGCTTCTCGATGCGCTGGTTGAGCCGCGCGAGTTTGTCCGCGGCCCGCTTCTTGCCCTCTTTGTTGCGAACCAAATAACGCCGACCGTCCACGCTCGACAGCACGTATCGCACTTCCGAGCTGCGCTTTTGTACGTAAAACAGCCCCAAAATCACCACGATACTCAGTATAACGCGCTCTACCACGCGCATTTACTCCTTATACTACCTACAGAACATATTTAAAATTTGACCGGGTTGTACCAGTCACAGACGGGCTGTAAGAAAACTCCGCTCGGTATGACGGTGGAGGAATATGGAGACGAATACGTGTTTCAAGCGATCGATTGGATGGAGCAAGATCACGTGGACGAATCGGATCAAATCGAATACATCATCAAGATTTTCGGAAGGACCAAAGACGGCGACTCTATCTCGGTCAACGTCACAGAGTACACCCCATACTTCTATGTTCAGTTTTCCAATAAGTCGTTGCAAAAAACCATGTGCTCCTCCGATCACGTTGTCAAACGATTAGAAAGCTTGATACTCGAAAGTTTGCCGAAACGGATCAAGGACGCGTGCAAACACAGCGTCGTCGACGTGCAACGCGTGGAGAACCATCGAGACATGGTCGGATTTCGTGCCAACACCACGAACACCTTCGTGCGACTCAAGTTCACTTCGCTGCGCGTGATGAACTACGTGAAGAACAACGTCTTTCGAAAACCGGTGGAGGTGCAACCGGAGGACAAACAGCGCGTGTACGAGCCGAAGACCCACGCGATCTCGTGTGGGGGTATGATGTACAGCACGCAAATCGTGATGTTCGAGTCCAACATCGGTCCCATGCTGCGCATGATCCATTTTCGGAACCTTCAACCGTCCGGATGGATCCGAGTGAAATGCGCAAGAGAGGACGACGAAATGTTCGCGACGAACGCGGATATCAACGTGAGCGTATCGTGCAAAGACGTGCATCCGTACGAGACCGCGGCGATCGCCCCTTTCGTAGTCTTGAGTTTCGATTTGGAGTGTACTAGCAGCCACGGCGACTTTCCGATCGCGAAGAAGGACTACGCCAAGCCCGCCCAGGAGTTGATCGATTGGTTCGAGCGCAAATTGAAAAAGCTCAACATTCCCAAATTCGGTGAGAACGATCCTCGAAAACCGTCCGTGCGTCAAGAAATCGCCTCCGCGCTGCGCGGATGCGTCGGGTTAGAGAATCAAAACGGCGAGGTAGACAACACGCTTTCCAAGGTGTATCTCAAAAAGCCAAGCATGGTGAAGCTCGCCGCGGAGAAAGAGGACGCCTTGTCGTACGTGGACAAACTGCTCGATCGAATCGATGAGCAGTCCGTGGCGATCTTTGACATCTTGAACAAGGACTTGAAAAAGAACGGTGAGGACGATACTCCGTTGAGCGTCTTGGAGATGATCACGACTCGTTTGAATGTGACGATGTTGTTGAAGATCAAGGGAGACCCGATCATTCAAATCGGTTCGGCGGTGCATCGATACGGCGAGACCACGTGCAGTCGAAAGTTCGTGGTCACCTTGAACGACTGCGATCCAATCGAAGGCACGGAGGTCGTTGTGTGCAAAACGGAGAAGGAGTTGATCACCACATGGTGTCGGCTCATGCGCGAAATCGATCCGGACATTATCATCGGATACAACATCTTGGGGTTTGACTTCGACTATCTGTACACGCGCGCGACGGAGATGAATTGCGTATCCGAGTTGAAGCGCTCGGGACGATTGTTGGACATGGAGTCCGAGTTGCGAAAGAAGAAGCTGTCCTCGTCGGCGTTGGGCGACAACGAGTTTCGCTACATGGAGTGGCACGGCCGTGTGATCATCGACTTGATGAAGGTGGTGCAACGCGATCACAAGCTCGACTCCTACAAACTCGATCATGTTGCGAGTGTGTTCGTCAACGGCAAAGTGGAACGCGCCGAAGAGAACGTGCTGACCCTCAACAACACGCGCGAACTCAACGTGGGAGACTATCTGCTCTTAGAGGATCGAAAGATCAAGATCCGATCCATCGACGACAAGCGCGTCACGCTCGAGGAGTCGTTGGACGAGTACCCCAAAACGTGGAGCTTGGTGAAAGACGACGTGAGTCCGTCCGAGATCTTCGCCTGTCAGAAAGGGTCTAGTGCGGACCGCGCGAGGATCGCGAAGTATTGCGTTCAGGATTGCGTGCTGTGTAATCTGCTGCTCATCAAACTGGAGATGTTGGCCAACAACATCGGTATGTCGAACGTGTGTTTCGTACCGTTGACGTACATCTTCATGCGCGGTCAGGGCATCAAAATCTTCAGCTTGGTGGCGAAGCAGTGCAAAACGGACAAAATGATCATGCCGGTATTGACGGTGGACGAGAACATGGATGACGACGGTTACGAGGGTGCGATCGTGCTGGATCCCAAACCGGACATCTACAGAGATCCTGTATCCGTAATGGACTACGCCTCGCTGTATCCCTCGAGTATGATCAGCGAAAACATCTCACACGACAGCATCGTGCTAGACAGCGAGTTCGACAACCTCGAGAACTACATCTACAAAACGGTGGAGTACGACATCTACAAGGGGAAAGGGGACGCGAAACGCGTGGTGGGCAAGAAGCGCTGTCGATACGTGCAGCCTCGCAACGACGAAGATCGAGGCGTGCTGCCTCGTATCCTGATGAAGCTCCTCTCGCAGCGCAAACTGACGCGCAAGCGTATGCAGTACGAGACCGTGCGCACGAAAGATCGTCGCATCGCGATCGGATTGGTTCGTGAAACGGCGAACGGCTTGGAGATTCAGGACGCGGAGGGGGGTCCGAAGCAGCGATTCCGATCGGAGGACGTCGAGAGTCGCATGGACACGTACGACGACTTCGCGAAGGCGGTGTTGGACGGTCTGCAGCTCGCGTACAAAATCACCGCGAACTCGCTGTACGGGCAGGTCGGCGCGCGCACGAGCCCGATTTACTTAAAGGAGCTCGCGGCGTCCACCACGGCGACCGGGCGAAACCTGATCATGAAGGCGAAGCAGTTCATGGAGGACAACTACGACGCGACCACCGTGTACGGCGACACGGACAGCGTGTTCATCGACTTCAAGATTCGCGACAAATACGGCCTCGAAGGCAAGGAGGCGTTGCAGAAGTCCATCGACATCTCGATCGAGGCGAGCAAGGCGTTCAAGGAGAAGATGCTGGAGTATCCGCACGATCTAGAGTACGAGAAGACCTTTTGGCCCTTCATCATCCTGTCCAAAAAGAAGTACATCGGCCATTTGTACGAGCACGACGTCAACAAGTACAAGGTGAAGGCGATGGGGATCGTGTTGAAACGACGCGACAACGCCAACATCTTGAAGATCGTGTACGGCGGTATCATCGACATCTTGCTGCGCAACGAGCCCATCAAGGAGGTGTTGCGATTCTTGAAGGATTCGTTGACCAAACTGATCGAAGGCCGGTATCCGTTGGAGGACTTGGTGATCACCAAAACGTTGCGAGGGAGCTACAAAGACTCCACGCGGATCGCGCACAAGGTGTTGCAGCAGCGCATGTTCGCTAGAGATCCGGGCTCGGCCCCGCAGGTGAACGATCGCATCCCGTACGTGTACGTGCAACACGATCGCAACAATCGCGCGTTGCTGCAGGGAGACAAGATCGAACACCCCACGTACATTCGAGAGAACAACATCGCCCCGGACTACGAGTTCTACATCAGCAATCAGTTGCAGAATCCGATCTCGCAGCTGTTGTCGCTTCGTTTGGAGGACATTCCGGGCGGCCGTAAACGCGGCGTCTACTACTATCAGAACGAGACCAAAAAGCTTCGAAAAGATAACAAAACGGAGGAGCAGATCCACAAACGCATCATGTTTCTGCGAGAGACGCAGACTCGCGAGTTGCTGTTCAAACCGATCCTCACACAGTTGGAGACCAAGCGATTGCATCCGAATCAGCGGTTTTTGACAGACATGTTTCGTATGGAATCCGATTAAATATATTATAAATCCCTATTCATTTTTTCTTCGGTTTCGATTTGCTTTGCGGCGGCTTGCGTTTCTTCAGGAGTTTGAAAGTCCCTACAGCGCCCACCACGGTCGCGCACGCGCCGCTTTGAGCGATCGTAATCGCCGCGCTCGTGGTACACACAGGGCACACCATTTGATTACCACGTAGAGAAAAAATTGATTTGGATGTACGGTCGAGTGTTGGTATGCTTTATACGCGAACAGCACGCTATGGAATGCGCGTGCTGTTTGTCGTCTAACGACATCACTTCGATCAAACTCCCATGCTCTCACGAGTTTCACGAGGGGTGTTTGAAGCAATGGTACAGTCACGGCGGGACCACCTGTCCGAATTGTCGCGATTCGTTGAAGCCGTCTTCCTGCAACCAATACGATCTTTATAATATGGATTTAGATCAGGCGGTGTCTTGGGAGCTTTTGCCGAGTTGGATGCGCAGTCGTTTCGAGATCATGAATGTGCACAACACGCGCGATTTGCGAGAGATTGGCGTGGTGACCAAGCGGGACATCCGATGGTGTTTCATACACATACTCCAGGAGACGCATCAGGTCTTGTTGGCCGCGGAGTAAAACACCTCGAGCATCCGGCGGTTCGCCTTGGACTCCGCGATTAATTTTTTCTGCTCGGTTTCCAGTACACTAATTCGTGACTCGGTCTTGCTGAGAAAGTACACCATCGCCAACATTTGCGCGCACACGAACAAAAAGATGAACATGAGAAGCATTGTTGAGTATTTTAATATATACTTTTACAATAAAGCGATTTAATTGCGTCAATGAAGTCCGAACGAAAACAACACCCTGTTTTGGGGGAGTTCGTAACGTTCAAATCCACGATGAGTCTAGCGGAGGCGATATACGCCACAAAATACCCGAACAAAGCCGCGAAAATGGACAACTTCGACGACGTACGCGACAAGATCGATTTGATTTCGAAGCAAACGTTGAAACGTATGCGTGTCCACGTGGTGGAAAAGGACGCCACGAGCTTCGTGTCCGGTATGCACAACGTGATTCGTACCGTGAAGGGCAAGTACCGCCCGGTCATCTCTTTCGGAGACACATTGGCGACGACCAGTGGAGGTAAGCCTCCTAGTTCGGAGGGGCAATATTTGTTGGACTCAACTGCGAATCCCAAAAATCGTCAGATCACAAACCCGACAAACGCGTCAAACAGCAATCAGCTCAATATGGAAATAAATGCGTCAAACAGCAATTTAGCACCATCTACACCGCGTCGTTCTGAGAATCGATCATCGAAAACAAACGCGTCAAACAGCAATCAGCTCAATATGGAAATAAATGCGTCAAACAGCAATTTAGCACCATCTACACCGCGTCGTTCTGAGAATCGATCATCGACAACAAACGCGTCAAACAGCAATCAGCTCAATATGGAAATAAATGCGTCAAACAACAATGCTATCGTATCATCTACATCGATGTTTGAGGATACGAAAGCCAAAGCTATGAAGTATCTCGATAATTTTATAGGTATTTGTCAATTTTACTGTGAATTACATGTGAGCAGTAAAAAACCCTTGAAACACCCTTTGATTCCGTCGCGTGCGTGGTTAGAAGACACGCTCGGTGCACTGAGGAACGCGAAGACCACTCTTGAAAACAACCAACCCATCGACTCCTCCTCTAACAGTGGCAAATTGTTGA